>Ga0265797_10012255_pt1 | contig 10538 bp, 5 predicted proteins | sample P2T30metagenome_FD_192433 | JGI IMG/M metagenome (GOLD analysis project Ga0265797, IMG submission 192433) | Plant litter microbial communities from East Loma Ridge, Irvine, California - P2 T30 | ecosystem: Environmental > Terrestrial > Plant litter > Unclassified | place: USA: California... | reverse complement strand
TCGTGATCTTGGTCTATTTACTAGTCGCAGTTACCGGCTCAGAATTCGCGTCACTTTGCTTGCGCTTCTTCCCTTGGGCGACCGCACTGTCCTCAGCTCCAGCTCGAGCCACTTTGCCACCAGTAGTCCTGGACTTCCTGATGCTCGCAACGTAGTCTTTCTTCATCTGTGCTTCCATATCGACAATGTGCGGAGGTACTGTGAGTCTCTTCTGGCTCAAAGCCTGCTGCAGCCGGACTTTTGCAGTATTCTTGTCCTTCGAGCGTTGCAGTCCGTAGTGTATGAGTTGCGCCTCGTACCAGTGTGCGACTTGATCATTCGGTGCTTTGCCATCAAGGTACGCCTTCAGCTCGCTCGGCGAAGCGCGTGCATGGCGTTTGAGGGCACCGCCGACGTCGACGAAGAGAGTGTCGTGGTAGATAAATTCGCCGCGGCCGATGAACGGAGCGGATGTGTCCATGCTGAGCAACAATGGATTCGTTTGCCGTTACAATTCGCCCGTATAGAAGACCTTGACCCTCTCACGAAGAGCAGAGAGGATGTGCGTGGCAGCGGGAGCAATGCGACTTGGTGATTCATTATGTCTCAACCATGTCTGTGCTCGCGCTAGTAAATCGCAGTTGTGAGTGAATGCCGATGTATGTCGCACTCCACTCTACAAGTACGACTACAACCTCGAAATCCTCAACTTCTAGATCGTTGGTGCGACATTGGACTAATCGGGATTGATCCATTGGCTGTCCTGTGACACTTAGCGGAGTTTGGAGGGATGCGATGGTCATGTATAATATGGTCACCGTGATTCGGAAGCCGATATCAGTACCGCCAGGAGTACGAGTCACGTTAGGGGAACTTTGATTTTCACCGTTGTAGTTCGGGATCGTGGTGGCTGTATAACCTTGACGTTCCCTTGCATCAAGGCTGTATGAGGGTTTGTCCGGATCTCTTGCTTGGAGATTCGTTATCTGCATACTGCAGAAGCTGTGACCTCATGCATCAGTTCGACGATAAAGTGCGGCTTTTACTCAGACGAAACTCCAGAGTTGGATTTAGTATCACGTTCGACTGCACCAAAACACCATATCTCGCGAGGCATTTACTTTGGTGCCAGGTGGTCGTTGAGATGGTCCTGACGGTCTTCTCATTGTTTGTACCAGCATACTCACAAAGGTGATACGTACCCGCGTTGGTGCCTTTCTTGGTTGCTTGGAGGTAGTCCAGCGGCGCATCTTTCCACAAAAGGGTTAGCCACTTACGATGTCATCATGAAGGATGCATGCACGGTCGTACACAGAGCATGCAGCCAATTTGCCATCCCACACGTGACACACATTGCAGCCTACGCGATTCGCCGTGACAGACGGGCTTGTACATTGCTGTCATGCGGGCACTGTATGCATGTATGCTGTAGCATGGCTTAGGCCACTTCTGCGCCCTGGGTACAGCCACAATGATCCTTGCCATCCACCCTTTGCGATCCCTATACTTTGACCGGGTCATCGCGTGGCGCATTGGAACCTTGCTGCCAAACAGCGCGAAACATGTATTAGGTTCAGTGAGGTGGGGCATGCAGTTCCCCGAGAATATATATCAACAGATGCGAACCCATATCGCAGGTATGTAAGTTGTCCTCACCACATACTATATCAAATTTTACCACGACGCCAGCATTCTATGATCTTCCCTTGACGGCATGCTCACTACCAACGAGCTCCAGCTAGAGGCCATCGGATATGACACCAACCGGGCACTCCGCGGCAGCAAGATTATGGAGACAATATCCGTCTACAGTGTCACACCCAGCATGCCCCGAAAAGAAAAGTACACCTCTATTCGCCCCAAAGAGGACTCCAATTCATGCGCTTTGGTGCACGCAGACGATCCGCGAAAAGATGCGTTGATCTCCACTGTCTATCGTTGGGGTCCAGGAAGATCACCGAGAATGCATATCCTCCCCAGCGATGCCAGTGTGTCGGTTGAGCAGGCTATAACTGACGACCACCCGAGTGCAGAGACCATTGAGGTGAAAAGTCGATCGATGATAAGCCGCGCTCAAATCTTCGACACATCCTTTGGCAAATTCGAGTGGCGCTATGGTGGTCGATCAGAAAGAAAAGCTTGCAATGCCGATTCGCTATTGATTCTGGAGCATCTGGATCGAGGGACTACAGTCGCTCAGCTCATTCGCAACGACCAGCTTCGTACACCAGGCTCAGTCAAGAACTCCGGAGGCAATGGCGGTCGTTTGGTGGTAGACCTCAGTGCGGCCCAGGATGGGAAGCATGCAGGCGCAGGCGCTCTAGAGGCGTTCTTTGTCGCAAGTTGTATATTGATGCTGAAGAGAGAGGCGGATCGTTTCATTGACAACAACATCGCTGCTGTAGTATGAACGTAGCTGGTCTTCATGTGAGCACTTTCCAATCTAACGATGCATTTTGTGCAATAACATAAGATTGCTCCTGTGCCTCGATTCCAATGATATCTCTTCCACATTCGCGCGCGATACTTCTTCGTGCTTTACTCGTTTCCGTGACGCCAATTAGCAAAGACCATCATTCCAATGTACTTAGCAGTACGTTAACGAGAGCTTCGTTACGCAGAACGAATACTTGCCTATAGAGTAGCGAATGCCTTTCTGTCAACACCTCGTCAGTGACACCCAGCGACACAAGCAAGGTGCATTCGACTTCCGGTCGACCATCATAGCATCAATAATCGGTTGCTGTGCTTGGTGGCTTCGTGACCGCATCAGCAAGTGTCATAGCACCTCATGCGCCTCATGAGCAAGGCGCCGTGTCGCAGATCTTGTATACTGAGAGGTTGATGAGCCCAAGCGTATGGAACGTACAGTATGGTCAATCACCGCCGGAATATATCAATTATTGGCGGTTCGTGTCGATGGTATGGTGCGTAGGTAAGGTAAGTTACGCAGCTGCGGCGAAGCTCGGAGGTGCTCGCAGGCCGCCGGCTTCAATCGGTCATCGATATTTTGAGAACCGACCTGGGCTTGAGATATTGTGAGGTATTGACAACCCATACCACGACCAGTGCTCTCTCCCTTCCTCCTCCTTCCCACGCTTTCGTTTGCGACAGTTCTTCTTCCAGTTGGTCATCTTGAAATACTGGTTCGCGGACAATTTTGGTTACAGCGACTGGCAGACGAAACCTTAGGGGAATGCGGTGTGCTTTGGCCACCATTCTGGTCCGTTAGAAAAGACAGCGAACATTCGGCAGCGCCACCTCGGGGGGCATGCTAGAGCGAGCCACAGCATGTCTCGATTCCGGAGCACGTCTATCGGTTCGATGCGCGCGAAGGGCCTCGAGGAGCAACCGCTCCTTAGGCTCGACATTCTGGAATCATGGAGCTGGCGACCACGACCTAACGCCCTGGACCACGGCACACACCCCACAGCTACCAATAGATGTACGCGATAGTACGCAGCAGTCTCGTCGCGTATCGAGGAAAGAGCAGGAAATGCGTGCCGATAACACCCCGGTGGAAAGTCCGTTCTTGGACTTTCTATACCCTCCACAGGCTTTGGCATTGCTCCACAGGAATGGCAGTCATCATGCTGAAAGATGGGAGAGGCGGAATGAGAGGCGGCTGCCTAAAGGGTTCATTCAGGCAAACCGACGGTACTCTTCTAAAGCACGAGGACGGACTTCAGAAGCAGAGACAACGAGTGCCACAGAGGAGGATAGCCATGACACGCCGCAGGATCACGCGGATATAGATGCCAGCTGGTGGGATGTCACAAATGGCGACAAGGTGCACCAACTGGATGGATCGACAGATGCAAACGGGCATACGGCGCAGTCGGACGCATTTGGACAAATCGACGAATCAGGCGATTCCTCGACTGTTGAATCTCCGGCCGAGCTGGCTGAGAAAGCTGCGCTCACGGCTGCGATCAGAGTATCGAAAGAGTTGCGCTCTCTCATGGCGAACCCGGACTCTGTTGCAGCATCGGAGGAACCTGAAAGTAGCTTGAAGCGCGTAGAATATGCGTGGTGGCTTTTTGAGCACCTGGGCACAAAGGATCGAGCGGACATTGGCCTTCAAATCAAGCTCTTGGAGTGGTTATCGGACTTTCGCAACGAAGCTGCCGAGACACACTGTCTAGCACTCTATCACTCGATACCTGCCACACGTCGAACTTTGGCAGTCTACAAGTCCGCACTACCGGCATTCATACGATCTAATCTGTACGGACTTGCTGAACAAGGCCATGCAGAGGCACTGGATCGACTAGAGAACGGACACGAAGTGTCTGTCTGGCTGTGCAGCACGGCAATTGAGAACGAGATGTGGGATCTTGCGTCGAGAGTGAAGCAGCAGTTGGATGCTAAACACAGTGGTCAAGCACGAGACTGGGTGGATAACATCTTTTGGCGGCAGATTGCCAAGACGTCAAATCTCCTCTCGAAAGCTCTCAACCTCTCTAAGCATTTTCGAATGCTAAAACAGGCGGATGCTCTGACGGATGACTTCGAGCATTTCTCGATCAGCATGTACAGAGTGGCTATCATTCAGCAATTCACAACGTTCCGCGGCCGGGAGAACAAGAAAATACTGGAAGCACAAAGAACATTAGATGACGGCCGAATTCGATACCTTATTGGTCGGATTCAACACACTAACGCGGATGCGCCAGCTTTCTTGCGCGATATCATTCGTACGCTAATTGACCCAACCTCGAACGTCCGCTACCGCGACGCGCACAAGACTGTGTCTTACATATACCGACAGCACCGTTCTATGAAGCATGCTTCTCTTGACGAACACGTGCACTTTGCCCTCATGAAAAGAGTCGTTGAGTACACGGATACAGCAGCTGGGAGACGAGAGCAGGCCTGGTGTCTTTCACCTCACATTCTGGAAGAAGACTGGGTCAAGCAATTCGGAAGAATGAGCATCGAGATGCACACATGGCTTTTGGATTACTATGCAAGAACCGGCAACGTTGACCTCGTGCGGCACTATCATATTGGTCTAATAGTAGACTACCCTCGATACTCGGAGCACCGAGGCGCTTTGTGGACTCTCGTGTACGTTCATGCCAGAAGAGGAGACGTCAAGTCGGCGATGTCGGCATTTGAGGCCATCCTGAAGTCCGCAGCTGCTGCTAGAAACAAGGTCCCAATGCGAGTCTGGAATGTGCTGTTGCATGCATACTCTCGCGCGGACGACCTCGATGGTGGACTGGCAACAATGAAGAAACTCGTCGCATCCGGCTACACACCCGACCAGTATTCCTTCCATCCTCTGCTTGAACTATACGCTGCTAGAGGCGACATCGATAGTGTCACGGATCTGCTTGAGCAATACGACGAACTGAGTGGTAAGCCTCGCACTACCGCGCTCTATGGGAGTCTCATGACCGCACACAGTCACACAGACGACGTGGAATCTGCACGGAAGGTCCTACAGCAGCTTGTTCCGAAGGTGCAGGCTGGCGAAGTCAAAGGCACATTGACCAAATGCTTCAACATCTTACTCGCTGCCCTTGCATCGCGTCGTGAAATCGACGAGACGATGCGAGTCTATTCATGGATGAGGGATGAGCAGATCAAGGCCGACAACATGACATACGCTGCATTGATGCAAGCATTGACTGCATACCGCCAATCGGACGCCGCTTGGAAGATTTTGGAGTCGGGCATGCCTGAAAAAGGCCTGGAACCACAGGCATTCCACTACGCTATCGTGATGACTGGTTTCGTCAAGCAACATGCTTTCAAGACGGCTTTAGACATCCACGAAAAGATGCTGAGTAGAAACATCAAGCCTACTTTGAGTACCAACGCCATTTATCTTAAAGCCAAGGCTCTCTACGGACTCAGACAGGAGCCACAGGCAGCCGATGATGTGGCCCAGCATTCAATCGAGTCGATTGTCGAAGAACTCGAGCAGATCCTTGAAGACCCAGCGGCGGGAGTGGCAGCTCACGAGCCTCAAGCGTACTCGCCAACGACGGACCACTCGCCCCAGGCTTTGCTACTTAGCCACCTCATATACGTGTATGGCGCTGCAAAGTCGGTAGAAGCTGTACAATTACTTGTCAGCCGATACACACGAAATGTGCAAACTGGTCAAAACGGCGATGCCATTGATGCTTTGCCTTTGAGGCTACTCAGCGCAGTCATGCCTTCGTACATCCAGGCTGGGAAATGGGAGGAAGTCGGGCAATGTTGGCACCTTGCGAAAGAACAAGCAGACGCAATCGCTATCAGCAAGCCCGTCCCACGACTTGCTGCAGACAGCAACGCTCAGACTGCCCCTGACATCTTAAAGCTTTCAGTGGCGAAGACTACAAGCGAGGCTACCAAGCCAGTCTCTCTTCTCGCGAAGCCGAAAGCTGAAGACCCTTCTAGACCAGCACCAGCTTTACGTCATATCTTGTCGCAGCCTCTTCGCCATCACATCACTGCTCTGGCTTTGCAGTCGCGGTTCTCAGAAATGATATCCACGGTAGCTAGCGTTCTCGGTCAAGGCTACATCCTCGACAACAGCACTTGGAACATCTTCATCGAGCATTTGCTCCGCCCATCACCGCCTTTCGCCCTCCTTGCATTCCGCTTGACGGAGCGCTATCTTATCCCATCCTTCCCAGGGTGGATGAAAGGCAGACCCGTCTTCAACAACTCAGCCAGAGTCCAAGGCCTTCAGTTCATCCAAGCACGCTACTTGAGTCCCGATCAATTGATGCCGCGGTATCGGACCCTCGTCAAGCTTGCTGCAGCTGTGCTCGAAATCCGTCGTGTGGAAGCTTTGGGCATCAGGAAGAGCAAGACGACGGAGGCTGGCTACGAGAGCCTTCGCAAGTATGTCGGCACCATGAAACAGATCCAGCAACACGCTCCCAGGACGCTTTATACCATCCAGACCATGCCGACCGTCGAGGACAATCTGCAAAGCACACTTCTGAGGAGGCAAACTCTGAATTAATGAGCCGAGGACGTTGCAATTTGTACCATTCTTTGTTTATTTTTGCGCATTTTAAGCGTTCAGCGCAACTTGTACATACTATGTAAACGATGCTGGGGAGATTCCTCAGCCTGTACGAATACCTGTACGTGTAACCCAGAGTATTTGTCAACGTGTTCTCCGTGGTTTATCTCCAACCTTCGCGGCTTTAGCGGACATACCTTAAGTTTCCAATGACGTCTGTTATAATCATCCAACTCCACCTCAATGGCGGCTACATAAACAACATTGAATCACCAGAACGCAGTTCTTCCTATCGGTACCGACGACAGGTGATTTCATAATTCAAATCAGCCATCGCAATCTCAACACAATGGCTCCCCAAGTCTTCTTCATCACCGGCACCTCCACCGGATTCGGCTACTACTACGTCGAAAAGTGTCTAAAAGAAGGTGACAAAGTGGTCGCCACCGCCCGCAACTCCTCCAAACTCGACTTTCCCAACGCCACCAAAGACAACTACCTCGCCCTCGACTGCGATGTCACCAAGCAAGACTCCATTGACGCCGCTTTCTCCGCAGCAATCTCGCACTTCGGCCGCGTTGACGTCGTTGTCAACAACGCCGGCTACGGCCTTTCAGGCGAGTTCGAGAGCCTTAGCGACGAGCAAATACGCACTCAGATGGAAGTAAACTACTTCGGCCTGTTGAATGTCACGCGCAAAGCACTAGAGACCATGCGTGAGAAAAACTCGCCGCCCGGCGGCCGTATTCAGCAGATCACGTCGATCGGTGGTCAGCGCGGTGTGCCGACTTTCTCCATCTACTGCGCCAGCAAGTGGGCGGTCGAAGGCTTTACTGAGGCTTTGCAGCAGGAGCTCAAGCCTGAGTGGGGCATCAAGCTCACTTGCATTGAGCCGGGTGGATTCAGGACGGATTGGGCTGGGCGCTCGATGGACTTTGGCGCAAAGAAACATCCTGCCTACGATCACATTGACGCCAAAGCGAATATGACTAAGCGACACGGTACGCAGGCTGGTGATCCTCCGAAGGGCGCGGATGCTATGTGGCAAGTGGCGAAGATGGAAGATCCGCCTTTGAGGTTGGTCATTGGTAGCGATGCTCACAAGTTGATCATGGAGAAGATCAAGAGCTATGGGGAGAATTACCCGAAGTATGAGAAGATTGCCAACAGCTGTGATGTTGATGGGTATAAGGCGCCGCAGTGAGGTGCTTGACGAGAGGTATGATGAGGGTGTGTAGCTAGACAGCAAAGGAGCATTTCGACAGCTCATTAAGATTGAAATATTTGGTCTCAAATATCCTTAACGTGAAAGATACAATCGCTCAGACTTAGTCTTCACATCCACGATAAGAGGCTGAATCATACCAGTTCATGACAATTTAAAGAATCGTTGAGCAAGAGTAAACATTGGTAGTGACGAACATGCTGTTTGGAGTGTGCCTTGATCGCACAAGTGCAAAAGCTGGTATTGTACATGTCTGTTTTCTGCTATGTAAGATCATTACACCGGGCCATCCAGCACACCACTCTCGCGCAGATTGCGCCACAACTCAGGCTCGAGGAACTTGCCAACCGAGACATCCTCAGCCAGACCCTTTCTCCGACGCGTTTTGAGCACAAAGTCTCTGGCAGTGGCTTGAGCGCTCGCGGGCTCCAGGGCACGCAGTTTGATGTCCTTGTCAAGCGGATCACCAGGCACGAGACTCCAGCGGTCAAAGACGAGCGAGACGGTCGCTTGACCTTGGGTGTGAATGCGAAGATCAGTCTCGAAACCGAATGAGTCAATGACAGGAATGAGACCCTTGACCGAGTAGAGGGGTGTGCCAGGAACGGGAGCATCTTGGAGCACGTGGCCACGTCGACGGGCAAGTACAGTGTACAAAGCGGAGACCGCGTTGGCTGGGCCTAGCATGGTGCATGAGTAGACGGGCTCCATGAGTCTGGGTCCAGCCATGAGGAAGGAGGAGTAACAGGCGCGTCTTGATGTGGGAATGATTTGTCCACCACCGCGGAAGATAGGCTCTGAGGCGAGATCAATGTCGGTCAGGCGGAATTTAGTGTTGCGGATGGGCTCTTCGCAGAGCGGGCCCTCTCGTGTAGCCCAGGAGAAACCTTGTTTTACTGTGTCACGTACACTGCGAAGGATCTTCTGGTCTACGTCTGAGGGTAGGGTATCATTTTGCAGGATGTTAGGACCCATATCTTCGGGACCAAAGGCCCAGATATTCCTGCTGGCAAGGAGATCGTAGCCGTAGTTCTCTTCAAAGTACTTTCCGACCTTGCGTACGGGGTCCTTGATGCTTACTCTGCCGGCCTCAATATCCTCAGCAATGCCATCGTCAAGAGGCTCGGCCACGAATGTGAGTTTGTTCTTCTTGTTTGGGGTAAGAGCGTAGCACTTAATGCTGCTCTGATCTTGGACAGTCTCACAGAAACGGGTCACAGGATCGGAGACCTTGATCTCCATGTTTGCGTAAAGCTTGCGGAGGTCGTGGAGCACGCAGTCCATGTACAGCTCACCTGTACCCAAGACTACATGCTCACCGGACTCTTCGACCTTTGTGGTGATGAGAGGATAGGACTTGTTGATTTTTCGTAGGCCGTCAAGCATCTTGGGAAGTTCTGAAGGGTTGATAGGCTCAACTGCAACCTTGAAGACGCTTTCAAAGAAGTGTGTGACCGGCTTGAAGATGTGAGCGTCTTCGTCGTCTGGCAGCTTCTGTGCTACGATTGTAGCCGATTTGACAATACTGTTGTCAACGCCACCAAGCAAAACAAAGTTGCCAGCAGGAACACCGGAGGTAGGTACGTTATACCGGCTCTCTGCCATCCATACATCTGAAATCGTGGCTGTGACCATATCTTCCTCGTCGTCGATCGAGTAGTTTTCTCCTAGTACCCTCACGGTCGCTCCGATTCGTGCTGTACCTGACATCACACGACCGAAGGAGTGGAAACCAGAGGCATCTTGTGTGTTGAAAAGCTTGGTAATGTTAACAACAAGTGGCCCATCAGCGTCTGCCTTAAGCATACTCTCAGCGGTTTTCGAATCTTGAGGTCCAGCGTAATAGTGGTCAAGCTTTTGCTTAGCGCCTTCAACAGGACTCGGGACATGGTCCACCAACATGTCCACGAATCCTCTAGCGGGTCCGAAGAACTGCTCGCAAACCATCTTGAGCAGGTCTTTCGCGTTTGCGCGTAGTTGTGAAGGCTTCAACTGGATGCCGAGATCTTTCAATGTCTTCTTCAGATCTTCAGGGCTTTCTGATAGAGTGTGGCTGTAAAGCTTGTAGATTGGCTCCATCACAAAGTTCACGAATGATCTCCTGGCGCCCTCCTCGACCGCCTTCCTTGTGAACTTGCGAGACCCTGGGTTGAAGAAGATGTCACCCCATAGCCTCTTGCTGAACTCTTTGACGTCGAATGCTGCTGAAGGGTAGCTTTCGGCGTACATCTTCGCGAAGCTGGGCAGGGTGAAGCACCAGCCCATGCTGCTGCTTGCAAATGCCACATTACCCTTTTCTGGGCTGACGCGGAACTTTTCGCCACCTCCAGGGATTGTCTCTTCGATCTTGGTGTTTACCTC
>Ga0265797_10012254_pt1 | contig 10538 bp, 9 predicted proteins | sample P2T30metagenome_FD_192433 | JGI IMG/M metagenome (GOLD analysis project Ga0265797, IMG submission 192433) | Plant litter microbial communities from East Loma Ridge, Irvine, California - P2 T30 | ecosystem: Environmental > Terrestrial > Plant litter > Unclassified | place: USA: California... | reverse complement strand
TCCTTCGCGAGACACGAAACAGCCTGTCCAAGCTCGATAACAGCCTGGGCAACGCGAAACAGTCCCAACACGAGTTCGCACGAAAGCTCTGGAATGCCTTCAACACAGCTCGCAAGGAGAATGAATACCTCCAGCAGCTCGATTCGTTGGATAGGTGGAACAAGTCGCTGGGCAAGTTGTGTAAACAGAGACGCAAGATGCAGAAGCGTCGCAATGTTCCTTCGGCTTGCATCATCCGCAAAGCCGTGCCAAGGAGCTACCAGCAGATCCGCATCGCCTCACAACAATTGGGAGAGTCGATCCATGACTCCTGGTCTTGCACCAACACCTCGCACAGTGGACATCAGGCTAAGCTATCGCTGGATGCCAAAAGTGAGCATGACAATGTGCAACTCAATGTTGTGATTGCTTGCCAGCCAAAACCGAACACCGCGATCCAAAGGTATGCCATAGCAGACGTCTTTTACAGTCCGCAGGATAAGCAAAGACTTCGCCTCTAACGACAATGTGTAGTCTCTCCACGGACGTACCAATATGGCTACAAATTCGGTCCATTACATCTCTCGCGATATGCAGGGTACCGACACCGCCTCCACCAGCGCTAGCGAGTGTGTTACGTAGCGGAACTAATGAAGCATCGCGCGTTGAATCCCAAGAACCGCCCATCAAAGCCAAATCAAAGAAGAGAGTGCGAATGAGCGACACCAAAGACAACGTCAGGTCTATTCGAACGCCCGCATCAACCAGCACGTTAACGACACAAGCTCAGTCCTTCGTCATGTTGGACTTAAAGACAACCACAAGTGTATGCTGCCATGTGACGAGGGTGCGCTCGTCTTCATCAGCATGTCAAGATGGTTGTGTGGGATTTCTCGAGGTTGCGAAGAGTCAGCCAGCAACCCGCTTCATGTTCTATGATGCCAGTAAACTCGCAACCAATGATGCTTCTGCTTGCACTAGGCGACAAGGAGCATTACCCATCAAAGGGCTCGTCCAACGCTTCCAGATATTGCAAAAGATCACGCTTGCGCAGAAACTGGCCGAGGCTGTTCTCCAATATCACTCAACCTCTTGGTTGCCACAGGCATGGACTCTGCAAGATGTAGCGTACTTCACGAGCCGATCTCATGCGGATGCGAGCAACATGACCAACGCACTGGACAGCTTACATCTGAGCAATCGCTTCCCAGACCACGCCCTGCCAAACACCGAGTCACAGCAAAATATGCTTGATCTTAAGCATAACTTCGGCATCCGTAACCTCACCCTGGCTAAGCTCGGCGTCGCGTTGCTAGACATCTGTGCCCAATCCAATATCATGACACCGGGTTTAGATGGCACACCCCAGCCACGTGACATCATCGAAGCGAGAAAGTTGCTCGATGAACAACACCATTCGATCACGACGCTAGGCCCTCGCTTCCTGGAGGTTGTGCGCAAATGTCTATACTGCGACTTCTCGTGCGATGATGATCTCCATGGTGAAGCACTGCAAAGTGCAGTATATACCGAGGTTGTGTGCACATTGCAGGACATGAAAACCCAGTGGGAGAAGGTATTCGGTCTATGAAAAATCATGATAGATCCAACGCGTAACTTTTTGGGTTGATGGAAGGGTAAAGAATACCATTCACTCTAGATGTGCAGTTCTGCACATCGGTCCGTAATCTGCATAATCAGACCGGCGACGCGTTTCTTAGATGGAACCCGTCGATATTTCACCACATCCGCTGCCGTGTGTTTTGCTACGTGCAGGAGTAACGGGACTTGCTCAGCCTGTATCTGCACAACGAGAAGCTTCGGAGAGGACGGAGGAGGAAAATGACGAGAAAGGCGTGGGGAACGTGGGTCGCAAAAACCTACCAGCTCCAAACAAAGCCAAATCGGCGTCTGATTTAGAGCATACTCCTCCTCGCTGGCTTGTCCTGGTGGGGATTTGGGTCGGGAAGGGGGAAGCGGGGTGATAATGGTCTGCAAGCTTCCAAGTTCTAGACGGTGGCTCGTTTTGGACTACACCACATTGGGCCTAGAGTCTGGCACTAATCCGCAATGAACGAGAATCGCTGCCGACGCACGTCATTTACCCTGTATTAATAGTCTCGGGCCTGATCTTGTGGGCTTGCGCTCGAATATAAAGTCTTTTCGCGAGGGACTTTGGGTGTGTTCTCGGGCCTGAACGGCAACGTCTTTCACTGGTCTGCCAGTTTTTTGGTCGCACTTCAGCTGAGCATATGTCGCGACCTATGTTGCGCCTTCATCGAAACGACCGACATATAGACTAAAGTGTTGGTGACTATCATGGCGACGTCCCTAGTGACATCTGGAACCGACCTCGATGCCGTATGCGATGCCACGACGCGATATTTGATGCGTGGAGACGCGTACCCGTCCAGCCGCCCAAGACTTCGTCTTCAAACAATCATCTCACGGTATCGCGACAATCTTTGTGGTAGACAAAGAAAAGTTCGATAAGAGAAAGCGTATCAGTTTCTACGTGACGTATCGTAGCGAGCGTCACCAGCCTTGCTGCGCGGGGGAAAGTGGGTATATACCCAAAGATATGTAGAAGAATATAAATGAGGTCGCCTGGTATAGAGCAGCGGAGACGGAAAAAGATCATTAGGACTTTGAAAATATACGCTGGGTTACCAGGCGTGGATGGGACTTTACTATTAAATTTTAAGAACTAGATAGTTTCTAAGCTCATGTTCACTCCTCCCTGAAATGTGGCCATCCCTTCTGGGCAAGATTTCATAGCGCCCAGTGGTCGTCCCAAATGTGCGCGAGAAGATCAGATCCGCGCGCGAACGAAGGGCTGGGGCAGCCGCGGTCACTCAGTGGGCATTGCCAACTACCATCATAGAGACGGCAATCTTCCAAATGTTCATCCTTGAAGTGATCATTGAACCTTTTGCGACTCTCCCAGTATTTCCTGACGTTGCCCTTATGAGGCTTGCACCTCCAACTATCGCCCGGGCAGCCTCTTCGGACAATGACTGGTTGTGCGGGCGCCTTGCCTTTTCGTGAAGTACGCGATTCCGTGGAGACTTGAGGCTGATGGGTGGTCTCATCGGAGGGTCTGCTATCGCCCGATATTTCAATACCTGTCACTGCCATCGTGGGAATAGTTTCTAGGGGTCGCATTCCTTGCTGGGGATCTTCGTGGCTTTTCCCAGTGTTCTGTGATTCCTCTAGTGTTGAAGTAACCCCAGTCCTCGGAGAGGATGACGTCGGGGACGTATTTGTAGCTGCAGCTCTGACTTTGTCCAAATCTTCCAATATTCTCTTAGCTGCAGCCAAGAATTCTTTTTCTAACTCTTCCCACGTAGTTTCGCTTTCGCCGAAGACTCGCAAATCCCCGGAGAAGGGTCGAGGGAGAATATTGTAACTTTCGGGAGGCAATGAAGAATCTCGCATAGTAGCCTCTCGTAGAGAAATCTTGAGTTCACTATCATCACCCTCAAGCAGATCCATCCGCAGCTGTTGAAAAGCCCCTGCGCTGTCCGCTTCTCCTACTACGTTAAAGCAGTATTGCATGAAACGGGCGCGAACAGACGCAGGAGCAGTAGTTGTGAGAAGGTTGGTATCATCGCCTAGAGGAGACGCACTCTGATCAAATGGAGAGGCGTCATCTTCTGCCAAGGGCTCCTCTGAATCGATTTCATATGATGTACTTGGAATCGGGCGCCCATGTTCCGAAATCACGACTTCTCTTGGCCGGACCATCTGCTGGGATATGTTGCCATGGACAGTACTATCATTCGCCTGGACGAAGACACTCTGACTGTCTGCCATCGATGGCCCATCATCATGAGTCAGACTGGCAGCATCTTGATTCCTGCTACGATTCGCCAGGTACCGACTGAAGCTGGGGAAGAAGACTCGCTTTACAGCATCCAGATGAAACGGTTGACGAAACTTGAACCTATATCCTGGTCCAGCGGCTCTTCGTTTCGCAAGGGCGCGGTCTCGCTGCGTTATCACGGGATCGGGTAAAAGACCGTAGTCTTCAGAGTCTGACTCGTTTCTAGCATTCGGAATCGACTCGTCGACATCTGAGCCTAGTAACAAGGGGGTTTCTTCATCGTGTTGTCCGTGCTGATCCGAGGGCTGAGGCCGTGTACGGGAACCTCCTATTGCTAGCTCTGCTGCACGCCGCTCTCGCCATGTTTGACGTCGGTCATGGTTGGCAGATCCATTCTGGCCACTATTCACATGAGTAAGCACAAGTCGTTATGTTTATGTCAACCTGAAGACCATATACCTTGTTTCGCGTGAATGATCATTCTGGTTGTCTGGCGCCTGAGGGTTGTGGTCGTTCCAACGACGCAGCCTAACGCTGAACACGAGATCTGGAAACGACCTGCGTTCTCTTTCTTCGTTGAATAGTACTTGGAAACTCCACGCAGCTCGGAGGAACGTTCCGATCGCAACCACGATAGCCATAATCTGGCCAAAAGGTCGAACATCCGAAGCGCCCTGAAGGTTGTAATCTCGGATGGTGATCTCAGCGACAACCATGGAGGTGAGACAGTACAGCGTATATATCATATAAGACGTAGATATAGTGGCAGGGTATTCCGCGTAAGAGAAGCCGGCTTCTATGGTCGCTTTCAAAACGAGGACTGATTCAGGAGTGTTATGTGTCCCTCCCGTGCTGACTGCGTTACGTACAGCCCTTTCGGATTCGTGGAAGTTTGGGGCGTTGTACAAGGAGTGCGTGATCGATTGCAGCCACATGATCAAACGAAGCGTGTAATAAACCCAGAAGACGGATATCTCTCCATTCGGGAACGTGCCGCAATCGCTGAGCCGTGACCACCAGAAAATACGAAGGCATTTGCAGTCTTCAGACGCAAATGCGCCGTTGTTGAGGCTGGTGACAAGTATAGGAAGAACGATGAGCCCCATGAGCTGCGCCGGTATAAGAAGAAGTACTTGCCATCGAGCTGCAAGAGTCTCCTTGGCTGTAGGTAAAATGAAAAGGGCTAGATTCTGCGCATCCAGAAAGGCTGCACCAAGAGCAGCATCGACCGATGTGAGTTTCCCCGTGAGGATCTGAACGATGAGTGCAACCGTAAAAGATACGTGCGTCAAAATCAGACCACTCCCAACTTCTTTGATCCCAGTACCTCCTTCATGAAAGAAGCCCATAGTGCTGATCAAGATCAATGTTCCGATTTGTATCCAGATAGATGCGCGTACACCAACCCCACTAACGTCGGCATCAACTTGGGTGCTGCAGTCTTCATCCCGATTGTTGTTGATGCCATTTGCGTCCCAGAAGCATAAAGTAATGAGAATTGCACCCAGGGAGGTATATACGAGAGGCGCTAGCGATTGGCGGACTTCGGTCAGCGTTATGGGCATCCCGCAATCGCTTTCCCTAGGGTACAGGAATCTGTGCCAAGGCCTTTCTTTTCTTCGTTCGCCGTGGTAACGCTTCGTGCGGAAGAAGAGGATCTCGATTCCGATGATTACGGCATGAAGGAGCAGCCTACACGGTCTAGGTCAGTAAGTTGGCAGTGTTGTTTGGAAGTAGATACATACAACGATGTAATTACCGCTTGACGAGATCCTAAGCCCAACGCCATCCTGGATTTCGCCCACGAAATTCACGGTGCTGGTAATGATGGAGCGTTGTGTCACCGAGAAACGCTGAGCTCGCGATTTCGCGCAGGCGCCAGGTCGACTGTCTGGTTTTGGGTCTGGGTCGGGTGGTAGTTCTCCTTATGTGAGAACGCCCACGCCACAGCCAACGCCACATGTACGCTGTGCAGCCTGTAGTAAGGATAGCCAGTGAGCTAATACGTAGTCGCGCACTAGCATGGCCGGGTCTGCGGGGCCTGCATGTGCCTGATCCATGTCAAACCGAACACAGTGCCTGCTCTTTGTGTTTATCTAAATTGGAGAAGTTATCAGACCAGATAAAAGATTTCCCATCAATTCTCATACTTCGATATCTGATCAAATGGAAGCATTCATGGTGCTCTGAACGTGTGGCCGGGAAGCGGGGCGTGGAGGCGCAAGGCTGGAACGCCGTAGTGCCGAAAAAGCAGGCCTTACATATGCGCCCTCGAGTCCTCCGGGACATCTTATTCGTTACCCTCATTTCTCAGCTAAGCCACCTGCCATGCAGTCGGATGGACGCGTATGAATCTTCGAAATGCGGGAATCTTGTATCCTGCCATTAATCTGCTTGCCGCCATGCCATAGTCTTCCTGTTCAATGAAGTAGCATACCGCTACGCATATTTCCTCCCTTTCGTCAGCGGCGCAACATCGCCTTCCATTCGCGCAATCGCCAATCTCCCAGTCTCATTGCCCTCTTTCACATCGCCAAATCGTATGCGCACATTTCTAAGATACCGCGACCGATCTGCGGCATCTAGATGCGTACCCGTCGCTGGCAGTGCCACATATGGGTTGTCTCTTAGTGCCAAGCTTGATAGATTCATGAGTATATCCGGGCCACGTGAGAGGAAGGCGCGGACACAGAAGGGTACTAAGCTCGCCGTGATCAAGACCATGGAAGAAAGCATTAAGACAGTGGCCCAGCCGTAATGGGCGTGGAATACTTCTATGTTGCTGCGCCTTGTGCCTATGCTTAGCCACGCTCTTGCCAGACGGAAGTATTTCGACTCGTATGATGTGAAAGCTTCCTTCTCCGTGGCTGTCGCTCTCGCTCTCCATGTAGGATCTTCTTGATACGGCCAGGATATGTTGTTGTCTATCCAGGTCGTTGCATCATCAAATCGACTAGCGATTGTGGCTTTGCCATTCATCATTCCCCAATATGCATTGAGCATTTGACCAAGAAGTATTGGGTGAGTAGCAGAAGGCACTACTGGATCGCCGCTGTTCAACTTGCCTATCGGGTCCCTTGGATTTTTAAGATATTCTCCAGTGAGGATGTCTTCTTCTGCAAAGATAAGCTCCTCCCAGTTGGTTTTTTCCACAGGGTTTGGCTGGCCCAGAAGGGTATAAGCCACTGGGGGATGGGCCATGCGAGAACGGCGAATACCCGACGCCAAACAAGTAGCTTGTGTAGCGCATGTGACTTCGACTTCGACATATGCTGTCTCGATGGAACAGTTGAGGGTACGCCCTTCAATGACCCAAAATATAAAATAGAACGGCCTCAATTCCTCAGCGGAAAGCTTAGCGCGTTCAGTAGTGTTTTCAGTCCACCATAGAGACCCCAGCCAACCCCGATCGTAGAAGTTAAACTGTTGGCCGGGTGATAATGTGACCCATTCGCAGCTCAGATCGAAGTATTGGACTTCGATGGTGACTGAATAGTCAACATAATCGGCTGAATCCAGGCCGCGTATTGGCACACCTATGAAAGAGGAATAAGATTCCAATGTCCCATTATTCGTTTTGAACCACTCCTCATCGTTCGGTGTTGCGGTGCTCTCATAGTGTTCGATTCTGGGTATTTTGACGTGACCCCAGGCGTCACGTGGAGAGGCTTCTCCAACTGTATTGCTGATCATGGCAGCTTTGTAAAGGTCATCCGGAAGTGTTGCGAGCATCCATCGATCATATGGCCCCCAATGCATAGGGTAAGGAGCGATATATGATACGTTCATCTCTTCAAGGGTGTGCTTCGGACCAAAGGTAATCTGCCGGAAGGATGATTGGCCACCCATGGGAGACAGCGTCCAGATCGCGATCAGGCCCAGGCCCACATAGCTGAACACGCGTAGCTGAAATTGTGAGATAACCGTGCTAGTGAGTGATGTACTACCGGCAAGTATGTCCAAGGTGCCAGTCAGTTCACCCTTGCTAAGCCTCCAGAGTAGTATCGCGTGCGTGGCTCGTCCGAGAACGGAAGCAAAAAGTATGGGAAAAATTGTTGGTCCCTAGATCTAATAGTCAGATTCAAGACACCAAATCATGACTCGCTTACTTACCCACTTTGACGCTTGCTCGAATCTTTCGGCTGCTTGGCGATGAGAAGCAGTGGGTTTCTGGTCGTATGAGATGACAAAGATGGCAAAAGCAAGGAATGCCATTGAGAGAGCCAATAGAGCAATGTCTACTATCAAGCTCCAGATGACTGTTGGGATGGAGATGTTGACTGGCTGCGGTAACCTCGGCCACCCGGGAGGTGATTCCAGCTGCTTTTCAAGTAAAGAGACGCTTGGCAACTCAGAGTAGAGCGCATCATGACGTACAACCTGATGTGTGCTGTGAGTGCCATCATCGCAATTCGATACGGGCGATGCGTCGCGCAGGACAGTACGCGACTGAGGTGAAGTATCAGGTAGGTTATTCTCGGGCCGCGAGTCCGATAATAGCTGTTCTTGACCGTCGATGGAACTCGATTCAATATCGGATACGCTATATCGGTATACCGTCTCCTCTCTGGTAGCCATGATGTGCGAAGAAAGGAAGAGGGCTGCGAAGTATACGTGTGCTCGCTTTGGAAGACGAGATGCGCCGCTGGCCATGCTATATACTGTTATCAACAATGCGAACAATTCCGGTATAAGATTCCCCCCCGTAAGGATACAAACATCCTAGGCAACTGTATAGGCTCTGGTTGGAGAGTTCCTAAGAACTGCAGATAGGCAAGTATTGGACACAGCCACGGGGAGTCGCAGCCTTGCAGCTCGCAAAAGAGCCGACAGGCTGAGCATGCCCGCGAAGCATCTTTGTGACACTGCGGCAGTGCACGTTCGTAGTGAGATGACGCAGGCGTGCTTTCAGGATGATAGAGAGTGCGAATTGAAGGACTGCACTAGATAACGTTGTTGGGATGAGCGGATTGTGGCCGGGCGCGGGTGGGGTCGGAAACTCCAGATGTCGGGCCTGTGCGCTAAACCCTGAAGTAAGCGTGTAAGCCTGCGGTGGGCGAGCGGCTCGTACCGGTGCGACTTTCAGTTCACCCAACTATACCACAGTGCCAAGCAAATCAACGCCTCTTACTCCGGCTCACAGCCACCAGTTGATAGTTGCCAAAGGGAACGGATTTTCTTGCTTACCAAAAATTTCAGAAGAAACAAAACAAGAACTACAAGCGGAGGTTACACGGTTCGCAAAGGACCGTAACCAGAACAATAAGCCACGGCATATCTGCATGGAACATAAGATTAAAACTTTATTCGCAATGAAAAGAACCTCGTGCTGTCAGCCAACCCACTCTCGGTTCAGCAGCATTTCCAAAAAGTTTACTTCACCGCGCCTTTCCGCGCAGTAGCCAGACCACCAAATGAATCTCCATGGTAATCTTACACAAACCCCCCAGCTTCCCCTTCCCCTTCCACCCTCACTTCTGTTTCTTTTCCTTATCCATCGCCAAAACCCTCTCATAAAACCTATCGAAACACGCATCAAACCGGACGTGATCCTCACGCGTCCCCTCATCCCCCCTCGCAAAAATAGCATACTAGCGCTTCCTCTTCTTCTTCCCCTCATCCTCACTCGCATCAGCCGCAGCCTCCTTGTCCTTCTTCGCCGCCTTCTTGTCGAGTTCATCCCAAGATTCGCCTTCACTAAATTCGTCTTCTGAACCCTCATCACTCATCTCCTCACTCGCATTCTCATCAAAGTCGGATTCGTCAGACGACTCATCTGAGATAGCCAACTCGCTTTCACTGACTTCAAACGCAGACTCCTCTTCCTCCTCGCCATCGCCCTCGTCATCAGTTTCATTGGACAGGAAACTCCATCCGCCGTCGGCGAAGAACTGGTGGGGGTCCGAGGTAACGGTCTTCATAATGGTGGCCCAATTGAGGTTGAGGGGACCCTCTGTGAACGGGATATCAACACTATCCAACCAATCCTTGACGGGGTCGAGGGACTCGACGGGGATGGTGTTGATGTGCACGGGTGGGCGGTTGTAGTCCTTAAACACAACCACCATGTCAAAGTTCCTCAAACCAAACTGTACGCGTTCCAAATGTACGATTTCGATCTCGGAGAGGGTGAGGCAGGTGAAGGGGGGTTCGGTGAGTTGGACGAGGCAGTCTGTTGTGGGTTGGACGAGGACGGAGGAGCGGGATGGGACACCGTTGAAACCCAACTCGCGGTAAGGGATGTCGACGCTGACGTTCTCGTTGCGTGCGGCGTCAGCGATCTTCTCGGCGAAGTTCTTGAATTCCTTGTCGAGAGCTGCGCGGCGGCGGCGCTCTTCTTGTTCTTGCTCGAACTCTTCTTCGTCGCCGAACTTGTGGCGCCGCTTGCGGTTGCCTGTCTCGTCGAATTGCATCTCTGTGGCTTCGCGGACGAACTGGACGTCCTTGGTCTTCTTTTTGCCCAACATTATTGGGTTCTTGAGGTGGACGTGGATAATGACGATGAGTTCGTGTTGTGAGGGTTGGAAGAAGAGGTGCTTCATGTTGCTGAAGAGGACGTCGATCTTGGCTGTGCCGTTGCCGTGGACGTAGCGCAGACCGTTCTGGTGAATCTCGACACTTCCGGGAATGCGCTTACCGTCGAGCGCGGGGCGGATGAAGATGAGGTCGAGCATGTGTGGCTTGCGGGTCTTGAGGGGGATGAGCTTGTCTTGCTCAACGACGTCTTCCATCT
>Ga0265797_10012253_pt1 | contig 10539 bp, 9 predicted proteins | sample P2T30metagenome_FD_192433 | JGI IMG/M metagenome (GOLD analysis project Ga0265797, IMG submission 192433) | Plant litter microbial communities from East Loma Ridge, Irvine, California - P2 T30 | ecosystem: Environmental > Terrestrial > Plant litter > Unclassified | place: USA: California... | reverse complement strand
TGCCTACTTGTTCTTTAACCCAGAAAAAAAAGACGCGTGTGGCCGATCCATACGCCATAGTTGCGAGGACTTCCAAGCCCATGCCAACGAATGAAGACATCCTCCAGTTGAAGGCGGGAGGAAAATCACGCCTTACGCGCTCATAGTTTCCAGGGTCATCATCCATGACCACAGTTCCTTCCCTCGCCTAACTCATACCAAATAACCTTGTTATGTCAAACTCCCACCTCTTTTCTCACATGACTCATCACACACCCTCCTCCATACCCACGTTGCGCCACCACGGCTTATCCGTATCGCCCTTGGCCTGTTCAGCAAACATGTTTGCTGCGTCCCCAACCTGTCTCCGCTCACTGATTTCCATGCTAATCTGGCCACTCAACTTCAACTTCATCGCCTTGCTAGCCAGAAAAGGGTTATATATGCGCGAACCGCTTCTACCTTGCGCCATTCCTCGGGATGACCGGATGAGTTCGCTCGATGTCCATCCGCCCCTCATGACGGGTAATTGCTATTGCAGAGGCTCCGAGGACGACGAGAGCCGGTTAAGATGGAGGTATACGTCTGTGCCGTAGCTATTGATCAGGTTAGATTGAGTCAAGGGGGTATCCCGGTTTTTGGTACGTACCCTTCCATCGAAATCAGCTTCAAGTCGCCACCAAAGTATCGCGCGTAGAGTCTAGAGATAGGTAGCCCATAACCGAACCCAGCCATTGGCGCTTTGAAATCGCTCTTGTTAAAGTCCGGGTCCAGGCTTGGCGTCTGGTCGACCGTCGTGTACATGTACGTCCATACCAACGGAATTGATGACCTAGGAATGCCACCTCCTTCATCCGAGATCTTGATTGTGATATCCTCCTTACCCTCAGCAACAATGACTTTTGTTACTGGGAAGGCTTCCCTCTCCTGTCCATGTCTTTCCACCACGGCACGCAGCGAGTTCTTCAGTGTTTCGAAGAGCATGTGTGACAAATGGCCAGGAACGTACATGAAGCTAATGTCCGGGTTGCACACGAGCTGCACTTTGGGCGCGTCGAATAATCCGTAGTGATCTTCGCACACGAAGCGTGCATTTTCAATGGCCTCTTGTGCAAGTTCTTGAACGTTTGTCTTTGTGCAGATTATTCCAACGTAGTTTGGGTCGGTCCGCGAGCGTTGGTCGGTAAGGGCGATGTGTTGGCCGATGAGCATACGAATGCCAATACGAGACATGTAGAAACGGTCGAGAAAGGCCTGTATGTTGTGGTCGATTTGTAAACGTTGTCGCTTGCGCTTCCACTCCAAGATACCTTGGGCGACAGTAGTAACGACGCTGTCGTGCCGCCTCTTGATCTTCTCCAATGTGTCTGCAAACTTTGTGTTGTATGCAGCTAGTTCTGGCGGCCAGTCTTGTCCGTCGTCTGCGGCAGCGTAATATCTCCGGCTTGCGCCTTTGACTTCTTTTGTGATTGAGTTGCCATTCCCGTTACCGTTCCCATTCGTCGGCGCTGATCGGTATTGACCGGTCCTGATGCTTGGATTTTGTGTCGGCTTGCTCATCAGATTCTTGTCGCCAGCCTTCTTTGCCGGTTTGAGCAGTCGTTCTTTGACATCGCTGGAGAGGTTCGGCCGGGGCAGTTGCACGAGTTCCTAGGGTGGTGAGTCAAGACAGTCGCAGCGGGATGTCATTACTACAAACTTCAAACGATTGCGCATACCAATCGCGCACGCGACATATCGATGGCATCTCATTAAGCCCATCAGGAAGGTCGTTGAGCTCCTGCACTCGGTGTGCTAACCGTATGGGCAGTTCTTCGGAAAGGAACTGTGACGCGCGGAAGAGGGTTCCAGTTGAGGGTTTCTCTCCAAACTGCACCATCTGCCGTAGGGAAACGCCTGGGGATGCATCAGACGAACGGTCGGTATGGCTGCTCTACTGCACGTACCTGTTGCTGGGAAGTTGCTGTAGTGCTGTAGCGGGCGTTAGCCATGGACGCATGCGCTTTGTGCAGCCGCTGTAACGTACTTTGATGGTGTCCATCAGCTTCTCGCTCCGTCTCCACGACATGATGGCAGTTGTTCAAGGCCTCGACGGCCTTTGTTGCTGTGTCTTCGCCAAAGTGCGGTTGTCGGTGGTAGCAACACGGTCAAGCTCCGAAAGGTATCCCGCCCCACTATGACGCTAGTTGGACGTGGTTGGGTAGGCCGAGGTAACGATAGAAAAGATATGCCCTTGGAGCGATCCGAGATGTATTGTAGCTACCGGGAGGGGGGGATAGAATCACAAGCCGTGGAGAGCTCGGTACACGACTAGACAGTTCATGTACGGCGGACGGAGCCTTCCGCGGGCAACATCCCCCACACTGCAACTCGTTTCACGTGGAGAGGGCGCCACCACGCTTTCCATCCTCACCCTTCGCAGCTGACCAGGGAGAATTGGGTAAGAGAGCAGCAGTATGCTTTGCTTTTTTTCCCCTCCTTCCAACCCCCGCGTTTCCACGACTCCAGTATACAAGCTATTGATGGCGCACACAGGCTTTCCGCACACATGCATCAGTTCCATCCATATGATCCTCGGCTAGCTCTCGGAGAAGGCTTGTTCCCCTGGTTGCGCTTCCTCAGGCCCGAGGGTGCTCGCGTGAGCCGCGTCTTAGACTAGTTATACACCAGTGCTTCTAGTCGATTACGATTTGTGGAAATTCACGCAACGTGTCAGAAAATTTGCGCATCGTGTTCATGGGGTGGTACGTTTCAACGGACGAGCATCGAACCATGGCCACATGTATGACTGGGATTGGAATCACAGCCCGGCTTGCGTGTCGAATTGAATTGAAGAGGAGAATTTGTATTCAAGCGTGCCACTAAATCCCAACCAGCTCTATGCTGCACCAGAAGTCGAAAAGCGCCCTGGAAATAATACAGCAAACATATTCTACATGAAACAGTGATGCGCCCCATTGCGCTCACCGTTTCCATCATTCGTCTATCATCCGTGTTGATACAATCCAAACGAATTTTGGGTCGAAAAGGTATTAGAGAAGGTTCATGGCGGGTCGGAGAGGGTAGGATAAGCGTCTGGGATGGACGACGCTTACTTGGTCTCCTCCTTGAGGAAGTGAATCAAGTCGTTGCGGTCCTTGGGCTTCTTGAGACCACCAAAGGCCATCTTGGTACCGGGGATGTACTTCTTGGGGTTCTCGAGGTACTCGTACTGTGCTGCATCAGCTTGTGGCTCCCACGCATTGCGTGTGGCGTGCATACCAGAGTCTTGTCGTCCCAGGTGATGCCCTTCTGCTTGTTGGCATCGGTGTATGAGTAGCCCTCGACCTGGCCAGTCTTACGACCGAAGAGGCCGTGTAGGTTAGGGCCGATCTTGTTGCCCTCACCCTCCTTCAGGGTATGGCACTGAGCACATCGGGTCTGGAGCGTCGTTAGGTAAGTTTGGTGGGACGGATGCGATAGCGATGATGGTGCTCAGCGTTATCTCCATGTCTTCGTACCTTGAAAAGGTTGGCACCCTTCTTGTGGTCGCCTGTGAAGATACGTCAGCTGTGTGCATGATGAATAATTTGGCCCTTGAGCCAATTGGTCCGCCACCCATTCTTGCTTTGTCGCAAAGGTGTTGCTGTGCGTACACCGCCCTTTCAGCCGCTCAGACTTCGCAGACTGGCAACCTAGGAACAGTCGGCTGCTCAAGAGCGCCGCCTCTGTGTGTGCGCGAGCTCAATGGGCTTTGGGACTTTGGTGGGCAAGCGAGTGAATGGCCGATGACGTCCGAACAGTGTCAGGAAAACGTACCCTTGTCGATATCCATTGTGAAGTTGAAGGTGTGTAGTTGGTAGTGTGGAGGAAGAGGTGGTGTAGAGTAGTATTAGGTGTTGAGGAGACTTGTGTTCGGTGTAGGGAAGCAGCGATGAAGACGGAACAGCGAGGGAGAAAAAGTTGGCTGCAGGCTTTCAATTGAAAACGTCAAACACGTGACCCTGCGTGAGCGTCAGGGCCCGACTTCTCATCGAGGCTAGCGGCACCCGGCGGCGAATCACAGGGCGAGTATAGCTAAGCCGCAATGCTCTCGGGTGGAACCGGCTGGGGTCTTGTGGCAAGCAGGAATTGCACCATTCACCATTGCCGTGTCCGTGTCCGTGTAATCGCTGCGTCTGGTCTCTGCCACAACGGCAGACCGCCCTCCTGACAGCTGCGTCATCGAGCGACGAGCGACGATTCTGTCTGGTGCTCGGCAATCTTGCATGTCTTACCTGTCTTACATGGTGCTTGCCGGACAATGGCGTCACCAACCCTTACGCCGCCTGCTACATGCATTTCTGATTCCTGGCCCAATTTCTCGTCACATCGCACAGTCCTCGTTCCCATCTGTGTGTGTCCTGGTATTCGCTATCTTCAAGGGACCGGATGTCCATTTGGTCTTTTCTGCCGCCTCGTTCCTGCTTCGGACCGACGTACGATATGTGATGCTGCTCCGTACAAGGATCCGCAAATCCATGTGACTCGTCTACTCACCCGCGCGACTCCACGCTCTTGCTTTCCCAAATACTACGGGTCTGGTCCAAGTTTACCGTTTCCTGTTGTCTGAACGACGGCACATTACTGTCCAAGGCGCCAAACAGGATCGCAGTCATTGTGCTCCAAGTATAAGCCACCATTTGGGCTTGGTCCGTCACATTTCAGCTCTAGTCTAACGGTTGCGTTCCTCGTGTTTGCCCCGCCGCTTCTCAACAGACCCAATGAACCAGATTCCGGGCATCTTGTATGCCGACGAGGACTTCACCACGTGGTTGATACTGGGCGCCAGCAGAGGCATTGGCCTGGAATTCGTCAAGCAGCTGCTAGCCAGAAATGAGCGCATCATCGCAACTGTGCGGGAACCTTGGGCGGGTCATGCCAGTGGGTTGTGGGGACAAGCGGGGAGCGACCATGGCCGGTGCCAAATGTACACATGCGACATCTTGTCCGAGCAGAGCATAGAGGTATGTACATGTGTCCATGCTGTAGCGTCAATCAAACGTAGTGTGGACTAATACAGCCCAGAAATTCGTCGCCCAGTTGGCAATGCAACCAAACTTGAAGATTGACAATGTAGTTATAAACGCTGGAGTTCTGAGATACCCAAACGTAAGTCTGATACTGCATTGTACAACGGAGCCGCACTAACCATTGTAGAGGGCCACCGAGCTGTATGTTTCTCCTTTTCCGTAACCGCCTTTCTGGTTTGGGCTAAAGCGTGCATTTCCATCCAACTTTCAATACACTCAGAAACTTGGAGGGATGCTGATCTCCAATGTAGATCCTTTGACGAATTTGCGTTTCATCTACACACCAATACTATTGGACCAATCATCGTAGCACAGAAGCTACTTCAAACGAACATACCCATCGGCAGGATTGTGTTCATGTCCAGCGACTCAGGTTCCCAGGCCAATTTCCGTGAAATGGAGGATGGGTTCGCCGCGTATGCGGCTTCAAAGGCTGCACTGAACATGGCAGTGAGACATATGGCTGCTGAGTTGAAGAGAAAAGATGATGACACCATCATCCTCTGTATGCATCCTGGTGAAGTTGCAACCGACATGGCAAACGTCCAGTTACCATGGGAAGTGGAGGGCATGATAACACCAGAAGAGTCGGTCACGAAAATGATCGAAGTGATCAAGAGCAAGGGTATACAGCACAGCGGCACCTTCTGGACATGGGAGAACAAGGTCAGTCATCGCTATCCTAGCTCATTAGTCTTACGCTGACATGACTGCTCTGCTAGCCATATCCGTGGTGACACTTTGACAACATATTTGTAGGTCTTGTCTGCTTCTTTTAGCAATGTTGCTACTGTGGTCTTTTTTGTTCTTATTCACTAGTTTGCAAGTCTACGTGTTCAAGTCAGTCATAGCGCCTCATCTACATATGATTCTGGCAAGTACAAAATAGAGTCCGATTTGAGATGACCGCACCTTCGGTGGGGCTGAGGCGCCATGTAGAACGAGCCCTTGTAGTCATCGCAGCCATTTGAGTAAACTTTCAGCTCTCGGGTCTCCAAGAACCAATGCTCCGTTCAGGCACTTCCTAAGCTATTTCACCTATCATCCTCCGGACCTCATCTGTGTCCCAACTCAAACGATCAACCCCAACCGGTAGGTCATAGTCTACCAAGATGCGGACCGGATGCTGCTCTACCAGCTTTTTCGCCCTCTTCCTTTTCTTCCTCTTTTTCCTCCTCTCACCCTTCAGCATCAGGCCACCACCCTGTCCTACCCCACCAGGCAGGAATATATCGGCGCTCCTTTCACTCTTAGGCTCAGTCATGGCAACATCTTCATCAACATCCCTCCTGGAGAGCATGGTTTCCTCCCTCTTTTGGTGTCTGCGACCCTGCACGATATCATCCTCTTCTGAATCTCTGTCCTCTGTAATGATACGTGTAGACTTTGAGGCCCCGGGGACTGAAGGAGCCGTGATCGCGGTGGCGCGGTTTGAGTTGTCTTCGGATCTCCTCTTCTTCCAGAAGTGTGGGCAACCGCAAACACCGTCTTGAGAGGGATATCGCTGGCAGAAGTGCCTTCTTCGCTTTGTTCGCATCGTTGGTTGAAGGGGTTTTGCGGCTGTTTGATGGTGCGGCTGGGTGACGAGAGAGGTAAGAACAAGTAAAGACAAAGAGGAGTGATGATTGAGGTTGGGGAGATCCGAGCCTGACTACAATGGATGGTTGATTGAGAGAAACAACGATAGTGTGTGGACGTTTATATCTTGCTGTTACTAACGCCTTGACCATCACTGGGAGTGAGATCTCGCCAAGATCTTTAACGTCAATTTCGTCGTGATACGCATGCTAGCGCTTGGGCAAAAAGGCGAGGTGAAGTTGGAGCATTCGAATGCCTTTATTTTTATACATTCATACTTGCAATTTTTCACCTCTACTTCAACAAGCACACCAAGATATTGAAAGTAATACAACAAGAAGAAGCAGAAGAAAAAGGTACACAGTGAATCCCACCTTTGAAGCAAATCTACCACATCCTCCCAATCACGTACGATGCCACCTTCAAACTCACCAGCGCCCCCACAGCCAAAGCCCCTACCGCAATCCCCAACGCCTTCAAATTCCTCATCTCGTTGCTAAACGCCGTCCGCTTTCTCTCCCCAATATCTCCCAGATGCGTCAGTGTATCATACTGTGGTACATACTTGAAGTCAAAGTTCGTCTCGGTGCCCGCAAGCCCCCACTTCGCCTTTACAATCAAGGTCCAGAAAATCTCCTTTGCGCGATCGATTCTCGTGCGGTCTGCGTTGGGGAACATTCGATATGTGTAGCAGTAGAAGATGAAGAAGAGACATTGGCCTGCCATGAGGGACCAGTAATACGATGATACGCGTTTTAGGCCGAGGCGGTCACAGAGCTCGTTGCCGTTTAGCCAGCGGGCGCTGGCGGTAAGCATATCTGCGGAGGAAAAGGTAGGGGGTTCCTCCTTGAGTGCGTAGATGATGTTGTTGGCCATTGTTTTAGACATTTCGGAGGGATCGACCTCGTGCAAGAGTAGCGACTCCATGATGGCTTTTGCTTTGGTGGGAGTCGAGAGCCATTCGTCTGGAGTGCCCATCAGGTAGCCAATATAACGCCAGAGAGCTAGGTAGTCGTATATTTCCTGTTGGCGGAGAAATATGCCCTGACGTGGGAAGCTTAGGTATATCAGTGTAGAGGAGAAGGTGCCAATGGTGGCGATTTGATCTAGGTCATTGATTGGTATGCCCCATTTTTCTACGTCGAAGTAGCTGGGTCGTTCGTTTGCGAGCTTCATGATGCGTTGCCGCACGGCTGAGTGCAGAAACCGGACGCGTATTGATGAGGCGAAGCCTTCGCCACCTGGCTTGATACCTTCTAACGTCCGTGTGCATTGGAGGATGTGTTGTGTGGTTTCAAACAGTCTGCCTCTTGCAACCCTTGTACTGAAGCCTCCAGTTCTGGCCAGTGTTTCGACAACGCGTGCTGCACCCATGCCGCCTAATAGAGACTGGAAAGTGAGACCAGTCAAGGCAGGTCCTCCGTACCGATAAAATACATCCTGACCTCTTCCAATCTGGTCCCAGTCCACCCACTCTGGAACCGTATGAATTTCACGCCATAACTCTGCAAGCTTTGGATCGGAGTCATGGTGCTCTTCTAGCAAAGCATAAAGGTCTCGCTTGGGTACTGGAAGTGGCTCTTTCTTCTCTTCTTCTGTACCCGGTACAGAGGACAAGGCGGTCCTACTACTATCGTTTCTCGGCAAAACACCCTTCTGCGGTGGCGATATAGCATTCAATCTATCAAGACACTCTTCTGCCAGTACATCGTATGAAAACTTCATCGGTTTCATCTGTTCCGGAGTAAGATGATTAGGCGTCCACTCGAACCGGTAACCCCAACAGCTGGTAGCGGTTAGTGCCTGTCGGTAGCAGAGTAGCATCCCTGGACGTACTCTTTTGTATTGGCAGTGCGCCTCTGGAACGGGTTAGACAAAGCCATGATGATGGATTGAAATGCGGTCAGGCAAACTAGCACTGCAACTTCACGATGAGATAAGAACAGTTATAGAAGTAGCAGACCTCGTAAACAAGAGCAGCCCGGGCATCCCGTCATATGATACCGAGGCACTAGTGCAAGAGTGAGTGGCAGGAGCAGGGGGGGCGTTGACCCCCATTTTGCCGCTCTTGCCCTGCGATCAGATATATGAGAGTCTTGGCGACGATTACAGAAATCGATGATCCTAAGATAACGGTACATGGCGGTCAAGATTAGTGTGAAAGGCCGTTGGTTGTCGTTGATGTCACGACTTATGGTAGGTGTGTAACGGGTGGGTGGCGTCGAAAGTTTAGGTTGCGGGCCCGTGCGAGATATGGTAAACTGCAAAAGTACCAACATCGACAACTTCCAAACAACACAACGATGAGTTGTCACAGTTGCTCTCGGACGGCACTTGGCCTTTTCATACGATCCCTCACAAACCTCCAGCCGGCTTTCGCTGCTCGTCGCCCTCTCATACACCCACAACCGTCGCGGTTTCTCTCGGATGCGCGTGGACCGCGTAAAGTAGATCAGTCCGCCTCGAGACCTGAGGGTGTAAAGCCTGAAACGGAGATAGAAGATGCACTCAGCGGAGAAGAGTTTCCAAGAAAGCGCGAGCGTCCCGCGTGGGCGATACAAAAGGAAGCCTTGAAGGAGAAGCTCGGCGGCGAAGCCTGGAACCCACGCAAAAAGCTGTCGCCCGATACCATGGAAGGGATACGGCATCTGAACAGCACCCAGCCCGATAAGTTCACTACTCCCGTTCTGGCCGAACACTTCAAAGTCTCGCCAGAGGCGATTCGCCGCATACTGAAGAGCAATTGGAAACCATCCGACAAGGAATACGAGGAAAGGATGGAGAGGTGGAACAAGCGAGGCGAGAGGATATGGTCGAATCTAGTCGAGATGGGTGTCAAGCCGCCGAAGCGGTGGAGAGACATGGGCGTGGGCCGCGCTCGAAATGGAGATGTACCAAGATGGAAATCAAGAGAACGAAACTTGGTTGATGTCAGGGACAGTGCCAGTAGTGACTTTACCAACTACATCCCAGATGAGGATATCATACCGACTGTAGGCAAGTCGGGCAAGTCTAAGCCGACTACCAGTAGTATACCGCTGTCGGAAAGGTTGTGAATGCAACCCAACTTGTACGGCTAATCAACATGTACAAGACCATGTTCTACGAGATTTGTCATAAAATATTCGTGATTGCTATACTGACTTTATACACACACACTCATACATGTTCAGCACCGTTCTAGTCCGACAAATCCAACACCACCCTACCCTGTAGCTTGCCCTCATCCATTTCCTTGAACACTTCTGTCAACTTATCCATCTTCTCGACCCTAAAATGCGTCTTGATAATGCCCCTAGCCGCAAAATCCATCGTCTCAATCGCCTCATTCCTTGAGCCCACGGCAGACCCCACAATCTGCAGCGACTTCATTATCATAAGACTAGGAGATGCAGACGAAATAGGCAACAAGTCTCCCTCAGGGATACCGACACAGACGAGGCGTCCACCGAACCGAAGCATGTCGAGTCCCTGTCCGTAGGCCTTGTTGTTCGCCGTGCAAACCACGACAGCGTGAGCGCCAAGTCCATTGGTAAGAGCATTCACAGCACCAACCACGTCGTCTGCGCCATCCACGGCGAGGAAATGCTCCGCCCCGCTTTCCATGACAAGGTCCTTCTTGGAAGAGTGGTCGATGCCAATGACGCGGTGTCCGATGCCCCGGGCACTGAACTGCACGGCCAGGTGACCAAGGCCGCCTCCTGCACCGCTGATAACAACCCACTTGCCCGACTCGGCGTTTGCCTTTCGCAACGCAGAGTAGACTGTTGTGCCAGCGCAGAGGAGGGGCGCAGCGGCCGCAGAATCAAGACTGTCCGGAATGGGTGTGACGTAGTTGGCAGCTGAGATGACGTATTGCTGGAAGGTGCCTGGGGTGTAATATCCCGAGATTTTCTGTTGAGTTTACAAGTTAGTTTATTATAGTTAACCG
>Ga0265797_10012252_pt1 | contig 10541 bp, 9 predicted proteins | sample P2T30metagenome_FD_192433 | JGI IMG/M metagenome (GOLD analysis project Ga0265797, IMG submission 192433) | Plant litter microbial communities from East Loma Ridge, Irvine, California - P2 T30 | ecosystem: Environmental > Terrestrial > Plant litter > Unclassified | place: USA: California... | reverse complement strand
GGTACAGGCGATAGATACGAGGCGAGAGGAGAGCAGACCAGAGGGGGAGAGAGGGTGGGTGCAGCGAGGCCGCCGAGCCGTGGAGACGGGAGTGAGGGTTGCAGTCATGGGGAAAGCTTAGCGCGCCGCTAGCTCGGCGCTGATAGACTGATAACGACGCGTGAAGGCTGCAGCGCCCGCCCACCCGCCTGTGCTGCCTGTCTACCGTCTACCGTCTGCCGTCTGTGGCCTAGCGACGCGCCCTCGATTGACGTCCCGTGGCGCCCTCGACTGCCCGCCCCGCCACGCCTGCGACGTCCTCAAGGCCCGTCATGTGGCCGGTTTGGCTCAAATGGCCATATGTACATTGAATTGCGCACATGGCGCTGCAAAACTAGCTGTCCAGCCCGTCTATTCATACAACTCTTCTAGCCCATCTGCTCCATCATGACGTAGCCAGCACGGTACCTGCATCCCACATGATGCGCCCCCGAGCCCAACTTCTACAGCCTGACCCCCCTCACCAGTACCCAGAGTATGACGGGCACGATCACGTTGTCGTTGCCGCCTGTAAGCACCGCCTCGTTGAGGCTCGCACCTGTCGCACAAAGAGCCGCTTTGCCCACCGTCATCGCCATGTCCAGCGCCCACCCGTTCGCCGGGTGTTGAGCATGGCCCCATCCAGCCCATAGCCATGCCTTGCCAAACACAAGGCCCACAGTGACGGCGACTGCGAATGCCATGGATCCCTCGAGCGACTTGCCCCCCGCCCATGGCCACTTGCGCCGTCCATAACGGCGTCCGACCAGAGATGCGGCTGCGTCGCCCATGCCCACGCACACGACTCCGGCCACCATGCTGACATCCCGCTGATTGACGTCCCAGCCCTGCCACGGCGACTCTCCCGTCCGCTCCACGCCGGCCAGTGAGAGCCAAAGCGGTATGGCGCACCCAATGAGGAGGAACATGTGTGAAACCACGACTGGCCCGCGTAGATCACGCCCATCGACGTACGGCGTGAGGAACCTGGCAATGGGCTTGGACAGTGGAGGTAGCTGCGAAGCACGGACCAGGTCGAGCAGGATGAAAATCGCCAGGACAAGCGCAAGAGCCAGCGCGACAAAACAAGGATCCACGTACATGGTCGGCAGCAGCATGGCCACCATGGTACCGTGGAAGACCTTGCGCCGCGTGTCCACCTCGACAACCGCAGATAGCGAAAAGACTGAAACGAGGCCAACGAGAATGGTGCCAGCACAATATACGCATAGCACCAGCCGGGTATTCGCTTCTCCCAACATGACTTGGCGAACGTACTGCGCGACTGGTAGCCCTCGCCCGTAGTCGAACAACACTTCAGCATCCAGTCTTGCGGGCAGGGGAACCCACCAATCCAGGCTCCATGCAAACACCTTCCACCGCACACTTGCAATATTCCCGAAAAGGTAGCTGATTGCCCATCCGAACGGCTCGTGGTCGTGTAGAGCATACTTGCTGATAGCATACCGAATCGGTCCAAGTATCAAGCCCACAACCACAACGTAGAAGTATCCAGCGTACAGCCACTTCCTCGCGGTTGCTTGGTTGGGTGTAAGCGATAGATACGACTGTGCAATAGATGTCGTCCGTCTCCGATTCGCGTATCGATGTTGTGACGTGTGGTCTTCGGCTGCAGGAATAGGAAGCGTGTTTCTGCGTTTACGCCCAAGACCATGGCTTCCGTCTATGCTGCCGTGCAAATTCATCGAACTTGGTTTTGCTGCTTCAACTGCTGAATGCGGCTCCATGCCCTGTGCAGGACCCCCGCTGCCACGTACAGTGTCGAGAATATTAACCTTTAGGCTCTTAGTCTTGTGAAGATGCCTCTCAGACATGGCGTCATCATCGTCGTCGGCATCACTGTCACTCACTTTTCCCTTGCTACTCCCGCTGTGCTTTGGCCGTAGGCTCTGGTTCAGTACTTGTAGGAAGTTTTGGCGAGCTCGTATGACCTGTCCTGCGCGCCGGAGCCTCCAGCGTGGGATGCGTGCAAGGGCGACGCCCCACTTGAGGACCTTGCCGCACAGCAAAAACACACCGACTCCACCCAGCCACAGCAGTACTGTGAGTATGACTGCCTGTGGTGAATCGGAGAACAAGAGGAGATTGATGAGCCCGATGGAAAGCAGGTGAAGCTCCGTTGGCAAGAGACTTGTTGTAGTAAGGTAGTATAGCGGTGGAAGGAGGGCTTGGTGTAGCGGGAATAACATGGCCAGTAGTTCTGGGTCGAGGTCGAGGCCCTGACGTGGCAATGCAAGTGGCTGAGAGGGAACGTTTGCTTTTCCGGCTGCAGACAGAGGCAGAATAGAAAGAAGCCAGTGCAGCGACGAGTAGCCCACAGCTGAGTTTCTGAAAGGAATGACCCTGGCCGGTAATGCGGCTAGTCCGAGCAATAGATTCGGCAGAAGAGGATTTGGTGATGAAGGAAAGAGTGATATCGCAATGAGGACGGGCAGCACTGGAGGGTAGAGTATCGTCGCCGGATCGAAGGCTGCTGGTAGATGTATTCGTTGGTCGAGTCTGAGACGCGAGTGGTTCCTCCAGGAGTAGTATAGAAGACGAAGCGGGTATAAGCCCAAGACGGCCACCAAAACCGCAATATGCGTCAACAGTTCTGCTACACCAGTGTTAGCACGGCCTAGCATGTACCCGGAAGGCTATGTGTGTGTGCCGACCTCTGTGCCATGAGAGTAGCCTAGCCCAGCATTCGCATCCATGAACCCCAAGGACCACAATGCCAGCAAGGAGCATGGCCTCAGTGGTCCTCCTTAGTAGCTCGTTCCGTCGGCGTTGTAGATATTTCTGCCGGGCAGCTCTCGCTTCCTCATCAGTGTCATCCACATCACCCGTGCGCGTTCCCTTCTTGTTTTTATTATTGTTGTTGCTGCTGTTGTTGAAGTAGCGGTCCGAGAACTTCCTTGCTTCGTCGTCGATTTGTGTTGGGGTCAGAAGAGGGGTTGCCCATTCCTCTGTTCCGTACGCTCGCGGATCTCGAAGGCCTTTGTGCGGTCGCAACGGTGGAGCCGGCAGCGCCTTCACAAGGCTACATCCTTCATCGTCTGCCTCGGTGCCGCTTTCGCTGGGTGATTGCGACACGGATTTCCGGCGCTTCCTGCCGTCATCGTCGTGCATCGTGTCATCTGCAGGTCCGCAGCGCGTTTCTTCCTGAAGGACGGCGTCATCTCTTCTGCTCGGTGACTGTCTGCGTATGTGGTCCCGATGGCGCAAATATGGATGTGGCGAGCGGCGCAACAGTTGGAGCTCTTCTCCTCCTTCGTGGGCGCCTGGCTCTGGTGGCGCTGCATCTTGCGACATGGCGCCCTGTCCTTGCTCTTACAGCCTAACTGATACACAAGTCTCGAGGGTATTGTATACGCGGGCACGATTCCCTTGGTGATTATGGCGAATGCATAGACTGTGGCGTGCTGCTTCGCTCGGAAGCCGGCAGCAGTTCGATGCAGCGTTGGGCAACGAGCGAGTGGATGAGCCAATTGCAAGGGCGAAGGCACCGAGGGACTGGTTAGGTACCGCAAGTCGCAGCAGGCGTCGTGTTGAGAGCCATAACTGCCCATGCCCGATTCACCATTCTCACATGTTCGCCTGCCTGGCGCGTTGCGATGGCTGACGTTGCAGATCCACCACGTACTCTTCTGGCATCGACGCAGCCCCACCTTGTCCTTTAGCTCGGACGATTCACTTCACTCACGCGTCCAATCTCACAAAAACCTAACATGCATTGGGAAAGGTGCATTTCATTTACAGGTCTTTCCGATAGATATCTAATGTCGCGGTTCCAAGTACATTGTCATCATTGCCATCCGCGGCTTGCTCAACGCCAAGCATCTTTTCCCGTAGGAGCAGCAGACGTCTACTGCAAGTACTTGTGCTCGCGCAGCCAAGTCTTGACATCCTCCGAGTCCCTCTCGAGCCATGCTGCCTTTGCGCTAATCGCATCAATGCTCTGAGATAGCGCCATGTCGAAGCCCTTGGTACTCTTGCTCTTGAAGAACGTCTCAATCTCCTGGATGTGCTCGCGGTGGGTGAAGCTAGATGTGGTAATGGAAACGACAGAGCTTAGCATGCTCAGGCTAGGAGGCAATCGCCTCTCGAGTTCCTCCCAATTATCCTTGACCCAGGCCCAAAGTGCATGGCAGCCTTCGGGATGCGACCTCAATGCCGAGATGGGTAGATAGATGTCCTGACCCTTGACCTCGTCGCTGAGAGCCATGGCGAGCGAACGCTGGATAAGCTCTGGTGACTTTGCACGACCGAGCGACCGGAGAGCCGAGTTGCGTTCATCGCTCGTAGCTGCGTTCCTCGTTTCGTTCACCACCACGTCGTACTGTAGCGTGTCAGTATACGTACAAAGTTTGCATCGACCAGAGATTCACTTACCTCCTCCTTGCCACCGTTAGCCAGGACGATGGCGTACACGCTCCCGCGGATATTGGGGTGAATGGCTGACTTGTCGCCTGCCTTGAACTTCTCGAACATGTCGAAGCATGCCTTGGTAATCTTTTCGTCACCAGCGATACCGGCTGCACCAAACATGAGGCCCTTGAATTGTTGCTCAATATGACCGTCTTCGTCATTGAAGCTCCATCCCAGCTCATGGGCCTTGTCTGCAGTGAGCTCCAACTGGAATTTCTTCAGGGCATCCTTGACCTCTTGGTCCTCAAACATCCATGCGCCTCTCAGTGACCCAATGCGACCGGTAATCTCTCCCCATACTACAAACTCCGACTCGCCCTTGAAGCTGTCCAGCAGCGAGAGTATACCAGACGTCTTTTGGTAACCAGATGCGGCCAGCGATCCCGCGTCAGCGATCATGCCAGCCCGATCTTCGACAGTCAGTAGGCCCTTCTTTGCCGCGACGCCAAGTTTCCCGAGGCGCTCTGGTGTATACGATGTTCGGTAAAGGCCGGAGTGGTCTGCATTGAGCTTGAAAAAGTCAAGATCCTTGAGCTTGAAATCAGCTTCGCGGTCAAAGAGCGTCAACTCCTCGTCAACACCGTCCTTGGTGCGCAGACCGAGAAAGACTGGGTACAGGGTCTGGTCCTCTTCCGGTTTGACATCGGCGGTACGGAGAAAGCGGTTTTGCTTTAGATGAATAGAGTCTGTGCCTTCCGTCACGGTCACTACCGGAAATCCGACCTTTTTGGTCCAGATGTCCATGACCTTGCCAACATCCTTGCCGCTGGCATCAGCCAGGGCGGCCCACAAGTCCCCTGTCTCTGTGTTGCCGTATGCGTGCTTCTTGAGGTATCGACGGATGCCCTCCATGAAAGTCTCCTCTCCAATGTACTTTGAAATCATCCGAATGACACTTGAACCCTTGGAGTATGAGATGGCGTCAAAAATCTGGTTGATCTCATCGGCACGCTTCACGGGTACCTCGATAGGATGGCTGCTACGTAGCGAGTCGAGTGAAAGTGCACCCGCCAGATTGTCGGTCACGTAACCTTCCCAGACCTTCCAGTCTGGGTAGAAGATGTTGCATGAGTACCATGACATCCATGTCGCAAATCCTTCGTTAAGCCACAAGCCGTCCCAGAAGTCCATGGTGACCAGATTGCCGAACCACTGATGTGCGAGCTCGTGTTGCACAGTCTCGGCTACGCGCTGCTTAGTAGCCGCACCACTAACCTTCTCATCAATGAGCACATCCACAACACGATACGTAATGAGACCCCAGTTTTCCATGGCACCAGCACTAAAGTCGGGAATGGCAATCATATCCATCTTAGGTAGAGGGAATGGGCTGTTGAACGTCTTCTCGTAAAAAGCCAGTGTCTTTGCAGCCAACTCGAGGGAAAAGCGGCCATGCTCAATTTCCCTGTCCTTGGGTGCATACACTCGTACAGGAACACGAAAGCTGTTGGTCTCGATGTAGTTGAGCTCTCCGACAATGAAGCACAGGAGGTAGGTCGACATGAGCGGCGTTGGGTTAAAGGTGACTGCTTTGCGCTTTCCACCCGAAATGGCGCTTTCGACTTGCTTCTCGGACGCCACATCCATGTTGCTCAGGCACGTCATCTTCTCGTCGGCAATGAGCGTGACTGTGAACTTTGCTTTGAGGGCGGGCTCGTCGAAGCAGGGGAATGCGCGCCGGGCATCGGTAGGCTCCATCTGCGTGGTTGCCATGTATGTGGTGGAGCCGTCGTCGGCCTTGAACGACGAGCGGTAGAAGCCCGCCATGTTGTCGTTGAGAATGCCGGAGAAAGCCATGGTGAGCTGGGCCTTGCTGCCACCAGGGATGGTTTGGTCAAAGCTGGCCTTTGTCGTCTGAGCGTCATTGTCGCTGGTGAGGGTGGGAGAGTCGCTGATGAGCTGCTGGCCAGCAGTGACCTTGGCCGAGTTTATCTTGAGCTCGTTGGTGTTGAGGGTGATGGATGTGGTGTCGTCGACGACATCTAGACTGGCGGCGTGTCAGCAAGCGTCTGTGTACTACCATGGGCAAAAATACATACTCAATGGTGACAGTGCCCTGGTAAGTGAAGTTGCCAAAGTCTGGCTCCAGCGTCAAGTCATAGTGCAAGGGCTTGACATTGGCAGGCAGCACCTCACGGCCTTTGGTAATGTCAATGGACGATTGCCCTTCAGCGCCGAAGTGTTTGCACATGCTTCTTCTGTGCGAGCAGTGCCGGACGGGGACGGTGGCAGGATGTCGGACGAGCAGCGATGGAGAAGGGCGAAGCGGTGCGTGTTGCAACGGGGCAAGAGTAGCGGGGTATCGAGTACTGGTCGTGGGGCTCGTGAGCGTGTGCAGTAGGGTCCGGCGAGGCTTCAGCCGACTGCGGAAGGGTGCGGTGAAGGCAGGCCTCGACAGTAAGCGGCCTGCGCCATGCTGCCTGAAGCAGTGCATCTAATGCCCGTCTACGCGTCGTGCTGCGATGAAAGCACGCTCCTGCAATTGGCTGCGTAGACTCTGTAAAGGCCAGGCAAAGCTGGGCGCAAACAAGGGAAAACGCACATGCCGCTGGGCTGCCCGTGTCCTTGTTGGACACGCCAAAGCAAAATTCGTTTGTCGGCCAGGCACCGTTTCTCTTCTCCCACAACACGCAAGGAAGTCCTCCCAGCCCTCTCCCACCCCGCAGAGACGCTGTGTGTTCTGGCTAAGCTGCCAGTCCTTGCCAGAAAGAAGCCAGCCCTCGTTTGAGCCCTTTTGCAATTCCTGCATGAGCAAAAGGGTATAGAAGCAGCGCTACATCGCCGTGCCGTCGATTGTGGGCATTGTTCCCAAGCTTTGCCATATGACTATGTACTACCTATGCCATGCCCGTCAGGTGCCAGGACGACATGACGTTATCCATTTCCACCCGACGCCACTGGCCGGCTCGTGCATGTATCGCTACGTTTGTCATTGTATCTGCTACTGTGGTTGTATGTGTATGTGTAGGTGTAGGTGTAGGTGTAGTCTGCTATGTTCGCTGCCAGATACTTGTCTCGGTCTTTGCGCTGGCATCCAAACGTGCAATCAATCGCTTGTGCCAAATGCTGGATACTGCGTGATAACAACTACTTCCGCAAGCTCGGCAGTCGTCGTTATCCATGCAGTTGGACTCGAGGGCTGAACTGCCTTGCGCCTCAACTGCTCATGGCTCGCGGCTCGCGGCTCGCACAATACACACGCAGATGATGCGTCGTGTTGGCCAATCACAGCGGCTGCTGACTTGATTAGGTCTCGCCAAGCCTTGAGCGAAGAAGTTGCGACCGGACAAGCCTCCCACACCACTATCACCACCGCCGACAACCCATTGATCCACTCTCCCAATTGCTCCGAGCCAGCTACAAACCACCATGTTGGCTCGCTCAGCACTGCGTACCGCACGCACCGCCGGCGCCGCGGCTCGCAATGCCACCAGCAAGCCATCTTCGGTACGCATCCCACAGGGCCCGGCCCACGCATTCAGCGCCCGCGAGCTTCATCCGCCCCATCTCTGGCATCACCGCTATATCCAAGCTTTCCCCCGCTGCAATTGAATGTCTGGCTGACGGATTGGGTGAAACAGCGCTTCGCCTCGACATCTAGCTCCGCCGAGGGAGCTGGCTCCGCGTGGAAGAACAACGCCCTCCCCGCTGCCGCCACAATCTTCGCCGTCGGATCGACTGCCTGGTACTGGCAGCTCTACGGACGCCATGCTGATGCCATGACCCCTGCGGAAGAAGGGTGAGTGGACCTCTCGCCGTTCACCTGGCCGCAGGACGCCCAGGCCTGACAACCACAAACTGACAATGTTCAACTACAGTCTACATCCGACCCAATACCCGTGGGAGCATGAAAAGTGGCATAAGACGTTTGATCATGGAGCGTACGTTGTCGCTCGCATCCCCGCATATGCGCTCATGTCTAATCATCAACAGTCTCCGCCGTGGCTTCCAGGTCTACCGCGAGGTCTGCGCATCCTGCCACTCCATCTCCCGTGTCCCCTACCGAGCCGTCGTCGGAAAGTTCATGACTGTCGATGAGGCCAAGGCCCTCGCCGAAGAGAACGAATACGACACCGAGCCAAACGACCAGGGTGAGATCGAGAAGCGTCCCGGAAAACTGTCCGACTACATGCCCTCGCCTTACAAGAACGACGAAGCCGCCCGCGCTGCCAACAATGGTGCTCTCCCTCCGGATCTATCCCTCATGGTCAAAGCCCGCCACGGTGGCTGCAACTACATCTTCAGCTTATTGACTGGTTACCCTGAAGAGCCACCTGCGGGTGCTGTTGTCCAAGAAGGCCTCAACTTCAACCCCTACTTCCCCGGCACCGGTATTGCCATGGCCCGTGTGCTCTACGACGACCTGGTTGAATATGACGACGGCACCAAGGCGTCGACTTCGCAAATGGCCAAGGACGTTGTTGAGTTTTTGAACTGGACCGCCGAGCCCGAGATGGATGACCGTAAGAAGATGGGCTGGAAGGTGCTGGCAGTCACCAGTGTCTTGTTTGCTATCAGCGTCTGGGTCAAGAGGTAAGCGTGCAATGGATCTGCTACGGCCAAAAAAAACACGGCTAATGACCATCACAGGTACAAGTGGGCACCGCTGAAGACACGAAAGATTGTCTATCAGCCACCACCAAACAAGAGCATCCTCGAGCACGTTCCCAAGCCAAACAACTCGGGCAAGACGAACCAATAAGTGTTTGGAAGCTTTTGATTTTGCGCGATTTTGGGCGACGAGGAGCGGGGAGCGGGGAGCGGAAGCATGTGTGTTCTATATCTTGTACAGTGCCAAGTACTACAATAAGATTTCCTTGACTCGTCACATGATGTTGATGTGTGTGGACAACCATGGAGCGTGGAAGATATGACCGTGACCGGTACTGCTCGTTCGGTGCAGTATGCAGCTAAGATAGGCGAGGACGGCACGACAGATGTCGAGGGGAGCGGTACATGGCCGACCAGCGCAACAGAGACCAGGGCAGTCCGATGTGTGTTGCTACTCGTCCACGAAGCATGAGTCGGGCGAGCAGTGGCTATTTGGGACTACACGTGGCATGTCATGCTGGGTCTCGGGGTGCGCTACGTCGGCTCTGGCCTCGTTGGGCTGCATGGCGCCTCCCGTCGAGCCTCTTTGCTGTGGGTTCTGGCATGCGTGCATTTGGGTTGGGCTCTAGGCGGTAAGTGAGGCCACAGCGGGGTGACTCTTCTTCAATGAGCATGTACCACGTATCCGAACTAGACGGCACAATGCAACAACTCCCAGGCCCGCACTCTGTAAGTTGACGACAACTGGGGCAGATGAATTAAACAAACAAAATAGGCAGTGCATGTGCAGTAGACTTGGTCTTGCATCTCAGCAATATCTTCGCTGTCGTCACTGCAGGTTGCCCTCGACCCATACTCACTGAATCCCCCATCTCCTCAGACTATGTCAGACTCGCCACAGTTGATCCTTAAGAATTGTTGTCTGATTCGGAGAGTACGGCGCAGGCCCTGAGACACACACACACACACACACACACATTCCACTCGGCTACGGTACATACACTCTACCTTGCAGGCCCCTCCCCAGACCACCATCTGCCCACTGCTCGCCCAGTGCCTGGTTCAGCCGAAACGTTTTTTTGCCCTGTCGAATCACCGCCCGGCCTAGACACGAACGAACCCTGCTTCGGCCTTTACACAGTTCTCCCTTCGATTCCCCGTACAACACTGCCTCTTGGAGACATTGCCTAAAGTCTGCCCGTCGCCTGTCGCAGGCATCTGTTGCAAGTTCCCTGCTTCCCGCTGCTCGCCGCCTTGCTGAGCGCCGCCGTCTGCTTCGCACTCAAGACGCCGCATTGCCCCGCCCGCCCGCGCTGGAGCGGTCAGCACACACCCCCACCACCCACAACACCCTCCCCCCCCCAATACCGCTGTCAGCTGCCAGCTGCCCAGGGCCCATCACTGCCCAGCCAGGCAGCCTTGACACCTTGTCGCACGCCTACTGCACATACTGCACAATACACGCCTCCCCCCCCCCCCCCCCGGGGGGGCCCGCGGCCCCGCCGCGCCGCCGCAGCCCCCCCCCCCCGGCGCGGCCGGTG
>Ga0265797_10012251_pt1 | contig 10541 bp, 10 predicted proteins | sample P2T30metagenome_FD_192433 | JGI IMG/M metagenome (GOLD analysis project Ga0265797, IMG submission 192433) | Plant litter microbial communities from East Loma Ridge, Irvine, California - P2 T30 | ecosystem: Environmental > Terrestrial > Plant litter > Unclassified | place: USA: California... | reverse complement strand
ATTGAACCCAGCCTGGCAAAATGGAACACATCCAACAGTGGTCTGGCGGCGCCATGACTGGACGCTCCCGCAGATGCAGTCCGAGCCTTGCGATCATTGGCCTCGAAAGCCACCGCTGTCAACACCACTGAGACCTCCGCTTTGAGAGGAATGAGGCTGTGGCTTCGAAATGTAGAAGTCCGACCATAAAAGCTTAGAGCGAAGTTGGTACATTACATGTACTATTGCAAGCGCGGGAGCCCCGAGCCGAGTTCGCCGTGGTAGTGATGCCCAGCCATAGGAAGGCGCTCACCGACCTCGCTTTCTGCCACGATGATTTGCAACATGGGTGAAGACACGGTAATGCTTTGAGCGGCTTGCTTCAACGTGTCGACAGACTTTGTTACGCACGCAGAGGGCCACTGTGCATTAAGTGCAGACTTTTCACGACTGACAAAGCAGGCTCCATGATCATGCCACTGCTACCGCCGGTCCATCGCCACTCACGTTCAGCTCAGCCATACGGGAACTCCCATAAGGTTGCCTTCCAACATGGCGCACGTGTCTCCGCACTCCCAGCATTTCACCAACCAACCAATTGAGAGCTCCCAAGAGGTAATTTCCATCAACATGAGAATCAAATCGCCAAGTTGGAGAGAATTGCTCGCCATACATGTACAGGTCTGCGCGCGCCTTCTCCTCCGATCTCTCCCCCTCCCTCTTCTCCTTTCACCACATCCAAACACTACGCAGCAATGTCTTTCAGCAAATTGAAGAAGAAATTCACCCACTCGGCCCGCGATCATAAGCGCAGCCCAAAACACACAATGCGACACATTCGTCAAGAATTCAAGGCGTGGCTCGCCGATGCCTACGTGTCAGCGCAGATGCTTCTCTGGAAAGTTCCTCCTCTCTACGGACTTGTCTGCTGCAGCCTCGCTATTGGTTATTGGATTTGGTTTATTGCTTCTTACTTGTTCAGGGAAGCTTGAAGGGAGTTTAGCGGAGACCGCGAGTGCGACACTTGACATCACCGAGCGGGATGAGAAGGAGATGGGAAGAAGTCTTCTGCCTGCTCCGGTCGAAATGCAAAGTCGCGGCGCGTTGAAGGAGACGGGATGCATGTTCGTTCAAGGAAGCCTACCGATCAGCGGGTCGCCATTTATGCACACAGGGCTCATCTCTTGTCTCGCGACTGGAGGATTGCAATTGTCATCTTCCTGACCGCATTCATATCGCAGGGAGGTTTTCTTTACATCAGTGCAGCACGAGAGCACAACAGTTGCCGTTTTCCATGCACTGTCTGGCAGAGTTATGGTCCAGACTTTTCTCTTGTCTTCAATGTCTTCTACATGTATATAATGGTAATACATGAGACGTTGTTTAAGCAAAACTGCTATCTGTTGTCGGTGAGAGGACACATCTGAACGCTCGATCCTTCACCGCTTTGCGGTTTCTTGTTCGGTAACACTTGATGCATTGTCGGAATATTCCAACCTACTGTCTTGACTTCTTGATTGCATATCTAGAGACATGCTTCTTCGACAGTTTTGTCGACAGGATGTGAGCAGAACATTTCCTGCCTTGGTTCTTTGCAACGCTTCATACTGCTTTGCTTCGTGCTGGCGGGTGTAGGCACCACTCGATTTTTAACGCCTTTTCAGTATACTGTAAAAATTATTCGGAGGGCGGAGCCAGGCGACAATGATAATGACAGGCCGTAGCGAGCACTCCAAGGGGATCCTGGACTTGCTCAGGTGCACACATTTTCAAACAAGACTCCACTCCACCACTACCCACCACCCAGACAGACAGACAGACAGCTGACAGGAACCATCAAAGGGTCAGCGTTAGTCTACAGCACCATTGCCGCAAGCCTCGAAATCAGCAGTCACATAGCAGTTCCCCTTCTCTTGTACCCTGTTTGATCGTTGGGCTAGACCACAGGTGAGGTTAGCCGTCTTACGTTTGTCCTTGTCTGGTGTCGCGGAATGCGGCGGCAAAACAGAAGAAGGGTCGTCGTTTCGTTTCATCCCCAGCTCCCTGACCCTTCCGTTCCGCGCCACGGCTCGGAGAATTTTGGAGGCGGACGGCTTGAACTCTAGAGTACTCGCGTGGTACAGTACAGTACCTTGGTAGTGTGTGATGCAGACCTTGAGTAGATTGAGGTAGTAGGGAGTGGTCCGGAGGAAGAGATGGAAATGGGAGAATTGGTGAGTCTTCATTGCGCAACGCGCGGTAGCATTTATTAGATTATCCTCGAAAGTCTGTAATTATGAGAGGATACGATAGGTAGAGATCAAACATGAGTTACACAATAATTTACTTTCCCATGTGGAGCCCAGGCAGAGTAGGAAACGCGAAAGTGACGCGCGAAAAGGAAATGATGACGGCTGCCATCCCGAAACTCTTTCCTTCTCATTACAAACGTGTCGCCGAATCTAGCATGCGCAAATGTAGCAGGTGCTCACTTGTTAAGAAAAAACTGCAAATCTGAAGAACGGCGCTCAAGGGTTCACATCATTCCATGTTTTGATGTCTTCCATTTTCCGGCAGACAGGCCGAGAAGATGGGGAGATGCTTTGCAACCGTCCTGGGGATGTATGTCTCAGATGGAAGGGAAGGACGGGAGGATGGTGGCGGTTGGCGTGGAGAGTCATTGGCGAGTCGTGGTAGTGAGACATTCGTGGGAGGCAGTTTTGTGTGTGGTGATCTGTGGTTTTGCTATTGCGGCACCTGAACGTTGATGTTGGAATTGTTGTTCGAGGGCTGTCTGTTTGCAAAGATGGCATCGTGATCGTGATCGTGTTCGATGGAGTAGAACTCGTTCCATGGATTGCCCGGAAAGATCGAATGGAAGGCTGCATTTGCTAGCAGCGCGGAGCAACCTCCTAGCCCTAAACAAACAAGCAAATGATTGCTCAAAAGGCCAATCTATGTAAATCATCATCAACGTCATGGTCTACCCATGCCACCTGCAATCAAAGCGAGCCGATCAGTTCTCGACTTCTCAAATTCTCCACGATGCTTCGATTTGCTCACGGCTAGGAAGTCTGGCATACGGCGGACCTGTTTCATACAGACCCTTGGAGCAAGCATTACGACGCAGCCGTCACGGAGATTCACGACTCGACGAGATGGGCTACTGGAAAGAAAACCGGCTCTAGGGCGGTGTTGGCTGTTGAGTGACTCGTGAAACGGCGAGATGCATGTACATGCACTGTATGTACAGCAACGTACTGTAGGGCTGACGAACTCAATCATGTTCGTGACAATCGAGGTCGAATGATCATGCAACACTGGCCGCAGCAACGATAAATAGCACCAGCGGAGAACCTCGCGTCGCTTATCTTGGTGGTTGTTTTCGGGTGGCGGTAGACAGTGCCTTAGTTCGGTATATAACGCTGCATTAAGCTGCAGACTGTAAATAGCGACATAACAGCTAAGACAAACAGCCACGAGCGAAAAAAGTCCGTCACGTCGAAGTGGTGTGTGGTGCATACAACAAATGTGCCTTTTACCAGTAAGCAATTACGTTACCACCACTTGCGAAAAGTCCAGACCGCGAAATGATTGATCAAACCCTACCTACGATTGATTGACTGACGCAGTAGTGACAGGCTGGCAAAGGCACCTACCGAGGGCCGGGGACAGGGCGCTGAAACTCGGCCGCGCATCATCTCCTGCTAGCATTGGAAGTGTAAGAAAGCCAACAACCGCTTGCTATAGGTGGGACGAGCGGTTTGGTGTCCGCTCATACCTTTTTAACAGGGGCGCCACATGCGCGCGATGGCCGGGGAGACTAGGGCGGTGGTGCCGGTGGTCTTTGCAGGATGCTCCTTGGCTCCCTGGAACAAAGTCGCCCGCATCCTCGAGGTGGATGCATGTCGGCATCGTGTTCGCTACTATATTTTCCTTTTTTCACGCGAGCGCATGGCGTGAAAGGTAATCGGACCACCCGCGATGTTGGACTTGCCAACTTGCATACTGTACCGTGTGTTCATGTCACGCCTGTCGACATTAGACGGTGACAAGCAACGCAGCTACTGTAGTTAAGAAAGCAATTAACATTGACAATCACAGCTGTCGGCACATGGAGTGACAGCCGAGGGCAGAATCGAGGATCGTACACGAGCGACCGCAGGGCTGGTACCTAACCCGTGGTGCTAACCTTTTGCATCTCCCACTTCAGGCAGCGGCGGCGTGCGAGTGTGTGGGGCGATGCTTTTTTTCGGCGTTTGTACCTGCATGCATGTGGTGAAACATTTGGAAAGCGCCCCTGAGGACTGAGGAGGGATGTTGATTTGCTGTGGCCGTGTGTATGTGTGTGTGTACTGACAGGGTGTTTGCAGAAAAGTGTTTGTGAATGGCAGTACATGTAGAGTAGTTCATAATTAGTACAAAATCGTGGCTGGTCGTGCATGCGACGATAGGGGAAGTGTACATGTATGCATGCATGTTGACAAGGTGAGTACCTTGCCTCAGCTAGGAGAATAATAATACATAGCTGTCTACATACTGTAGACAGAGTGTGGGTAGAGATTGGCTGCCCCCTACTTGGGCCTACACACGTACTAGCAGATCAGTTCGGGCATTAGAAGTCGGTCAAAGCAACAACCTTGGAAGCAAGTTCCCTTCCCTCCCTCACATCTCTCCTCGACCGACACCTCGAACCCCCTCCGGACTCGCCTGTTCTGCCTCCGCGTGCACGTCCATTCGCATTTCCAACCGCCAAACCTTACTATCCTCTGCCGTTGACCACACCAAGCAAGCATCCACCACCACTTGGGGGGCATTCGGAGTCAGAGAGACTACCTCACTGTACTGTCTGTACTCTACGACAACCACACACACACCAACTACACCAACTACACACCAGTCCAGTCCATCTCTTTACGGCCGCCTGCATCGCCTCCCCGGTCTCATTCGCTGCACGCCGCTCGACCAAGCCTCACGAGACCTGCATTCCGCGCTCTCGGGGTCAACACCCACTCTCGCTCCCTGCGCGCTGCTCGCATTCGTCCACCACGAGAACACAACAGTCGTCTCTTCACACACCGAAGCAACCCATTGGCGATGCACAGGAGTGGGACGCAAGCTCAGCACTTGTCGTTGGGCCGATCCTGAAACCATACAACCACACGCTCTTTCACGCCGCTCGTTACCAGCAGCACGCCATTGCCACGAGCAGAGCGCGTGCGGAAACGCGGTACTGCAATACCAGTCCTCTCGTACACGCGAGACAACAAGTCGAACCCGCCATCCTTTTGCACGTCACATAGTATGTCTATTCTCCCACCAAAAACTTCACACCGCAAGACTGCTGCTCCACGATCGTGGCGCGGTCTCACCAAAACATCCACTGACAGACTAAGATTCACTATGAATCGTCTACTCAACAGAAAGAAGACCGACGACAGCTCGTCGAGCAACGGTGATGCTCGTCAACAAAGCTCAACCCCGCCGCTTCCCTCACCAGGCCTCAAGAAGAGCGCTACCAGCAGATGGAAGAATAAGAACCGCAGTCCAAAGGAGCAACCGGAAGTAAAGCCCCAGATCGACCTTTCCGCTGCCCTACCTTCGAACGACGACTTCCGCACAAGTCTTCTCATGGCCAATCTCTCACAACGATTCAGCATGCTGCGCGAACAAGACCCGGCCTCGCTTGTGGGCAAAGCTAGCGACGACAGCGTGTTGGAACCTAGAAGGCGATCACGCATGCTTGACTTTGGCTTCGGCGCTGCCAGTGGTCTCTCCGATATCGACGAAGTCCGATCAATCAACAGCTCAATCCGACCGCCATTCGCAAACGAGAAACACCAGTCATTTAGATCGGACGAAGGATACACGAGCGAGGCGGAAACACACAACGTTATGGCTCGTTCGCGGCCTGGCGAGGGCAATACCATGTTTGGAGGTCGACAAAAGGTGTACATGATCCCTAAGAATGGAGCAGCGTCTTCGAAGAGTCTTGGAAAGTTCCTCTACGACGACGACGTGGGCATGTCTGCATTCCAGAAACACCGACAGCGGGAGAAGGAGGTCCAGGCATCTCGCGATCCCGAGATGCCTGAAGACCCGAGTTTTGATTTTGGGCTTGGGCAGGCGGAAGGTGGAGACGAGGACGACAAGGAAGGCCTCCACGATTCCGTAAGGGACTTTGCGAACTCACCCTCTCTGTCGGCGTACGATAAGAAGCGATCGACGACATCCACCACAGGATCGGAAGCACGTTCTTCGACAGCGGCCACTTCGATAACTTCGCAACCCGCCATGGGTACTGCTCTGCCGACAGCCGTCCCGTCCGCGCCTCTCGATAGATCGGATACCAAATCTCGTCGCTTATACGAAAGAGGCCTCGACCAACACATGCAGGATCAGCAATCATCATCCATCTCTCGACTCAATTCGATACAGAGACAGCGGCCCTTCAACACTGGCAGCAAAGCATCTCCGCCATACTTACATTCAGCCAAGAGCACTGGCAACCTCACCGACCGAGTGCCACTGAGGGTCTACACTTCGCAATCGTCGAGCCCACCTGTGCCGCATGCTGCTACTTTCAGTCCGTTCGCTAAACCTGGGCAAAGTCCACTCGCCAGTGGCCCAAACTCACCTAGTATTGACGAGTCGGGTGTACTCAGCCAAGCGCTGGAGCCGGCCGACCGGGGGAAGGCCACCGCAATGGGAGCCTTTAACAAACCGAAGCATGCTTTCGACGAGCAACAATACATGGAGCGTCAAATGCAGCTGCAGCGTTCGGCGTCTGGTGCTATAACGCGTCAACCCTCGGCGCCTGCATTCCACCAGCGCATGGGCCGCTTCGAACAGCGCGAAAGAGAGCGCAGCGTGTCCAACCCACAAAGCCGCTCCAGGTCAAGGTCATCATCCAGGCCGCACGAGCCGATCAACGCTTTCAGACCCTCCCAACACACGAGTCCATCTCTTCAGAGCGCGCAAGGCGCCCAGCAGCCTGCCGAAAAGCCGCAGTATCCTGACACGCACCGTACCTTTTTCGGTAACATAAGTGGCAGTGACAGCGAGGACGAGCCTGAAGATCTTGCTCGGGCGACGAGTCCGTTTGGTCAACAGGATCACGGCTATGGTCAACAGTACGGTCGCTGGCAACCGACTGTTCTCCCCTCTGTATCGGAGCATCCAGCTTTGCGGAGTGGTGGGAAGCCTGACATTGTAGAGGAAGAGGTAGAGGAGACAACCCAGCCCGCCCCTTGGTCTAATCAGCACTCCGACTTTGGGGTTCCGGTCAAGCAGGAGCTCGAAGCACCTCCGCCCGTCAATGGACAGGATCTCGATTCTCCAACGCTTGGTCCTGCCTCAGAAGGGCTTGGAAGCATGATGCATCACTTGCGAAACAAGAGCAACAGCTCGTCCAATTATCCACAAGATGAGACCGTTGCAGGGTCTGACCTGCCAGTGATGCCCGATTTGAAGAATTACGAGTCCGCCCGGCAGTCCGTGCCAAGATATGATGATCCGCAACCACACACCAACACGTCCAACACCAACTCGAATCCTTGGGACCTTGAAGACGCCGGTAGTACATACTACAACGATTCTATGCCCGCCAATCGCAGCTCAGTCAGCCCGGTCGATGGTGGAAGTTCTCAAACGGGTCGTGCTTCATCTCGTGCGCCATCCAGCAGCGCACTGCCTAGCGACCAACAAGCAGAATCATGGCCAGATACCGAGGACCAGTCTTGGCAGAACGAATTGAGCAGACAGCACACACGTAACATCAGCATTGCCACACAGCAAGAACGAGCGGCATTCGACAACGAGCTCGCGGCCAGGAGGAGGGCGATCCAGGAGAACGTCAAAAGCATGGTCGACGCTGACCAGTCTCGCAACACTAGTCCTGCTCCGACTACTGGTGGCGCTTTCAAGGCCTTCAACATGTTGCGATCGAAATCTAGCAGAGATTCGATTGACACAAGAAAGGAGGCGCCTCCAAAAGCATTAAAAATGCTAGGTATCGGCACCGGACCTTCGTCAACGAGCACTAGTAACCTCAACTTACAGTATGAGCGTGGTGGTAAGAGTGTCGAGATGGCTAGACCTCGTGGAGACTCTGCCTCGCGTGGGCCTGCGTTGGGACGCGTACTTCAGCAGAGCGAGATCGACGCAAAGAGGGAAAGTGCAATGTCAAGAGCCAGAGGCGACAGTGAGGCCAGTAGGATTGGTCGTCCTGTAGGCCGTTCCCCAGCGTCTTCCGAGGCTGGCCGCGGTCGTGGTCGTTCGAACTCCGAAGCCACAACCGGCGGCAGATCACGTAGCCGCACTGGTCCTTATCGCGATGATCTAGACAGAGCCATGGCCCAGGGCACTGGATCCATTGCATACGGTGGTTCGGAGCTTGCACCCATTCTGACTAAAGAGTTGACTCCACGACCCTCGCCAAACATGTCGAACAAAAGCTCCTTCGAAACCAAGACTCGCTCGCGTAGTGGCAGCCGGATTGGAGCGATGGCGAACTATTTCGAGGCGAAGACTCTTCAAGCCGACCAGAACGCAAATGCCGGCCGCCCTCCGCTTGGCCCATCGCCGGCCGCCATGGCAGCCGCAGCGAATGGTGGTATCTCTCGGGGCTCGCCATACATGCAGGCTCCCACGCCACCAGTGTCAGGCCCGAACACTCCATCGGCCAATTCTCCAACCCCGCCTCCAATGCAGTCTGGCTCTGGCTCCACACGCCAGGTACCTCTTCGCAAGAAGACCGTCAACAAGCATGATATCTCAGAGCCCGTCGCGCTTCTGTCTTCCACCTCGAACGTTGACACTATCGATCTTCCTCCCGGCTCGTCGCTGAAGAACGGCATGGAAGGCCCGCCACCGCCACTTCCACCTATCAACCCGAGACGTCGCGCCACCCGCAAGTTGTTCGGCATGGGTCGTAGCGAGTCGGAGGAGGCGACCAGCCCTGACAGCACCATGTCCCGATCTAGGACCCCTGAGCCTTGGGGTACCGCAGCCACCACAACACGATCCAGGAACACTAGTAACCCACCTCGACCATTTGAAAGCAGCCCGGCGCTGCAACAGTACGGATTCGAGCAGGGCGGTCTCCCGACGCGTCAATTCAGCAATGCAAAGTCGCCACCGGTGCGACCTCACAACACCGATGGTGTCGGCTCACCTGAAGGTCTCGACAGAGTCCCTATGGAAGGTGGCTTCATATGAGCTATTCCCTGGACATCACATCATACTCGATTGAAACTTCTTGAAAAGTATACACAATTTCTCTTTCGTCTACCGATATCAGCAAACAGCGACAAACCAATCTTGGGAACTTTCTTTTCCTTACGGCGCATATCGACACTTCATCGGGGTGTTTCCATGGAACGCCACATTTCACAACAAGTCGGGCGTTTTCGTGCTTTCTCTTCATCTACCCATCATTGAACAACGGCCACTGGGACGAAAATAACACACAATACGGCCTCGGGGGAGAGAGGCGCAGGATTATGAGGTGGGATGAGGGCTGAAAATTGGCCCCAGAACTGCTTGTATACACTACAACAACGGTCGGAAGTTGGCGGACGGATGAAGGCAGTTCATGAAAATGGGAAAGGGAGACTGGATTGGTTGCCGTTTCCTCGCATGATCCCCCCCCTTCTCTCTCGCCTTCGTTCTTTTACCTTTCATTTCTCTTTCCTTTCAGAGCGGACAACATGCACGATACCAATTTCGCAATTTTTCTTCCTTTTGTGTGTGGGTTGTGGGTGTGTACGTGTTTATGGGGGAAACATTCCTGGCGATGTTTCCAATCTCTTTTCTTCCGCTGTCTTACTCTTCTATTGTCTGTCTTGTCTAGTCTAATTGTCTCTGAATTAATTAGGCTTAATAGGACTGCCAAAAGGAAACCGAAAATATTGAAAAAATCGGATTTATTTTGCTATCTCTTACGGAGGTTCTTCTCCTTTTCACAAATATGTACCTTTCTCTGTTGCCGGGATCGCATTTGTTGCCTGAACGGCTACTGTATGTTCTAGTGAGGCCCGAGGCCGAGTGTAACATAGAATTGAAATGAGCTGCGTTTCAAGCGTAGGTGATAACGCAACACATCTAGTCAGGATTATGGATTACGTGAAGATGAGTATTGGTATTGTCGCGCTGCCATGGCGTGTTATCACTCAAGCTACTGAATACTTACAGAGCCGCATGCATACCTTGTGTCATCATGCAGTCTACACCGCGTCAGATCACGTGGCCTGGTCGAGCGAGGGGGTCCTCCTCGATTTCGCGGAGTCTTGGAGTTTTGACAAAGAAGGTGGGCATTTCTTTGACTGTATGAGCCATACCTTGTTGATCTGGATTCTTGAGTGTGCCAGGCCCATCAAGGCGTAATAACTCGTCCCTGCCTCTCGAATTCCTAAGATTGCTCTCTGGGTTGTCATGTGGCTTGTCTAGAGGCACTTGCAACACTCGCCTGCAGGAACGTAGGAGCGCATGGGTGTCGGATTTAGAGTTCGTTGCAGTCGATCACTTTTCTCTGGGAGACATCGCCGCTGACCGGAAGAATAGGCGGAGCTGGGTGTCCACCG
>Ga0265797_10012250_pt1 | contig 10541 bp, 11 predicted proteins | sample P2T30metagenome_FD_192433 | JGI IMG/M metagenome (GOLD analysis project Ga0265797, IMG submission 192433) | Plant litter microbial communities from East Loma Ridge, Irvine, California - P2 T30 | ecosystem: Environmental > Terrestrial > Plant litter > Unclassified | place: USA: California... | reverse complement strand
TAACATTGTAGCTGTACATGCAAGATGTGCGATGCCAGTAGAAGGCGAGCAGTCACATCGAATCAAAGAATGCATGAACCGGTGAACCGCGTCCATGTTTAGTACCACGTTACACGACACACTTACAGGCAGCAATATACCAATGAATGTCTTGCACTGACAAATTTCAATGCTTATCTGCATAGAGACCATATCTTACTCGTTGACAAGGCCAGTCACCCTCGAGGATGAGGAGCGGGGTTTACTTACATATCCCTACTTAAATATCACGGAAGGACTGACGGAAGACGGTTAATCATTCGAACCTAAACAGATTTCGGCTATGGGAGAGACGGACGTCATGGATGAACTTACAGCGAAGCTTGCTGAAGTAATTGTATCGAATGGGACGAATACCGGCACGGATTCCAAATCCCAGTCCCAGTCTAGAAAGAGACGTGTCTCACGAAAGCCTACGAATAGCGGTACTGCTTCAACGAAAACTGGAGCAGCTGGAGCTACATTGGAGGGAAGTGTCAGCGAGCTGACAGCTGAATACGTCCAAAACGGAACACAAACAGACAATTCCTTTCATCCAATCCGGGCGGTCCCAGCTGAATTGGAAAAGATTCAAGCGAAACTTTATGAAACAGAAGCTTCACTGAAAGCTGTAAGATTGGAGTATGCGCTTCAGAAAGAACATCTTTGTAGCGCTCAGGCAGACCTGAAGGATGCGAAGAAGAGCGCCGAAGACCTGATGGAGCGGCAACGCCGACGGAAAACTGTGCACGACCTCCAATTTCGAAGATACACGATCGACTCAGAGCCTGGTTACGCCAAGTTTGACGTGGTGCAGACATTCAGTACAAAGCCCAAGTATAAATCGAACCGAGCCGTTATAGCGTTTGTGGAGATTGGTGGAAAGAGGTATCTGGCCCAGAATGGTCTGCACCATGCCACGCCAGATGGCTTCATATCTGGACAAGATTGTTCCATAAAGGCTTCCGAAGTATTCCGGGCTCTAGGCGCTGGAGGCGAAGAAACGAGGTTCCAGCACGCCGAGCCACAGCTCATGGCGCTATATGTAGAGCAGTTTTGCAATTCTCGTTGTCTAACCTTTCAGCAGTTCAAGAATAAGCATGCTGCCAGTTGGTGTACTGAGCTATTGGAGGTAGAGATCTTTATTAGTGAAGCTGCATGCTGGTATTGCGAGAACCTCTCGGAAATAGTGAATAAGACGGCGAAGGAGTATGGCTTTTTTTTTCTCGCTCCAAGATATATCAATAAACAAAGGACCCTGTGTATGAGGCAACTCAAGGAGAAGTGGCTATCTCAGCCTAGGCTGTTATGGAACTTGGTGTATTCTCAGCAGAGACTTTCTTTGAAAGAGCGTTCACGTACACTTTGGGTTAACTGTTCCGTCTTATAGTCGATTATGATTACCTGGGCTGTCTCATTCTTAGTATTATGATTCGACTATAACACATGGACGACATGTGATTTTTTTTCTCACGTGGAAGTTGTATTCCATCATGTACCTCACCAATGTGAGGCAATGGACCACAATGACTCTCCATTCAACAAGATCGAAGCGCTGTCCGATACGGAGCTTGTCAAAGCAATTGTCGAAGTGTTATGCAATGCAATAGAGTATAATCTGCGATACAAAGGTAGTTACTCACGCATTGATCGCGACGAGACTGAGTACGATGAGAGTGTCTTTGAGATACTCAATTACAAACGACAGCATGTCAAAGTAGCCCATGAGAAGGAGCATGCGATTGTGCATTTTGTCGGCCAGTGTCGGAAGAAGGATGATAAGGAATGAAAGGAGCGGCTGGGGGAGACATACGATGAGTGGGAGACACTTTCGATGGATGCGCGCATTCCAGAAGACGTGATCCTGTAGCTGAACATGTAGTCTGCAGCTTATCCTTACCTGTTGCATAGTAGTCTCGGGACAGAATCAGTATGGTAGCCAAAAGGTTGATGCCTATTTACTACCAGCAACCACTAGATGCATGGTATCTTGGAGGTAGCAGCGGTCTAGTCTTTACAAGCCTGTAAGCACGGCATATGTATCATGCGATCCGTCCGCAAAGTCCACTCTGACGTATCAGAATTCTCTGGCGAGTCGTACCTGGCGAATCGGCGTTGGGTACTGACTAGGTTCGGCCGAACGACACGTGACTGGAATTGTCAGCATTCGAGTAGTCTGCCAATCTGGGAGTACAGGGCGAAGACATCGACGACACAGATCGTGGGTGCCTGGAATCTGGACGAACATAAGAATCGAAGTTTACGAAGCAGAATGGAGTCCATAACCCCACTACCTCCACTTCTTGAGCCGCAAGTCGCCGAATCATAGTCAGCGGAGCTTTTTACCTACACTACGTACACTATCTGCCGGATCTGTCGATCACCGAGTAACCGAAACACCGAGAGGCCAAGTACATTTGGAATACAAGAACAATTCACGACATCCGACTCTTCAAGGTCCCATACGATCTATCATTTCACTATCAACCCAGAAGATGTCATCCCTAAAGCTTATTGTCCACCATCTGCAGTTCGGCCAAGGCGAGCGCATCCCATGGCTTCTCGAGGAGCTCAATATTCCTTACGAGTTGAAGCTATATCAGCGATCACCTCTTCTCTCACCACCCGAGCTCCAAGCTGTTTACCCTCTCGGTGCTTCACCCGTCCTGGAGGATCTGACCGATCCGTCCAACCCCGTCAAAATCGCCGAATCTGGGGCCATCTGCGATTACATTATCCATAAGTACGGCAACGGACGATTGGCCCTGGCACCACAAGACAAGAACTTTGCAGACTACCTTTACTGGCTTCATTTCGCGAATGGCACGTTACAGCCTGGAATGTTCAGAAGGGCTATGACGCGTGGTATGGTCGGCGAAGATGATCTGCGTTTCAAGGGAAACGATGCCCGTGTCCTCAAGGCGCTGAGCCATATCGACAACCGACTACAAAACAACAAGTGGCTTGCAGGCGAGGAATTCACTGCCGCAGAGTGTATGACGGGATGGTGCTTCACAACGATGCGCACCTTCGAGCCGATGGATTTGAGTGAGTATCCTGGAATCTTGGCGTGGCTGGGCCGCATTGGTGAGCGCGAAGCGTACAGGCGAGCTATGGGTAAATCTGACCCAGATATCAATCTTGATCAGAGCCTCAGCGCAAAGGGCTTGCCAGTGAACGAGATGTTCGTAAAGGCCATGGCGATGAAGCCGTGAGTCTTGTAGTCTGGTTGGAATGATGCGTGACTGATTACCATAGGGGTCGCCAGAAGTTGTAAATAGTGGCGCCCGAGGGCATGCGCACTCTACTCAAGGAATACAAACCCTCCTCATCAATTGTTTGCTTCATAAGTTCGGGTGGTGGTGACGGTGATGATGTCGAGGCTGCTTGACAGGTCAGTACGTGTCTATGCGACGAAGACGAGCCGGGAAGAGTCGGCCGCGTCCTTCCGGATCCACTTGGAAGCGAGTAGTCAGGTACAACAACACGCCATGCCTCCGACCTCATCATGGCCACCTGATCCGTCACACCACTCATTCTGTCGCAGGTACGCGTCGCATCATCTTTGGTATGATATCTGGGTTACCAAAAACAGGTACCGTAGCATGAGCGTGACCTGAGAAGATTGTAGCCATGGCGAGCGGGGTTGTCTACCTACCGGAGCTGTGGTACAATGATATCACATAAAGCTTGCTGACCCCTCACGAGAGCATCTCCGCACCTGAGTATAGCTCTATAGCTTGCTTTCAAGACTGTCATAAGTCAATTGTACTCTACTTACCCTCTCGTTACTACTACAGCTCTAGCTACAGCTCCTCACCATGGCAGCAAAGTACTCTCGTCGACCCAGCTACCTCGACGGCCCACTGTCGCCCTCCATCATTCCTGAGCTCGCAATCCTACCCCAACCCCTCCCTGCCGAGAAGGTCCCCTGCGGACAGCTCGTCTCCAAGACGTCAAAGTACACGTCCAAAGCCCTCGAAGACCGCGACTACGACGACATTGGCACGCGATGGTACGCCAGAATACACACATGGTACTTGTGTGCAAGATACTAAGATACCTAGGTACAAGGATGTCATTTTCTTCAACGCGGAAGACGGACACTTCGTCGAGAGCTTCGGTGGTACGCATCTGCTCCAGAAACCACTTGACAAGGGCACCGAGGCTGGCACCATCGAGGCAGAGGAACAGAGTGTGAGGCTGCTCAAGGATGCCGACGCAGCACTCCAGAAAGTATGGCAAGATGAAGAAGCCAGGAAGTGGATCAAGGAGCAAGACGAGGCTGGCTTTGTAGTCGCACAACGTCAGGTCTCCAACGCAAGCTACAAGCGTGCTAGGCTTGTCGACATTGGTAACAACAACTGGGAAGTCGTGCGTGAAGTTGGCAACGAAGACGCTGCGGGTAAACGCAGGGACTCAGGTCTGCCTATCGAGACCAACAGTAAATGGGATGTAGTGGGAGTCGTGGTTAAGAAGATCATCGTCGAGGGTGATGATGTGAAGCTCGGAGACGAGCTAGGTGCGCAATACTGGAAACAGTAATATGTATAATAAATTCATAATGCATTCATAGTTTTGTCATATCCAGATCCTTACCAACCCCGCCCGGATGTATATCTATTCAGTCAAGCTGAGAAACTTGGAGCTTGCACCAGATAGTTGGCTATCGAAGCGAACAAACATGCCGCCCGTGCCCGCCCGCGAAATTATGGAGGACTTTCCGCTGGCGGCCTGACGCTCACCTACCGTCGAATTCTGTTGAGGCATCGAGTGGCATGTAATCATCATGTACAGGCAAGCGTGCAAGCACCGCATTATTGCGCACGTAGCTACGCCTCTCCGCATCACTTTTCCTCTTTGTCGCAGATCGGTCGAATTTCCGGGGCCCAGTGTACCGTCGCGACGCGACTTTCGGAGCGTTCACGCTCATAAACAGATTGCCTTCAGTTCCGATGAGGAAGAGATAGAATATGCTTGGAGAGAACAGTCCACGGATCCATCCCTCAGGCCCTTCGTCTGCTGTCGTGATGACCCCAACAAACCCGATTGTTTCTGGGAATATTTTCGAAAGAACACGGTGGAAAGAGCGAAAAACCTAAAAGCCCTGGGCGCCGAGGACACATTCTCCAGATACGATCCGACTAGATATCAGGACGTCGGTATCTTGGAAAAGTGGTATGCGGCGGGACCGCCGCCACTTTCTGACTACAAGCTCACGTTTGGTAAACATGAAGGGAAGCGACTCGACCAAGTACCGGATACTTATCTCGTCAAGTTTTTGATTCCAAGGCGCCACCTGGACGTGTCTGGGTATTGCCCTATTATTTTTGAGGCAATCGAAGATTATCTGGAAAAAAATCCGGATGTTAAAAGCCAGGCTGGTCGAGGAAAGACGAAGCTGCGGGAAGGTGGCATCGCCGCACCGGCTGTGAAACGCAGAGGGCGGCCGCCGAAAGCACTACCTGATGCGACAACGCCGTCTAAGCGTGTAAGCGACACACAGAGATTGAGCACGTCTCGTTGAGGCGTTCAAGTCATCGTGTTCCCTATGAGCGGATGCTCTGATTGGCCACTTCGGAGACATGCTTGCATGACGATACGTCGATCCGCGTCTCTTGCTGACCGATAGCAATGCTGTTGCTGTGGAAGCGACGTATGATAAGTGCCCACTGATAGGTGCTGGAATCCTGCGAAGATACACAGGCTATTACGCATCATAGATGGGGCAGAACAACAATACCTAGCGACAGCCTCATGAGGTACATCAGAAGCATATAAGCTGAGTCGCACCCAGAAACAAGATAGCGAAACAACCAGCAAAGTGCATGATACCGGGCAATAATTCTCGCAAGTCTTCCGCAACAACGTGTGCGTCTACTACAAGCATGTCTCCACCAACCAGCGACCCAACTACCCTGAGCAAAACGTTCGACTTCAAATCCCCGACGCATTCCTTTAATGTCAGATGGACATCGCTCGGCTCTCTGACCTCGCCGCCACTCATCTTCATACATGGCACTCCCTGGTCTTCCCGCGTTTGGGTACCCTTCGCGCTGGCTCTATCCCACAAGTACAGGGTGTACCTCTTCGACAACCCTGGTTTCGGAGATTCACCAATCGAGCAGCTTCTACCCAATGGCGATTTCAAACCAAAAAACGAAGTGGAGAGACTAGACAGTGATCTCGCTCGCCAAACTTCAGCCTTCGCCGCTATCTTCAAGCATTGGCAGACCACAGAAGGATGGAAGTCAAAACCCCACGTTGTCGCTCACGATCATGGCGGATTGATGAGTCTTCGTGCCTATTTGCTGCATGGATGTCAATATAAGAGTCTTTGCCTCATAGACGTTGTCGCTATCGGTCCCTTTGGTCAGCCTTTGTTCAAAGGCGTCGCAGAGAACCCGGGGGCCATCGAGAGTTTACCTGATATGTCGTTTGAAGGTATCCTCGAATCATATATCAGGAACGCTGCGTACACTAAGCTGGATGAGAAGACAATGAGCATGCTCAAGTCACCATGGCTGGCAGAAGGTGGCAAGGGAGGGTTCGTCCGCCAACTATGCCAAGCCGCTCATCGGAGTACGGAAGAGGTTGAGGGACGGTACGCAGAGGTGGGGGAGAACATGTCCGTGAAAGTCATTTGGGGCAAGCAGGACAATTGGATTCCTGTAAAAGATGCACATAGGCTTGGTGAGGTGTTGAGTGCGAAGGAGGTAGTAGAGGTTGACGGAGCCGGACATCTCATCATGTACGATCAGCCTGGGCAGTTGGGTGTTGAACTGGGTATGTGGCTATCTTCGGCCGATGCGTGAACAGCTTTGGCAAAGTGAGGAAGATAAGAAGAAAGCTAGCACTAGTGCGATAGTCCCGCGCAGTCATGGTACCCATGTATATATTATATCATACATTGTTGTTACGCAAATCACGAGGCGGTCTCTGGTTTCCATACACTCTTCCGACGTCGAACCTCAATTGTTGCTGGCATTGGGACCTGGAATCTAATCACCCATATCTTCTTGGGCTTCTCCGCAAGCGGCTTGATGTCGTAGTTGAGTAGCAAGTCGGCGAAAATCATCTTCAGTTCGTGGGAAACGAAGAAGCGTCCCGGACTGCGATGTTGTCAGCAAAGGCCTGGATCAAAAGAGTAAATTAACTCACCAAGCATGACGCCCATGACCGAAAGGAAGGTGATGCACGCCTGTGGTGACAAGACCTGTTTGCTTCAGTTTCAACGCATCGATCTTCTTTCTTTCTTCCGCATCCATCGCCTCATACTCTTCCCTAGGCCTCGAGTATCTGAATGCATCAAATTCCTCTGGCTTTTCGTGTATGTCTGTATCACCAGCCAGCGGCGTCCATGGACATGAGAGAAGCGTTCCATACTTGACATGTACGCCCTCGGGTGTTGTAACCCCTTCTTTCGCTACTACTTTACGATGAACGAACGTAAGTGCAATAGGTGCGACGCGTTGTGACTCGCGGATAGCAGAGTCGATACGATGCATGCGACTCAGACCCTGCTTGGTCCAACCTCCCTCTTCTTGAAGAATGCGATGCGCTTCTTCGCGCAACTGCTTGACCACTTCTGGTCCGGCACTCATGATGTTGACCATAGTCTCATAAGCCGTGAGGGAGGTTGTATGTATACTGGCAAAATTGATGGGCATGATGCGCTGAGCGATGCGATCTGGCTGCATTTCGTCGCGTCGTCCCTCAGCTTGCGCAGTCCGATAGCTCCAATTGATGAAGTCATTCGGCTCTTTCCAGTTCTTGTACTCAGGGTCGCCAGCATCCTTTTTCTCGATATCTGAGATGCGCTGCTGAATCATGGGTAGTGTGAATCTCGATGACAGCCAGTAGTGGTACTTTGTAGTCAGACTCAACAACGTCCCGATCACTGGGTGCAGCGCTTTCGGGAAAAGTTGCATAAGGCTCTGGGTACGTATACAGTCCACAGTAAAACCCAGTACCGCATCCAGGAATTTGCGCTCGCGACAGAGGGAACCGCCAAGAAGCATGCGGTTGGTCAGGACTGGAATCATCTTCATGAAAGAATCCATAACATCCAGCTTTTTCCAACTATCTGTATCCGTTCCATACACTTCGGAAATAGCGTGGGGTACCTCTTCTTCAAGCTCCGGGAGGATCGCATTGAGATTGCGTACAAGGTTCTTGTGAATTACATGTTCATGGTAGGGATCCTTCAGTATGATCGGCTTGACGAATGAGTAATCGCCCTGGAGGAAGTCGTAATGCGCTTCACTTGTACTCAGTACAGTATCCGGTTGGTCAAACATCCAGCCCATTTGGCTTCGCGGCATTACAATCTCAGCTGCCATGCCAAGCGTTGGTGGTAACACAAAGACCTTGTCATTGCGACTATACTTGTCGTAACCGGCCAACAGCCATTCCTTGCTCTTAGTCAACGCAGTGAAATTGCGGAAGTCAGCGATCCAGCCCTTCCCGTAGCCCATCCATGGTATACTTGATGGCGGTGTTGGCGATGTGATCAAGTTGTAGGTGGTCGCCACGATCCAGTAGGTGACAATTGCAGCCGCGACATGTGGAATCGTGAAGAGGGTATGCGACTCCGTTGCTTCGCTTGAGCCTGTCATGTTGGGTGTAATGGGTCACGAAATAGAGCTGTGATTGATGACATGAGATGTCGCAAAGTAGGCGTCATATATCTAATGGTAAGATGAGACAAGAGTAAGCGCTACCGCGTAGAGTTGCCCCGCTTCTGCGGACCCAACGTACCAGCCATCTGCAAATGCTACGCTGTTAAAATCTCCATTTCCATATCCGTCCAACCTCACGAATGATCTGCCATACTCGGCTGCTTATCATCGTTTCATCCTTCGCGTAGCGTTAGCCTGGTTCTAAAGGCGGCAAGATATATTGCCGAGTAAATTAAATGGTTATCAGCGCCCCAAAAGACACAGATCCTCCGCGCTATAGTCGGATAAGTCGCTTCCGAACTGAAGGCAAAGCAACAATAGACGGCTACAGTCTCACCAAACGACTAGCACCCTGGATTCAAACGACATCCTTCTTGAGAAACACCTTCGATGTAACAAGTTGCAAGCCCCTAGTTGGACGCTTGCATACAAACAATGCTGTTATATTAGCTACATTAATGCTCATACGGTTCGACACCTATATAACTATCCATTTGACGAACTGCTCATGAGAAGAATCTGATTTTGTACACGCACGTTTAGCATAGTATGTTCTGTGCATTACCTAGGCATCTTTGTAGAGAAAACTGTGTGTATGCCTCTCCAGTAGCACCTTCGATTGGAATGTGCCAATCGCGCAGAGTAGACCAGCAATCTATGCGTTTCGAGTCTGAGTGTGACACAACTCCTGTATCTACCTGGTGAGTGATTTGTAGTAGGGCCTCATCCGAGACGGACCCGTGGACGCGTCGCGATGACGTCACGCGCTCGAAGCACAGCTCCTGCAAACCTTCCAGAGCTTGCGGACTATAACTTCCGCGGTCCAAGCGTGTCGTTCTTTATGAAGATACAAGCAAAAAGAAGCGTAGTGTCACATATAGGCATTCTCGCAATATCGATACTTGCCCTCCGCGAAACGCCATGGAATTCACCAAGGGATTACTAATTGTAGCTAGCGTGCACCAATCTCTGCGTCACGGCAATCGTACTTGACATGTCTCTTCAGCTGACAGCTGGCCTCGTCTGCCATTTCTTGCGTCTGTTCTGTCAAAAATAAATACGGTTCGATTCCAATAAAGTGTTTTCAAGCTCACGTGAAAGTCCCTGTTTCCAATCGACACGTATCGCAACGTAAACCTACAGGGGTTGCTACTCCGAAATCAATGTCGAGGTGTGAGCTCGAAAACGCTATACTATCTAGAAGTATGGGCAATGTTCAAACATGGCCGCCTGTACGAGTTGCGACTCAAAATGGAGAGGACGATGGAACCGAAGTTACCAGCACGCCGAACGTGAAGCAAAACGAGATTGATGGACGTGAGTCCAGCGGAAAAACGAGGAAGAAGCGAAAGAGACGGACGTTGAAGCATCTGGTGAGGATGTGTGAAGAGTTTGGAGACAATAGCGACAGGTCAGGAATCCTTGCTCGATGGCGAAAATGCTTGAAGGACCCGAGATGGCAATACGCCGTTGATGCTGGGTTATTAGATACAAGTCGAATGGAGGATATGATACAACAACACGTCATCAAGCTGGAAAACCTCTCTAGAGAACTCCACAATCAAGGAGGAGCTTCGGTAAAGTCCGAGATGTTGCACGAGAACGATTTTGGGAGGCATCGCCTCTAACAAGGGTGGGTAAGTTCGAAATATTGCAGTTGAGGGATCATTCAGCGTCTTTACTTATGCTATCATCTAGAGAATACACTGAAAAAGGAGACCCTCGTGCCGAGATGGACTCAACTCCAATTGGAAAGCTGGGCTCTCTACCTGGAGTCTCAGATGCTATTCGCAAATCTTGACATCAGTATTTCTCGTGGTACTGTGGAGTTCCATGAACTTC
>Ga0265797_10012249_pt1 | contig 10542 bp, 9 predicted proteins | sample P2T30metagenome_FD_192433 | JGI IMG/M metagenome (GOLD analysis project Ga0265797, IMG submission 192433) | Plant litter microbial communities from East Loma Ridge, Irvine, California - P2 T30 | ecosystem: Environmental > Terrestrial > Plant litter > Unclassified | place: USA: California... | reverse complement strand
ACTCCTTGTCTTGTTCAGACTTAACATTGCTTCCGTCTAGGGATAAGAGTTGAGTCGGGGCCTACACTGAGCAGCCGGATTCCCGCCACCGGTGACTTATATGTAAGGTGTTATACGAGCTGTCACTGCGAACCTGTTCTTGAGAGATCACGAGCATACGGAAGGAGAGTTTCGTGTTGCTTTCGTCAGTAACACCCAAACCTATGCCTCTGTTCGAGCACTGGCGCGTTGATGAATTCGAGAAGCGTTCAATGTTGACTCTTGGTATATCCTCCACGTGATTCCCCGGCCTGTTTCGAGATCTGTTGCTGACGGTCTCATGTTCCCTTTCAGAATCGGCGCGCAGTCGAAAACGGACGGACTCTGTGATGGATTCTAGTATCCGGCGGGTGGCGGGATACCATGGAGGAATCTCTACGAGTGTGAACGGACGATCACAGCTTTCCCGATTTGTGTGTTTACCCTCACGACGCTCTAGACGAGATGTAAGGTAGATAATGTAACTACGACAATAGGCACAACAATCGGCGAAAGCGCGTATCTTTAGACGTTGATCGCAAGCACTGCTCTCCTGTACGTGCTCTTCAAAGGAACGAAACGATCGTTTTTCCTTTTCTGTCAGCAACCTCAATACCGACTGCACCGGATTATGGCTGAATCGTACTCCCTGAGGCATAACGTACACACGGGATGGTGGATGGAGTGGGAAAATGATGACTTGTGAAGTGCGCTAGAAAGTCATGAAGATGTTGGGCATCAACCGGAACGGACACAACGAAAGAGGCAGAGTGGGGTAGTGCTTCAGCTTCGTTATATGCCTCGACTAATCTAAGACGGAAGTTCCTCATCATCGCATAGGTCCGCTTTCCATTACATAATTCCGATGTGCAACAACGTTAGCCTTGAGTTGTTTCGATAGCTGGACTAATCTTGGTTGTGGGCTCTGTACAGAGCTTTGCAGAATCGGCTTGACTGTACAAACACATCCCAATTATCAGTATCGCCCGTGTTGGTCGGCCGGAGAATGTAAGCATGATGTCCTATTGGCTGGGTTGTATTTTCGATAGAGTGCACAGGTCAAGCCGATTCTGCAAAGCCCTGTACATAACGGCACAGCCTAGCTCATCGCTATAACGGCGCCAATCATGACCAAATCCCAAAGTGCACCGTCGGCCGAATTGCGTGGGCAAAATCAAGGAATCATTTGCTATTCTCGATCGTGCTCTTCGTCACACGACCGTATAGTTCCCCGATGTTCTCGTCAGCGAGCGGCTTGATAACGCAAATGAAGAGGGTTTTCTCCACGTTTCCGACGTGTGCATCGAGTCCGTACTCGTAGTAAATTGATGCCTTGGCAGCAGATTTGACCTCGTTTGCCCAGAAGTCGTCTTGGACTGACGTCTGCCCCACGACACCGTTTCCAGATGTAGAGGTCTGCTTTCTCGAGCGCTTGCTAGGCCTCGGATCAGCCTTGCGACGTTCTTCCATGAGTTCGCTCTCGAGGGTGTTGATCCGTTCCTTTAGACGCTTATCCCAGGTGGATGAGAAACATGAAGGCGTGGAGTGCACGCATTTGAGAGAGTGCTCGACGTGTACTCGCGCAGTCTGCAGCTGGTCTTTGAGTTTTTTGTCGAGAAATTCCATCGTTTGTCGGTAGATCGTCGAATTGTTGTAGCGGATCATGTACTGATCAACCGCCCGGCGGATCGCGTCCCATGTTTCACATTCGAAATCATTGAGAACTTGTTCCGTAACGATATCCCAGGTCTCGAAACCTTCCAACAGTCTCTTCTCGTCGTCTCCCCCCTGCAAACCGAAAGATGACCGACCATCGAGGATTCTCATTTCGAAGGCTGGCTCCGCATCCCGGAGCTGACGGTCGAAACGTTCCATGATTTTGCGGAAGATGTGCCGGAAGGTAGGGGAGACATCCGAGCCGCTGAGATGATCTGCGATGGAACGGCCAACTTCAAACCAGGCGGTCAGCGCTTCACGATCCTCCGGTACCGAAAGTTCCAATGCAGAGTTACTCTTCTCGTCCGCCATTGCAACTTCAGAGTCGTGCTTGCAGTCTTTGAGATCGAGTGTATCCAGTTAACTTTATTGAAGACGTTGGTAGTAAGCCTCAGCCTACACTCTGATGGCTCCTGTAACGGGAGTAACTGCGATGTGACAAAGAGATTCAATCGTCGCTGGAGTCTTTCGTGCCGAATGAACGTCAGCTGGCACCACGGCAACATTGGAATACGAGATAGCACTCTGCGGATTGACCACCCACCCCGAAAGATACCGAAGCCTTCGAACCCGAATCGTGGAGTCGTGGGGACCGTAGGTATAGTGTCGCGGAAACGTGCAGATCGTGGACATCCAACGCCGGGAGGATTGAAACGATGGATCTCAGTGTGTGATGGAGAAAGCTCAATTTCGACGGCACGGAGGACGCGTATTTATATCTGAGGATTCTCCAACAAGAACTAGAAGAAACCCATCGCTCTGGTCAGAATGTACTTGGGCCAGCACAAGTCTTCACGTCAAGATCTTCGTGTTCTGGTAGACAATCTGTTGACATGCTGTGGAGGACACGGTGCGAAGATGTACCGGTCAGTGTCTTGGAGCTTGCACGGCCTTGTGCATTAACTCGAGACGCACAAGATCAAAGATGCAGGACGTGTGTTTGACAGACTGCCCATAGAAGCTTCAGCCGGAACCCTGTGAAATGGCTGTCAAGCAGCAACTGAACATGGAAGAAGGAGCAGGGGTAAATTGACGCTTCCAGTCCTTTGCAGCAGCCACAAACACGTGCGCAGTGATCATTGGTGGAGGTCACTGTATCTATGATCGGGGAAGTCTGACCGAGATTATGGGCACTGGCTAGACTGTGTTATACGTGTAGCACGTGTGGGCGATATCGACTTGATCAGCTTTTTTGTTGTCCTCCATCCATGAGTGCGCATTAATCGCAGCGGTTGGGGCTCAAGGTATGTACGAGACTTCAAGGTGCCACTTCGCACTCACTATCTGAGAACACGTCAAGTGCTCGCAGATTTACAGTCATGATGATACTCGATGGAGGCGCGACGTGACTTCCCACCGTTCTCAATCCGTGCTGTATGTATGCGGGGTAATCAGGGCTGAGGCAAGTGAAGTACGTACAACAACAGGGGTATGGGCGGCTCGGGAGTCTGCAACTAAGGATCGGCTGATGAGGAGAGTAGGGGATCTGGACGCACCGCCTCGCCTTGAACTAAAGCGTAAGGACTGGCCAGCCCTTTAGACTTTGAAGCCGTTACTGTACTGCAACCTACTGTGTCTAACGACCGATGTCTTGAGCTAACCCATACTATCTCAGAGAAGGCCGCAGGGGTACAAGAGGCTATGAAGATGGATCTGCAGGGCAAAGCCTTCGCTGTGATATCATGGAAAGCTGGGGAATCGCGGGCGATATTACCGGCACGCTACGGGCGACGTTGGCGAAGGTCCACTGCTTTTTGGCCGAGCAAGTAGTGCGTCACAACCCTAGGAGCATGATTTTAATGAGATCACATCACGACTCTAGCGCGAGTCGATGATAAGTAACGTAGTATATAAAGAGTTCAGTCCAGTAACTTTTCTAGTAATACTTGGATCTTATTCATAGACTAAGTTATAGCTCTATCTTCAAGTAAATATATGCGAGGATGTAGTAGGTAGGGGCTCCGAACAGTATCCCTTAGGTGGTCTATCAACGATTGCCTAAGGAGTCTATGTAGGAGCAGGCCAGCTGAGGGCTATCTAGGGTCGCTATGCGCCAAGCTTGAGGATCACGTGGGATTACCATGCGGATCGCCTGCGACTCTGGTGCAGGAAGCCTGAGGCTCCTATCACGTGTCCGGTGTTTCCTTACACCACTCCATTGAGGTTTTAGGTTATTATAGATTAAATCGATACTTTGCTACTAAAGGGAGGATATGAAACAAGCCTATAAAGTAAGACATATACTTTCCTCCGTTATCTAGGCTCTAAGGATATAACAAGTCGCGTAAAGAGAAGGGTTCTTATATCTTTAATATAAATTAACCACAGTGGTGCCGCAAACTGATCTCCGTAACATTGCATTCTTTTCACTATGCCGTCGGCGCGCAAAGGCCACATTCCTGCAGCTTGCTTCTGAAACACATCTCATCTTCGGGAAGCGACTTCCTGACATTATTGTACGAGAGGCACACTTTGTAGCGAGACACGCTTTCTTCGCTTATAGAATGACTAATCCTCAGGCTCATGTACATAGAGAGCAGTCTACACCATTCCCTACGTATGATCGTTGTGTTCCTTCCGAAGGTGTGCTCTCGTTGTGGAGACTGTCATTACTCTAGAGACTTTAGATGAATTGTGAATCAAGATACCAATCCAATGTTGCATCCGCAACCTCGACAACTAACGCTTCGAGAAAACGGTATTGTGTGACTCTGCATTCGTATCATGAGTCCTACTAAGCTATTCCCCGCCAAAAAATTTGAAGATGACTTCTAAATGCGACTTAACAGCCTAGTCAAAGTAAAGGTCTTCCAGAAAGTCCTTGGAGAAGCGACTGGCATTACTCTCACTTAGTTTACGGGCACTCACGGAACTGGTCTCGGTGGCGAGAACCTTATCCATGCCCCAGGTCTTGCGTATGCGGTAGTAGACGCTAGTGAGTCCATCCTTGGTGCGTAGATTGAAGAAGCTCGCGAACTGGTTCTCGATTTCGGGCCAGGAGAGCTTTCGAACAACACGGTAGTACATGATGAAGAACTTTTGTTCTTCTGTGTATGAGGGTCTCGCGAGCCTGGGAACGCGCCGATATGGCTCAGCAAATGAGGTTTGTATGGCTGGTTGCGTTCTGGGGTTCGCATTGTAACGCACTTGCAGGACCTTGCCTCTGCTTGCAGTGCTGGGAGGAGTTGATGGGAGGGGCACAGTCGCGCTTCGGAAGCTAGCCACATCGTATGCACTAGAGATCTTTGTGGTGTCGAAGCGATTGGAAAAAGAAGCCTGGGTCGCGAGATCCAAGCCGATGCGATCCAGAGGGTAAAAAGACAGGGGCAAAGGCAGGATGGCAGTCAGTCTGAGGCACTCAAGCTGGTGACACATTGCCAAAGTCGGGCCCGCACATGATTTGGAAGAGGTATTGGGTTCGCAGAAATGACGATTTTCGGTAGGTGCAGTCAACGCAGTGTTTGCTTCGCCAGCGTCGCAGCAAAGGGATGCTACTGAATCGGACGGTAACTTCGGAGCTCGCCGGCGGTGACCATGGATGGTTGGGACATCGTAGTGGGTGGAGGATTCTGGCTGAAGTTCATAGATGAAAGCTCAAAGTGCTACAGAGCTTTGCAGAATCAGCTTGACTGTACAAACACATTCCAATTATCAGTATCGCCCGTGTTGGTCGGCCGGAGGGTGTAAGCATGATGTCCTATTGGCTCGGTTGTATCTTCGGAAGAGTGCAGAGATCACGCCGATTCTGCAAACATCTGTAAAGGGCTCTGCAGAATCGGCTTCGTCTTTGCGCTCTTGCGAAACTGCAGCGCATCCAATAGGACATTATGACTGCATTCTCCGGCGGACCAACACAGGCAAGACTGATAATCGGTAAGAGTTTGTACAGTGAAGCCGATACTGCATCTCACTGTACACCATGGTGTAGAGCCCGGCAGCCGAATGGATTGATAGAGAGCACGATAGCGAGACTTTAGCCATGCAGTACAGGAAGACCAGTCCACGCGCGCTCCGCTACGCACAGTCTAATGTTCACCACTGCCTAGCGACTGGCTCTGTGCTAGAAGCGGGATCGTTGCTCGCCCATACCTCCACGAGGAGAATAACATTCTCTCATCATGCACTCAACGTCAGAGAGTGCGGTGGTCAACATCTCAGTGCTGTGGATCAGGTGTCGTGCGAACCTGCGTATCTTCCATCGTCCCGTGCGGTCGCCAAACACCGTCGCCAACCACCTGAGGGGTAGGTTGCCCAGTTGACTAAGCATGTAGTAAAATGTACCAGTGCATCTCCTCCGGACAAAGGGTTGGCTCTCTGCGCCGAGCACAGTCTAATTGGTGTAGTCGCCGCCTCGCAGACTTTTGTTTCCAGCTCTTCAATGCCGCCGCCGCCGTGGCTCAATCAGGAAGGATGACGGACTCTCGGTGAGGCTGCTATAGGACGGCAGACGCGTCCGCGCAATGAGGTTATAGTAGGAGTCGTGGATGAAGGCAGGTTGCACGCCGGAGTCGCGATTACGTGTAGACGACGCCGAATCGGCGTTGGCTCTCCTTTCCCGATCATCCGATGGGAAGGAATAAGCTCATACCAGTTGGGATAGGTGGAGCGGTCTTCACGCAGGCGCTTGTCGGAAAAGTGCTTGCCTGTTGCGCCAGTCTGCGCACCATCTGGCAAAATCCTGCCGCTCCTTCTCCTCTTCAGTGTCAGGAACATGAGTAGCAATCGCCTCTTCATCAACGTCATGTTCCGCCTGCGTATAATTTGGTGATAATGCCATCACTTTTCCCACAGCTCTTGGAATCTCCGGGCGAAACTTTTTCCAGGTCGGCGATGCGCTTTGGGTGCTCTTAAAAACCTCGAGACCACGTTTGCGCGACGTCACTAACGCGCCTTGAGAGTTTTTGGATTTGTCCGAGAGCTGAACGTCGGGGAGCGGGGTTCGATGTGTAGAGATAGTGCTAAATTTGTCGATAACAGGTGTTTCCTGCTGCGGCGGCAATGAAGGAGACCGTGGAGAACCAGAAGACACCGTGAGAGCTCAAGACTCCGGTGTTAATGACATCAAGCGCGGGCTTTCCGGGTATGGGTCTCGAAGACATCGTGGGCTTTGTCTTGAAAGATCCTGGCGCAGCAGTTCTACAAGCGCTTTGTGTGATGGAATCGTGATTGTGGCCTCCCAGAAGTCTTTGCGGTATTTGCTGAGAGAAGCAGCAATGGGGCTGCACGGTAATGTTTGGGGTTGTTTTGAGGGCTGGACATCAGTGTCGTTGCTACACTCGAGATTAGGCCGTTGAAAAGGCGAGCGCAGGATGCGCGCCATTGGTAAACCATGGATGGTAAAAGCGCAGTATTGAAAGGCGTCAAAGGCAGGAAGATGACAAGTTGACCTCGAACGCTTGGCGGAAGTTACCGCGGTGTCGTATCCTTGTCTCCCAGTGGATTAGGCCAAGGCAACGGCTGGGCGGCTGTCTAGATATTCGCCACCTCCCATATGATGCACGATGAACAGCGTCTTCCCACACCAAGCGATGACAACTGCCCGTGAGTTAGTACAATTTATCAGACAAGGCCTTTAGTGGCAATGAGCCATCCGGGTGATGCTTTTGCTACCAGTAGCCCAGCAGACACGGTGGCAGATGATGCAACGTGGGATTTCTGGCGCAATGGCCCCCCAGGAGATTTCGCACACCTCATTCCGGCGTCGCCAGAGTCACAACAATCATTCCAAGCGGTCGTAAGGCGCATGCTTGAGCATCCGGGCAAAGATCCCTGGTCCCACTCGGCACACTACATGCACTGGGAATGTGCAGCTCCGGATGATTCTGAGACACGAGCGCTTCTGGAGTCTACCCCCGAGACTGGCCTTTCAAGCGATGCAGACCAAAGAGGCCAGTCCCAACGAGCGCCATCTCTACTACAGGCTTACACCGGATACTACAGACTGAACATGCTTCACAAGAACCATGTGTGGGTGATAGGCGCCGGACGCAAAGGTAGGGACGTCGAATTTGTCGTTACCACACCAGAGCGTAAGGCAATCGATAGTGTCTTCGGGCGACATGCCAAGATTTGGCGCGACCTTAACCACGGTTCTGTCATTGTTGGTACGGATAGTCACCAAGTGATAGTTGATGGTCATCGTCTCTCTCGTCAGCGCGACAAGATTGAGGAGCCTCGAAAATATCAGTTGGTGGCAGGCAGCAGGTCTATCGTTACGATCGGCCGATTGACATATACGCTGGAGATGCAAAATCTTCTTCCAGAGGTCAACAAAGCACAAATTGAAGAAGCTCGCAAGTCCGCTGGCTGTTCCGGGATTGGAGCAGACTTCTACCTGACGCCGACCCCCAACATGTCCGGAACGCTCATTGGGAATTACCATGTCTTCGAGCCGTTCACATCCGGGAGTGTGGGTACTGTGCAATACGTGACACATGCTGTCACGGGCCGACCGTTCGCTCTCAAAAAGATGAGACGGAGGAATGATCATGAACGTCGCGCGATTGAGAACGAGATTGTAATCCTCCAGAAAATTTCACATGTGAGTCAATTATCTCAGAAGTTGTTACTGTGTTCGCAAATAATGCTGACTCGAACCTGTAGCCACACGCATGCAGAGTCTTTGAGGTATTAACAGAGCGATTTGACCGCCCCGACATCCGACAGCCTGACGTCTTCGCTGAAATCTCTGTGGTGCTTGACCCACCCGCGCGGCGCACACTCGAAGCATTCGTCAACACTAGCTATTCCGACGAGGGTGAGCCATGTTTGGAACCCGGCCATCCTTCAGAAGATTTCCATCACAAGGTGGCGCTCCAATTAGCCAGTGTTGGGGCTTATTTGCACAAGCAGGGCATTATGCATCGTGACTACAAGCTCGAGAATGTCGCGGTAGTGCGCACCTCACCCGACGTCAATGTTGTCTTGATAGACTTTGGACACGCAGTGGAGGCGATAGAGAACTGTGATCATATGAAAGGCACAGTGCGGTATCTTGCGCCTGAGGTTCTGGCGCTGAAAGAAGGCCGCTCCAGCAGATCATATAACTGTTTGGTTGATTTCTGGGCGTTGGGGATCATCATGCTGGAGCTCGGCATGCGGCGACGTGTGCAAAGCGTGAACATGGCCCAGCAATGGGCTGGGGAGCTGAAGCAGCGAGCTCGAGAAGCCAAAGCTACACCCCTAGAAGCAGTTCTGTCGCGCCTACTGTGCGTGGAAGCCAGCAAAAGGATTACGATGCAACAAATTGTTGAGACGCTCGATCAACAAGTTAGCAGTGCGGGCAAAAGGAAGACAGAAGGCGGTGGTGAGCCTGCAGGTACAGGCAAGCCTTTCTCTCGAAGAATTGGCGGATCTTCACTGAACCCGGCCATATGAAGCTCCCATTGAGTCTCAAGTATAGGAATTGTCCGCCACGCGTTTTCTTCCAACTCATCTGCGTGAAGCATAGCGACTGCATGACATACAGCCTTGTGGGTGGGGTCAATCTGGATTTTTGGTATTTTAGCCAAAAGATGAAGAAGCAGTGAGATCAATTTCCCACGCTGCGCACTCAAGAGGCCTATCAACCCCAAACAGTGTTCGGCAGTTTCTCTTGCACGGATGGAATCGTTGCCGTCCCGATAAGCTTCTTCACTGGTTCGGAGGATGGAGAGAAGGAATTCAACCGCGTGACTTCTCCAACCACCAGCCACTGCTTACGGCATATAGATGGTCCCATTGTCCTGAGGCGTTGGGATCTATCATTAGGACAGGGCCAGCCGTGAAGTATTCGGCATATCGTGACCATGGAAGCGGCCCGCAGCGTGAGTCTGCTGGCCGCACCGGTAGCAACTTAATGCTGTTTATGCCGCCAGCTGTTCTCCATCTTCTGATAATACTGTATCATCCCCGCGATTTCGCCCTATAGATTCAAGTCAATCCACTTTGCACCCCTGCAACATCATCTTATATGGCATGAATTGGCAGGGGAAACAAGTCATTGCTGAGGCTCGATACTAGAGAATATCATGAAGTATGTTTCAGATCAGTCGCAGCTACTCGTGACATGTTATAGCTAACGTTACTTTTGCCAACGAGTGAAGAGAATTCATTGTTGCGCAACGACCTTTCGGACCGCCAAGATCGCCCTTCGCCGCGGGCAATGACGCTGGAAAACATATATAGGAGACTTACAGCGCTAGAAAGGATGTCAGAAGAAGCAGATGTAGTATATACAAATCGAGGTGTAGGAAGTTATGGCTAACCTCAAGCGGATGGCTTTCGGAATGCCAATTTTTTCGCGATGCCTGGATGCAGGTTAGACGCCGCGGAAGGCTCATTCGAGGAATTGGACGTCAGGTTTCCCAACAAATGTGATTTTGTCGAGTTGATCGAGATTTAGAGACAAAAGACTTTCCAAATGTCATCGCAAGGTTGCGCCCTCGCAATTCCTAGCTCAATGACTGCAACAATCTACAGTACAGTACTCGCCAGAGCTGGCCATATGCTATCTACCACATCCGAGCTTCCATTGCACTGCCGGGGCAGGGCGTAGTCAGACTGACGTTATCCTCGAGTCTTTTGCTCTTAAAGTCTGGAGACTCTCTTAGCTCATCTGACTGTGTACTGTAAAACGCCGAACTCTAGCCACGTTATTGACATCAAGCGGAAATTGGATCATTTCTTACTGGAGGACACCTCTTGCGATGGACGTTTTGACAGCTTTGGCAGACTTTGATGAGTGGCCCTGTAGATCCTGCCTTTCCGTATCATATAATGCATGTGCGTCGCATTCAAGTATCAACTCATGCAGCGAAGTGAATGGCC
>Ga0265797_10012247_pt1 | contig 10542 bp, 10 predicted proteins | sample P2T30metagenome_FD_192433 | JGI IMG/M metagenome (GOLD analysis project Ga0265797, IMG submission 192433) | Plant litter microbial communities from East Loma Ridge, Irvine, California - P2 T30 | ecosystem: Environmental > Terrestrial > Plant litter > Unclassified | place: USA: California... | reverse complement strand
GTGCGTTGGCCAGGATGGCAGGCTTGATTCCGTTGGGCGACACGCCGCCGCGGCAGGCCGCGCGCCGACTTGCCTGAGGGCGCGGGGCGTACTAAGCACGACAACCGATATGTGACGGCAGAGGATCGTCAATGTCTTGCCAGCCCATTTTGAAAAACGAAAAAGCCCCGGCATCGGGGCTTTTGCAGAATGCTTGGCGGAAGCGGTGTCCGGCGAACTCCGCTATGGAGATCAAGGTATATCAATTGCTTGCCCCCTCCGCTACCCACATGTTGCCTCGAGCAACAATGGAATCGAAATTCACTTCAAGAAGCTATTGTAGGCGACCGGCGCTTGGAATTTCCAATTCGCATCTGGGAGAACAGTATTATCAAAACTAAACGAATCCCTTCTACCGGTTAAATTTCGAATACGATCATCAACAAGCTGGTCAAAACTAGCGATTGACGCAATCTGTTTAACGCCGCTAGTCCAAGCTGGATCTCCCCACATGGCTCTTTCGATATCATCAAAAAATTCGAACGGATCTCCAATAATCGTACTGCCGAGCGATTTGTGCACATTGTTACCCCGACTTTCACCGATATCGTCCATTTTAGCCAACCATTTTGGATGAAATCCTGTCGCTGAAAGACCTAATGGCAAGAACAGATTCATAAGATTAAAGGATTTAATTCCGTTATTTTTTTGCCGAATATCGTCCTCATAGCTTTTTGCAGCTCGTGTGATATTTTGAGCAAGAACATTTGGAACTCCGATATCAACGGCTTTAGCTTTAGTAGTCGCCCTTGTTTCTGCTGGCAATGCAGTCGCCGGGTCCCTGGAAAAAGGATCTTTAGGAAGGAGATAACTAATCAAACTGATTACTTCTCTAGACAGCATTCCTTTTTGTTCAAATGCGTATACACCTTTCTGTGCGAGTTCGCGCGCTTTATCATCGAAATAATGTTGGATTTCGGCATGCGCCATCGCAATATACGCAGCTGAACGATCACAATCATCCGGAGTGTAACCGCCGCTAGTAAGCCGCTGAGCAGGTAAAAAAAGCGCTTTTACGCGATCCAAACCCTTTTCCAGCTTTTGAAATCGAGCAGACCTCATGCTTACCCCACAAGCCGACCGTCAATAATGTGCAAAGGCCGAACCTTAAGCGGAACTCCTTTAGCGAGCTCATCTCCGAGCAGTCCGAAACGGGTGCCGACAGCAGTTAAACTCTTCGTAGTACTTTCGATAGAATTTCTAAAATCTTCGTTCGATATCGTCAATTTTTTCAATATCTGCAAAAAAGCGTCTGGATCTTTGCGCACCCATTCCCGAACGGCATCATCACGCAAATAGTACACCTCAATTTCGCAAACTGCCCTATTAAGGCTACTAGCGAAATCTCCAGTTTTCACGTCGAACTTTTTTCCGAAATTACCGTTAAAGCAGTCCAAGCCAAATTGTATCGCGCCATCAATATCAGCCAACGTGCGCTTTACCAAAGATGCGTTCTGAACCCAACTGTCGTTGAGTTCGAGCATTGTTTCATCTAGAAATTCCTTCAAATTTCCTTTATAATTTTCAGGAAATAATGTAAATGCGAGAAACCTCAGCATTAACTCGGTATCGCGCATTCTGAAATCTGGCTCACTATTATTTAGTAACTGACGGAAAGCGGCGCTATTCCAAACGAATTCGTCTAAATGTGCTGAAAAGGGGCCCGGCGACATTGCCTGCCTCAACTCTTGGGGCGAGAGTTTTAAACTCCCCTCATTCAAACGTACGAATACCGTTTCCAAATACTTGGGATTCGGCCAGTTTCGGATTATCGAACTACGTATGGGATAGTTCATAAACGCTTGAGCAAATTCGTCGTAGTTTCCGCTTCCAACTAAGTCGTTATAGGTCTTCCCTTCAAGTTCAGTTAAATAATTAAGATCTTTCAATCTGAAACTATTCCACTTACTATTCGGCGCTTCGCCTACAAATTGGAGCAAAGTCAGTAAGCGCTGCTTCCCATCGAGAACTAAGAACTGCCCCCTGACTTCGTTATCTTCTGCCAACACGATTTGTGGTATAGGCAGACCGAGCAGTATGGACTCAATAAAACGGCTTTTCTTGTCAATTCTCCATGCATCCCGACGCTGAAATGTGGGAGTCAAACTTATCCGATCTTTTGTGAGTTGAGAAATTACCGTCTCGACTGTCCAATCGGTAGTGAACAGTACTGCCTGCGACAATTCCGCTTTAGATATGGAGAACTCATCTTTCTCGTCCTTCTCATATTCAAATTCAATATTTTCCATTTGATCCTCTATTTCTTCTTGTATCAATCAACTTAATTCATGGGTCATTCGACGTCTAGAAATAAACTCAACCACGCATCCACGCCGCCAACACAATACCCAGTTTTAGCGCCAACAAGCAATATTCAAACGGCTTACACCCAATTTCGATTAGAATTTCTCGGCACCGTTTACCATGTCACATTACGCGGCAACAGCTGCAACCTGATCTATCGGAGTTGAGGACTACTGTAAAAGTTATGTCTAAAAGCCAGCTTGACTTTGGCCACTACTTTATTTACTGAACCTCCTAATTCGGTCGATTAATTAATCGCGCCCGCAATCAAACTTGTTAAATTCTTTCAAGATAGACAACTGTAGTAAATTATTACCAGGCGGCCCCACAAACAATCATGCTCACGTCAGACTCGCGTTTAGACTAGACTACGTGCTTGCCGTTGTACTTGTTTCGTCACCTTCTTCCACCTCTTCTTGAGAACGTCCTTCATTCTCTTGCACCTTTACCGAGGGATTTGCTTTTTCTTTCCGCTTAGCATAAACGAATGCGCCAATACTGCCGCTCAAGTAAGATTTTAGCATTTCTATTTTTAGATATGTTCTAGCCTCGTACAAATCATGATCATTGTACGCCAAATTATTTGAAGAAGCCGACGCAATATCCTTTGCTAGGATACCAATTTTAGCGAAATCGAGGCGTTCTGCATATATACTGCTAATTCGGTTAAATAGGAAATAGAAAGCAGAATAGCACACCGCTAATATCGAAGCACATACCGTCAAGTATGGCAGTCGCGTCACGAAGATGGTAAGCAGATCAAGGTTAGGTTGCTCCACATACTTTACTGACAAATCGACAGCGCCCATTAAAAGTTGCGCTGTTAAAATAACAATGATGGCTAATGGAACGATACTTAAGGCGATAAAAACTTTCGCTTGCTTTGCCCCGTGATCAGAAAATGAGGAGAATTCCTCAGAGAACAAATTGACGTTACTGCTCAATTCTCGAAGCCTATTCTCTTTTTCCGATGTATCAACCGCTAGCTCCGTAAGCCGCTGTTTTCCTTTAGCGATCTCACCATCAATATTACGCACAGTTGTTTCATTGCTATTTATTTGATCAGCTAGAACCTGTTTCTTACTTTCTGATCGACTGATATCGTCCTTGAGCTTCTCTAAGGTCTTGTTTGACTCATCGATGGTCTTCTGGCAGTCATTCAATTCTGCTTGCAAGGTTTCAAGTTCAGCATTTTTTCGATCTTCCAACTCGTCGACCGCTAGCTCCCGGGAGTGGAGCTCTTCTTCATGTGCTAACAACTGAGCTTTTTCTCTAGAAAGCTCCTCCGCAGCAGATTGTTTTAACCCGATTATACGACCTAATGAGTTTGTGAGAGTTTCAAAATCTTTGATGTTAAACCCAACAATCTTAATTCTCTTAATTTCCAAAGTACGCTTGGAGAACAACTCGAAAAAGCTAGGCTGCAGTAGAATTGAGATACCAGAAGTGACACAGTTAACATGGAAGACAGCAGTTGCGGAAAGGGTTTGATGATTCAACTTCTTGCGAACAACCCGATTGTAAACAGCTTCATGCACCGTTACTTCTATCTCAGCACCAGCTATAGGTTTTGAAAACTCAATCTCTACCGTTGCTACGTAAGCCGGCTCGATAAAATCAATTTCGTGCGGGTTGCCAGATTTGATAGAAAACGGCTTAGCATCAGTACTTAAACTCCTAGCAATCCCGCCGCTCAGCTTACTGACAAATTCAGTTGGAAAAGTTGTTGGGGCGGGGACCTGCATTTGCGTTAATTCGACTAGCGTTTTTTCGGTCGTCTCGAGGTTCATCTCCGCTCCAAGCATGTCAAAAAATATTTGTTATCAACAATACTATACATAGTTAGTTACTGCAACATGAGAGATGCTTGATTTTATGACTTAAGAACGACACTGGCCACTTTCTGCTTGCCAACCGACGCGAAAATGATTACCTCTTGTTCCTGAGAGCGCGCTGCATTCCTGTACATCACTCCAAGATACGTTCGCCGCAAATCTGTCGTCAGTCGAGGGGTGACCCATGCCGGCATCATTACAATTCGCGGTCGTGAATCGCACGCTTTAACTTCACTCGAAAAGGTTAACCTTTTAAGACGGCAGTCTATCCTGCCCGAAGAACCAAACCCTAAAAGGCAGTCTTCAACGCATTCGATCCGCATGCGAACGGCGCTGAGAGCGGGATTTGCGCAATACCTCAGCAGTCACCGGAAGGCAAACTGCCGTTCAGCGTCTGCACCAGATGACCCTGCCAGGCGCTCTTACGTATCTGCGAAGCGACGCAGCACTGAATCAATTTGGCCAGCGCGACCATAAGGCAACTTCTCAAATTCACACTGGAGGCATACATGGATCAGCAAGCGATTGACACCGTTATCGAGCGTCGCGCGTCAAGCAACCGTGCCGACATTCGGTTCATCAGGTTGAAGGAGGTGATAGCGATCTGCGGGAAGTCGCGCAGCAGTGTCTACGACGCGATCAAGAGGGGCGCCTTCCCAAGGCCGGTAAAGCTCCAGGGTCGATCGGCGGCATGGATCAAGAGCGAAGTCGAGCAGTGGGCCGTGCAGTGCATTCGTGCTAGCCGCCGAGACTGCAACTCCTAGCCTGCCGTCCCACTGTCGAGTAATCCCAAGAGACGCCGTAGTTCCGCCGTCACTTCTGCTAAGGCCGGTGCCATGAGTTTGCTCTTCGAGAGAAATGCTCGCCACTGCTGCTGTTTGGTTGGACTCGCCGCAAAAGCGTCAGACAGTCCGAGCGGCGCGGCCTGGGGCATCTCAGTTCTCCGGCGGGCAAACGTGGCCTGGACCGCCTGACGGAGAATAGCCTCATCGATCTCGGCATAAGTCGCAAGGAACCATAGGTCGAAGTAGTCCTTCAGGCGCGTGTTCGCCATACCCAAGCTGACGATCGCTTCGTACTTCTCGGCGATGACGGTGTACACGGGATAGGCACGCAACGATGGTGGCGCGACATCGTCCAAAAGCGCTGGAAACTGTACGAGTTCTGCTGCAGGCGTCACGGCATCGCCGTATCCAACATCGATCTGCACCGAGCAGCGCGCACCATCCAGTGTGCCGAGCAGTGTAACTCGCACTCCTTCATAGTTGGCTTCTTTGCGAATCCGCGCCGCCTGCACGCTGCCCTGGTCGAAGACCATCCCGTCATCAGATGGCTGAACACAGACCTGCTGAAAGACCTTGATCAGGTCGTCAAGCTCGGAAGGTCCGAAGCCAAGCAAGTCGATGTCCCGGGTTGGCCGGTGCGGCTGGTCGAACCACAGGTCGAAGAGGAGCGCCCCCTTCAGCAGGAACTGATCGGCCCACGGCGACACGCTCAACCGGTATAGTAGCCGCTCGAGCGAATACCGCGTCAGGATCAGGTTGAAGTCCGTCCTGTCGGCCCGTGCGCGGTTCAGAAGCCGTGCGCGAACCGATGCAGCACGATTCGCTGCTTTCATGCCGCCCCCACAGCTTCAAGATACGGACGCATGACGTTTGCTACCCTGCAGATCTCCGCATAGCGCCACAGTTCGTCCATTGTCGCCCGCTTACCGCTCCAGGCTTCGCGGAGGGCTTCAAGCGCAACATCGAGGCCAATCTTGTTGCGGAACTTGAAGCAGTCAGCAACCGTCTTCGCCACGCTGAACACGCGCACCTGGGCGCCAGCAAGGTCTACGATGTCGACGCCCTCCATCATCGCCGGTCCCGACATGCGGACTACCCGTAGCGGCGGATAATCGAAACGCGGAGCACGAGCCTTGTGCGGTATGGCGAGCCAGACGTCGGATGACTGCTGCGTGGTCAGATCATGAAAACGCAGCGCGGAAAGCAGGCATAGCACCCCACTTCCGCTGCGTGTCGTTACCTCGGCAAAGCTCTCGTGTTCGGACGCAGAGCGGTCGGGCAATGTGTACAAGCCTCGGCCGAGTTTGAGCAGCCTGCCTTCGTCGGTCAGCGAGGCCAGCAGTGCACGCGATGCTCCGGCACTGTCCACATCTCGTGTACGCAATATGCCTTTAGACCGGGCAAGCTCAAGAATTCGTTCAGCTTGTTGACTCATGAAGCAAGTCTACACAAAACATCGGCACTTATCCATATTTGCCGACATTTTGTTCAATATCTCTTAAAGTGCCTGAACGGGATGCAGATTGAAGGCATTGAATCCATTGGATTTGCATAGGATCGCAAACAGATCGATTGCTCTACGGCAGCATGCTCGGCATACAATTGATGAGTCGACAAAACATACCGAAGGTCATGCAGACCATTCCTCACTACGATCAGAACGCCGAGCAGCTTGTCTCCCAGTACGAATCGCTGAGCTTCGAGCATGTGCACCCTGCCCTGCTGGATCTGCTACCACCGCCCGGCGCGACGATTCTGGACGTCGGCGCCGGCTCCGGAAGGGACGTCGCCTGGTTCGCGGCCAAAGGATACGATGTCGTTGCCGCCGAGCCCTCGGAAGCGATGCGTACGCTGGCACGCCAGCGCCATCCTTCGCCACGCATTCACTGGGTGGCTGACAGCCTACCGGACCTGGGCCAGGTACGTCGGCTGGGACTTACCTTCGATCTAATCCTGCTCTCTGCGGTCTGGATGCACGTTACGCCGGCTGCACGCCAGCGTGCCCTGCGAAAGCTGGCGACGCTGCTGTCGCCAAATGGACGCATCGCCATCAGCCTTCGCATCGGCCCACCCGATACCGATCGCGCCATGTACGAGGTGACGCTATCGGAGTTGACAGCGATGGCCCAGCAGTTCGGCCTCAGGCTGGTACGCACCGACGACAGCCCCGACAGGCTGGGCCGGCCGGGCATTTCGTGGACGACTGCGGTTCTTGGGCTACCTGACGATGGCCTGGGCGCACTCCCACTGCTGCGCCACCTGATCCTCACGGACACCAAGGCCTCGACTTACAAGATTGCATTGCTGCGCATTCTCGCCAGGATCGCCGATACCGCGGCGGGAGCTGCCCGCCACGAATCGGACTTCGTCGCCCTGCCAATGGGCCTAGTGGCGCTCTACTGGCTACGCATGTACAAGCCGCTCATTGAGGGCGGGCTTCCCCAGATGCCGCCCAACCGGGCCGGAAAAGCACCGGGCTTCGTGAGCAACAACTTCACGGCATTGCATCCAGTTCGCCCGGTAGACCTCCGTGCAGGGATGGAGTTCCACGACGACACGGCGCGGCACCTTCACGGCAGCCTGTGGGAAATCTCCGCCCTGATACGCGACATGCCTGTCAGGTACCTGCGCTGGCCGGCGAGCGACGAGAACATCTTCCACATCAGGCACCAGCGTCGCACCTCGACACCGTCAAGCCTGCGGATTGACGACCCTTTCCTGTGGAGCTTCGGCGCGTTCCACGTTCCGCTCGATATCTGGGATGCGCTCAGCCACTACAACGTGTGGGTCGAACCGGTTCTCGTTGCGGAATGGGTGCGCCTGATGGAGTCCTATGCAGGACAACTCGGCCCAGCGCTCAGCCAGACAGCGTATTCCCTGCTCGCCTGGGCCGATCCCGAACGCGACACCAGGTTCGCGCGTGCCGCTGTCGAACGGCTTCGCACCCAAGGCAAGTCCGTCTACTGTGTCTGGTCGGGCCAGCGATTGCGGGATGACTACGACATCGACCACTGTTTCCCCTTCGCCGCCTGGCCATGCGGCGACGCCTGGAACCTGATGCCTGCATCGAGGCGGATCAACAGCGAAAAGTCGAACCGCCTGGTCACGCAAACCGCCCTAGAAAGGGCCAGCGACCGGATTACGGAATGGTGGGAGGATGCCTTCCTGTCCACAGGGACCGATGCGCGGCAACGATTCTTCGTCGAGGCCGGGCAAACCCTTCCAATGCTGGAGGCGTCGGCTTCTCCTTCCGAACTGATCGATGCGATGAAGGTGCAACGTATTCGCCTGGCGAAGAATCAGGGTTTGCGCTCATGGGAGCCATTGGCAAGCCGCGAACGACTCATAGTCAATCCAGGCTTCATCTAACCCATACCTGAGTCGATGCAGGAACTACGTCATGACGTAGTCCGCTGCCTCCTGCCAGGTGCAGGACACGCTACAACCCCGCGTAGCGGCGGCCGCTGGCGCCGCCCTGGTCCTAAACCGAGCGAGCACGTATTCAAGCATTCGCAATCCATCTTAATGGATAGGGCGCCATGACGGAGCTATATGTAATAGTGGCGCCACATCACGTAAATACAGTCACTGCAAGCGCGTTCCGAGCGCAGAACAACCCTATAGCCAACACTGCGGGACTCCTGATGTCTACCAATCCTGGTTTGCAACTGTTGCTAGTTGAGCCTGACGATGATTTGCGCTACCTCCTTCAAACCCTTCTTGAGCTGTCAGGATGTGCCGTCGAAACAGCGCGGAACTATCGTGAAGCCAAGGTGCGCATCAATGCGACGCCGCCCGATGTGATCTTTACTGAGCTCTTTCTCGAGGATGCGGCGGGACTCGGCTTGGGTAGTCGATTTCGGTCGCTGCCCCACCTGGAAAATACGTGGCTTGTCGCACTGACCGGCCACTGCCAGCCAGGCATCGCCAAGGATGCGCTGCAAGCTGGATTCAATCATTACTTGGTCAAGCCGGTATATTTCCCCGAGATCTTCGAGATATCGAAATCCGTCGCAAAGCGTCGTGGCTGCAGCTTGGTTGACATCGGCCTCCCGGCGCGCTACGAGGCAACGACACTTTCCCCGCCAAGTGCGCAGTAGTCTGCCCAGGCCTGCATCAGCAGCACCCGCTTGTCCAGCAGGTCTCCACGCCGGTACGCAGCCTCCACCTTGTCGGGCAGGCTGTGCGCCAGCGCGTGCTCGCATACTTCGCGTGAAAACGCGTTGCCGGCCCACTCGGAGCACCAATCACGGAAGCTCGAACGGAAGCCGTGGATGGTGATGTCGGTACGCCCCATGCGCCGTAGAACGGCCGTCAGGCTCATGTCGGACAGGGACGTCTTCGTGTCTCGCCCCGGGAAAACAAAGCCTCCACGGCGCTCCAATGTGCGCAGGAGAGACATCGCGCTGGTGGACAGCGGCACGCGGTGCTCCTTCCCTGCCTTCATACGCTTGGCGGGAATCGTCCACAGCTTCGCTTCAAGGTCGATCTCATCCCAGGTCGCGCCGCGCACCTCACCCGACCGGCACGCCGTCAGGATCGCGAACTCGATCGCACGAGCCGAGACCCCTTCGCGTTGCCGCAGCTCCGTCATGAAACTGCCCACTTCACGCCATGGCAGCGCGGGATGGTTTTTCACCGGCGCGATCTTGTTCGGGTTGGCCAGCAGGTTCTCCAGGTGCCCCCGCCAGCGCGCCGGATTTACGTCATGACGTAGTTTGCGCGTGGCCGCCCAGTCCAGGATGCTCTCGATGCGTCCGCGCAGGCGTGTCGCGGTCTCAGTCTTCGTTTTCCAAATGGGGCTGAGCACTTTCACGATCAGGTCCGTGTCCACGTCTGCCACGGGCAGCGAGCCAATGACAGGGCTGGCATACATGGCGAGCGTGGTCTTCCATTGCGCGGCATGCTTGGCGCTCTTCCAGCTGCCACGGTGCGCGTCGATGTACGATGCAGCGCATTCGTCGAAGCTCACGCGCTTGGCCTGGCGCTGCGCGTGCTCGGCACGGGTTCTATCCCGTTCTTCCAGCGGGTCGCGCTTTTCCAGCAAAAGCAGGCGGCACTCGCGCGCCTTTTCACGCGCCAGCGCAAGGTCAACGGTGATGCAGGAACCAAGTCCCATCTCGCGGCGCCGACCAGCCAGGTCGTAGCGGAAGATCCAGCTCTTCGATCCGCTCCTGGACACCTGCAGCCATAATCCACCGCCGTCGCCATAGAGACCTGGCCGCGTCACGGAACGCACCTTGATCGCAGAAAGCTTGTTGATCGTGTAGCTCATCAAGGTACCCACCTTTCGACCACATTCTTCACTCTCAAACCTACCCACCGCCTTACCCACTCGGACGAGCGGGATGCAGGTAGATTCTAGTGGACGTCGGTGGACCCCGATTTTGACATTTCTCCTATGAGGAGACGAAAAAAAGCCCCAACGTGTGGGGCTCTTGTTCAGTATGCTTTGGCGGAAGCGGTGAGATTCGAACTCACGAACGGCTCACACCGTCGGCAGTTTTCAAGACTGCTGCCTTCAACCACTCGGCCACGCTTCCTTGGGGGAAGTGGCATTATACATAAATCATCAGTTG
>Ga0265797_10012246_pt1 | contig 10542 bp, 8 predicted proteins | sample P2T30metagenome_FD_192433 | JGI IMG/M metagenome (GOLD analysis project Ga0265797, IMG submission 192433) | Plant litter microbial communities from East Loma Ridge, Irvine, California - P2 T30 | ecosystem: Environmental > Terrestrial > Plant litter > Unclassified | place: USA: California... | reverse complement strand
ACCCCACGACGGCCGGGTGAAGACCAAGACGCCGGCCGGCAACGAGGTGGAGCTGCGCCTGTCGACCCTGCCCACCGCCTTTGGCGAGAAGATGGTGATGCGTATCTTCGACCCCGACGTGCTGCTGCGCGGTTTCGATCAGTTGAGCTTCAGCCCGGACGACCTCAAGCGCTGGGAGAGCATGACCCGCCAGCCCAATGGCATCATTCTGGTCACCGGCCCCACCGGTTCGGGCAAGACCACCACGCTGTACACCACACTCAAGCAACTGGCGACGGACGAGGTGAACGTCTGCACGATAGAAGACCCCATCGAGATGATCGAGGGCGCCTTCAACCAGATGCAGGTGCAGCACAACATCGACCTGACATTTGCCAGCGGCGTGCGCGCCCTGATGCGGCAGGACCCGGACATCATCATGGTCGGCGAGATCCGCGACCTGGAAACCGCCGAGATGGCCATCCAGGCGGCGCTGACCGGCCACTTGGTGCTGTCCACTCTGCACACCAACGACGCGCCCAGCGCCATCACCCGCCTGCTCGAACTGGGCGTGCCGCATTACCTGCTCAAGGCCACCCTGCTCGGTGTCATGGCGCAGCGCCTGGTCCGCACGTTGTGCCCACATTGCAAGGCGCCGTTCGACCTCGACGAGGCGGATTGGCAGGAGCTGACCAAGCCCTGGAACGCACCGCTGCCAACCGGAGCGCACCGCGCGGTGGGCTGCGTCGAGTGTCGGGAAACCGGTTACCGTGGCCGTGCCGGGGTATACGAAATCATGGTGCTTAACGACGGCCTCAAGCCGCTGATCAGCGCCGACACCGACCTCTCGCCGCTGCGCCGTCAGGCCTTCAAGGACGGCATGCGTAGCCTTCGCCTGTCCGGCGCCCAGAAGGTCGCGGCAGGTCAAACCACCATCGAGGAAGTGCTGCGCGTGACGCCGCAGAGCGAACAGCGCTAATCTGCAGGAAGCGAGGCTTGCCCGAGCTCGATATTCCTGCCAGGAGCGGCGCCATGAATATCCGCCAGAAGATGATTGCCTGTGGGGCCGTCAGCATCATCGTCACGCTTCTGGTCGGGGGCATCGGCCTCTGGAGCCAGGCGCTGCTGGGCAATGCGCTGATTGCCACTGAAGTGAATGCCAACGCCCTGCGCCATCATATGGATGGCGACATGATGCACGACGCCCTGCGCGCCGATGTGCTCGCCGCCTTCCTCATCCCGCCCGGAGACAAGGCCGCCGCGGCGCAGGTACGCGAAGACCTGCTCGAACACAGCGAGCGCTTCCGCCAAGCCATGGCGGAAAACAGCCAGCTGCCGCTGGGGGCCGACATTCGCCAGACCATCGACCAACTAGGCCCGGTTCTGGAGGCCTACATTCAGTCCGCTGAACGCATCATCGATCAAGCGTTGGTCGATCCTGCAGCGGCGCGCGCCTCGATGGCCGAGTTTTCGCGCAGTTTCGCCGAACTCGAAACGCGCAACGAAGCGATCAGCGCGCAGATCGAAGCCAGCGTGGCGCAGACCCGAACGGACAGCCAAACCATGGTGCGCCAGGCTGCCTGGTGGCAATGGGGCAGCCTCGGCCTGGGCTGCCTGCTGATTCTGTGGATCACTCGGCGCCTGCTGCAAACGGTGCTGCAGCCGCTGGCGAAAATCATCCACGCTGCAAAGGCCATGGCCAAGGGCAACCTGCGCACCACCATCAGCGTCGACAGCAACGACGAGGCTGGCCAGCTGCAACAAGCGCTGGCGGACATGCAGGCAGGTTTGCGCCGCATGATCGAGACCATTCGCAGCGAGAGTGAAGAGCTGCGCAAGGCCTCGCACAGCCTCAGCGAGACCTCCAGCGAGGTCGCCCGTGGCGCCAGCGAGCAGGCCGATGGCGCCACCAGCATGGCCGCTGCCATGGAGCAGATGATTGGCAACATCGCGCAGATCGCCGAGCACACGCGCAGCGCCCGCGATATTTCCGAACAGTCGGAGCAGCTCACCACCAGCGGCGGGCAGGTGATTCTCGGCGTGGTCGACGGCATGAACGGTATCGCCGATGCGGTCAATCAGTCCTCGCAGACGATAACCGCACTCGGCCAGTCCTCCGAGCAGATCAACTCGATCATCCTGGTGATCAGGAGCATCGCCGAGCAGACCAACCTGCTTGCCCTCAACGCCGCCATCGAAGCCGCGCGTGCCGGCGAGGCAGGTCGCGGGTTCGCCGTAGTGGCCGACGAAGTGCGCAGCCTGGCGGCGCGCACCGCGCAATCGACCCAGGAAATCACCGTGATGATCCAGCGCATCAGCGAATCCACGATCGTTGCGGTGAAGAGCATGGACGCCGGCGTCAGCCGCGTGAGCGACGGCGTAACCATGGCTCAGCAAGCCAGTGCATCGATCAGTGAAATCCGTCGTGGCGTGCAGCGCTCCGCGCAAATGGTCGACGAGATTGCCCACACCATCACCGAGCAGTCCAAAGCCAGTAACGAAGTCGCCGAACGGGTGGAGATGATCAGTGAGGTGGCCCAGCGTAATAATCTGGCCATGCAGGACCTCGCCAGCATGCTCGCGCAGATGGACAACTCGGCACAGGCCATGGAGGCCTCAGTGCGGCGATTCGAGCTTTGAGACAACAGTCAAACAGACGAGACACAGGACAGGTATCATCCGTTTTCGATAGTCACTCACAGGGATCTTCTTGCACATGGAAATCGGTACAGCAGTAGTTTTTCTATTCGTCGGCCTGGCCTTTGCCGTGCTGTTCATGGGCTTCAAGGTGGTGCCGCAAGGCTCGCAGTGGACGGTCGAACGCTTCGGGCGCTACACCACTACCCTACGCCCAGGTCTCAACATCATCGTGCCGGTGATGGACCGTATCGGTCGCAAGCTCAATGTCATGGAAAGCGTACTGGATATTCCGCCTCAGGAAGTCATCACCGCCGACAACGCCACCGTGCAGATCGATGCGGTGTGCTTCTTTCAGGTGATCAATTCAGCCCAGGCCGCCTACGAGGTGAACAACCTCGAACATGCCATCCGTAACCTGCTGCAGACCAACATCCGTACCGTGCTCGGTTCCATGGAGCTGGACGCCATGCTCAGCCAGCGTGACGGCATCAACGAACGGCTTCTCAAAACCGTCGACGAAGCCACCGCACCCTGGGGCATCAAAATCACCCGGATCGAGATCAAGGACATCAGTCCGCCTGCCGACTTGATGGCGGCGATGTCCGGCCAGATGAAGGCCGAACGTATCAAGCGCGCGCAGATTCTCGAAGCGGAAGGCCTGCGTGCCGCCGCCATTCTCACGGCGGAAGGCAAGAAGCAGGCACAGATTCTCGAGGCGGAAGGCGAGCGTCAGGCTGCCTTTCTTGAGGCTGAAGCCCGCGAACGAGCTGCCGCTGCTGAAGCTGAGGCGACACGCGTGGTGTCCGTGGCGATTGCCGAAGGTAACGTCCAGGCGGTCAATTACTTCGTCGCGCAAAAATACATCGATGCTCTCGGCCGACTGGCCAGTGCCAACAACAGCAAGGTCATTTTGATGCCGCTGGAAGCCAGCCAGATGATCGGCGCAGTTGGCGGCATTGGCGAGATCGTCAAAGCCACGTTCACCGACAAGAAGGCCTGAGTCATGCTGGCTTATCTGCAGACCCTGACATTCTGGGACTGGCTGGCGCTCGGTACTGTGCTGCTGATTCTTGAAGTGTTCGGTACCGGCGGCTATCTGCTGTGGATTGGCCTGGCAGCAGCCGCCGTCGGCGTGTTGGTCTACCTGATCCCCGATACGCCGTGGGCGCTGCAGTTCATCCTGTTTGGCAGCCTGTCGCTACTGACCGCGGTGCTGTGGTGGCGTCGCCAACGCAGCAGTGATGAGCGGTCCGAACAACCGGGCCTCAATAGCCGCGGGCATGAGCTACAGGGGCGCCAGTTCGTGCTGCACGATGCCATTGTCGACGGGCGCGGCAAGATCAAGGCCGGGGATTCACTGTGGCTGGTGGCGGGCCCGGATCTACCGGTCGGCACACACGTCGAAGTCATCGGCCAGGAGGGCGTAGTGCTCAAAGTGCGCCGGGTAATCGCATAGCGTGGCACGGCTCGATCCGCATGATCGACCTGCGATGGTCGATCAGTGGAACCAGTAACAAGGTGGTGCACTCCTAAGCAATAGGAAAATCAACAGGAGTTACCGCTATGCGCCGCTTGAGTCCGCTGTTGTTTGCCGGCCTGTTTCTGGCCATTTCATCTCAGACCTACGCTGCCGGTCTGCGCGATATTCTGTCCTCGGGTGCGACCACCGCGTCGACTTACCTGACGTTCAAGGACAACAAGATGATTATCCCTGCGCAGGATGACGCCAGCAGCTACGTGGCCAGCAACGGCGAAATCCGTGGCCCGTACCTGGAAGCTGCACTGCAGAAGATCCGCGCGGATCATCCGGATCTGCAAGCCAGCGATCTGGAACTGGCAACCGCCATTCTTACCGCTGAACAGTGATGAAAAAGCCGGCCAAAAGGCCGGCTTTTTCTATGCATCGAGGGCAGCTCAGCCGTCGATGCTGGCGCCGTAAGCAGCGCTGTCGAGCAGCTTCTCCAACTGAGCGGCATCACTGGGCTGCAGCTTGAAGAACCAGCTGCCGTAAGGGTCGTTGTTGACGCTTTCCGGGCTGTCAGCCAGCGCTTCGTTGATCGCGATGACTTCACCACCAACCGGTGCGTAGATGTCGGACGCAGCCTTCACCGACTCAACCACTCCGGCTTCCTGACCAGCATTCAGTGCCTTGCCGACTTCCGGCAACTCGATGAACACCACATCGCCCAACGCTTCCTGAGCATGGTCGGAAATGCCCACGGTTACGCTGCCGTCGGCCTCCAGGCGCGCCCATTCGTGGCTGGTGGCATAACGCAGATCGGCGGGGATAGAACTCATGTTGTCGTTCCTCATCAGACAGGACGGCGACCGGGCCGTCGGGGAAATTTAGCAGGCGTACGGGGGCTACGTCAGATCAACACTTTGCCATGGCGCACGAAACTTGGCTTGACCACTCGTAGCGGGTACCACTTGCCACGAATTTCGACTTCAGCGCGATCCCCAGTATTCGCTGGTACGCGGGCCAGGGCGATCGACTTGCCGAGCGTCGGCGAGAAGCTGCCACTGGTGATTTCACCCTCGCCTACGCCATCCACCCGCACCACCTGATTAGCACGCAGCACCCCGCGCTCCTCAAGCACCACGCCAACCAGGCGCGAGTGTGAACCCTCCTGCCGCTGACGCTGCAATGCTTCGCGGCCGATGAAGGCGCGCTCGGCTGGCTCCCAGGCCACTGCCCAGGCGAGGTTGGCAGCCAGTGGCGAAACCTGCTCGTCCATGTCCTGGCCGTAGAGGTTCATGCCGGCTTCAAGGCGCAAGGTGTCGCGGGCGCCCAGACCGATCGGCGAGATGCCCGCGCCCACCAAATCATTGAAGAACGCGACCGCTTCGCCAGCTGGCAGCATGATTTCCAGACCATCTTCGCCGGTGTAGCCGGTCCGCGCGATGAACCATTCGCCGTCAGCCAACCCCTGGAACGGCGCGAGGTCGTGAATCAGCTTGGCGCGCGACTGACTGACCAGCTCGGTAGTTTTGGCGCGCGCTTTGGGACCCTGGATGGCGAACATCGCCAGGTCGCTGCGTTCACGCAACTCGACCACGAAGTCGCCACTCTGCGCGCGCATCCAAGCCAGATCCTTGTCACGCGTGGCCGCATTGACCACCAGTCGATAGGACGGCGCAGGCGATGAGTCGAGCAGGTAAACGATCAGGTCGTCGATAACCCCGCCGTGTTCATTGAGCATGGCGCTGTACAGCGCCTTGCCCGGCGCCTGCAGGCGCGCCACATCATTAGCGAGCAGGCGCTGCAGATAATCTTTGGCTTCGCTGCCGAGCACATCGACCACGGTCATGTGCGAGACATCGAAAACCCCGCAATCGCGGCGCACCTGATGGTGCTCCTCGACCTGCGAGCCGTAATGCAGCGGCATGTCCCAGCCGCCGAAATCGACCATCTTCGCGCCGAGTGCGAGGTGCAGGTCGTAAAGAGGTGTGCATTGTCCCATGGGATCTCCTTCCGGGCGTTGCAAGGCTGTAGCGCGCGCGGATAGGGCCATTCCAGATGATTTTGGAAGTGGCTGCATGGCGGGCCGCAGCGAATGGCGCGCATTGTAGCCGCATGGCCGGGGCCGGTCATCTTGGACATTGGCAGCCCTTGTAACAAAGCCAGCAGGATGGCTCACCAGACGCCCTGGCATCTGCCTGATGCCGTCTATCCGATTCGATGCGCAGAGCGGCGAATCAGCACGATCACCGGCAACAGACCGACCAGCACCAGCGTCAGCGCCGGCAATGCCGCGCGGGCCCACTCGCCTTCACTGGTCATTTCAAAAATCCGCACGGCGAGGGTGTCCCAGCCGAACGGCCGCATCAGCAGCGTGGCGGGCATTTCCTTGAGTACATCGACGAACACCAGCAGCGCGGCCGACAGTACGCCGGGCGTCAGCAGCGGCAGATACACACGCAGAAACAGCGGCGCACCGCCCACGCCCAGGCTGCGTGATGCCTGCGGCAGTGTCGGGCGAATGCGCGCCAGGCTGGCTTCCAACGGCCCGTAGGCCACCGCCAGGAAGCGGATCAGATAGGCGAGCAGCAGCGCGCCGAGACTGCCGAGCAACACGGCCTTGCCAGCGCCGCCCAGCCAGCCCGACAGAGGGATGACCACCCTGTTATCCAGCGTACTGAAGGCCAGCATGATCGCCACCGCCAGCATCGAACCTGGCAGCGCGTAGCCCAGATTGGCAAGGCCCACGGTGGCGCCCATCACTCGCGTTGGCGCCATGCGCCGAGCGAATGCCAACAGCAGTGCCACCGAGACGGTGATCAGCGCCGCGATCAGGCCCAAGTACAGCGTGTGCTGGATCAGCGCCAAGTAACGCTCATCGAGGTCGAAGCGGCCACGCTGCCAGAACCACACCAGCAACTGCAGCAACGGAATGACGAAGGCGCAGGCGAACACCAGCAGGCACCAGGCGCTCGCCGCAACCGCGCGCAGGCCGCTCAGGCGATACAACGGGCCACTGCGTGCACGCTCAGTCGAGGGCCGCGTGGCGCCTCGGGCACGACGTTCACCGTAAAGCACCAGCATCACCGCGAACAGCAGCAGGCAGGCCAGCTGTGCGGCGCTGCCGAGGCTATAGAAGCCGTACCAGGTCTTGTAGATGGCCGTGGTGAAGGTGTCGTAGTTGAACACCGACACGGCGCCGAAATCCGCCAGCGTCTCCATCAACGCCAGCGCCAGGCCGGCGCCGATAGCCGGACGAGCCATCGGCAAAGCGACCCGCCAAAACGCCTGCAAGGGCGTATGCCCAAGCGTACGCGCCGCTTCCATCAGCCCTCGGCCCTGAGCGAGAAAGGCATTGCGCGCGAGCAGGTAAACGTAGGGGTAGAACACCAGTACCAGAACGATAATCACCCCGGCCGTGGAGCGCACCCGGGGAAACCGTACGCCCGTGCCAAACCACTCACGCAGCAGGGTTTGCACCGGCCCGGAGAAATCCAGCAGGCCGACGAACACGAACGCCAGCACGTAGGCGGGAATAGCGAACGGCAGCATCAGCGCCCAATCCAGCCAGCGCTGGCCGGGAAACTCACACAAGCTGGTCAACCAGGCAAGGCTTACGCCCAGCACCGTCACGCCGACACCCACCCCGAGCACCAGCGTCAGGGTATTGCCGATCAGCCGTGGCAATTGGGTCTGCCACAGGTGCGACCAGATCTGCCGATCCACCTCGTGCCAGCTGGACAGCAGCACTGCCAGCGGCATCAGCACCAGCAGGGCCACGGCGAAAGCGATGGGGTACCAGCGGCGCTGGGCGGGATGGGCCACACAAACTCCTAGAAAGCGTAAAGCACGACGCCCCGGACCAGCCGGGGCGTCGTAGTCAGCACCTGAAGAACGCTCAGCAGGGAGCTCAGGCGCAGCGGTCGGTAATCAGTTCCAGCCGGCGCGATCCATCAGGCGAATGGCTTCGGCCTGGCGCTTACCGGCCACTTCCACCGCAATGCTGTCGGCCTTGAATTCACCCCAGGAGGCCACTTCGGCAGACGGCTTCACGTTCGGGTTGGCCGGGAACTCCTTGTTGGCGTCAGCGAAAATGTTCTGCGCCTCGGCACTGGTCATCCACTCGACGAGTTTCTGAGCAGCTTGCGGGTTCGGCGCATGCTTGGTCAGGCCAACACCGGACAAGTTGACGTGCACGCCGCGATCCTGCTGATTCGGCCAGAACAGCTTGGCTTTAAGGTCCGGTTTCTGTTCATGCAGACGACCGAAGTAGTACGTGTTGACGATGCCCACGTCGCACTGGCCAGCGGCAACGGCGTTAACCACCGAGTTGTCGTCCGGGAACACATCGGTGGCGAGGTTGTTGACCCAGCCCTTGATGATTTCTTCGGTCTTGGCCTCGCCGTGGGTCTCGATCAGCGTGGCAGTCAGCGACTGGTTGTAGACCTTCTTGCTGGTACGCAGGCACAGGCGGCCTTCCCAGTTCTTGTCGGCCAGCGCTTCGTAGGTGGTCAGCTCGCCATCCTTGACCCGCTCCGGCGAGTACACAATGGTCCGCGCACGCAGCGACAGGCCGGTCCACGCGCCACTGGCTGCGCGGTACTGAGCGGGAATATTGGCGTCGACGACGCTGGACTTCATCGGCTGCAGAATGCCCATCTGCTCGGCCTGCCAGAGGTTGCCGGCATCCACGGTGAGCAGCAGGTCCGCCGGCGTGTTTTCGCCCTCGGCCTTGATGCGCTCCATCAGCGGCGCTTCCTTGTCGGTGATGAACTTGACCGCCACGCCAGTCTTGGCGGTGTAGGCATCGAACACCGGCTTGATCAGTTCATCGATGCGCGAGGAATAGACCACCACCTCATCGGCCGCCTGCACGGCGCTGGACAGAGCACTCAGGGTAAATACTGCTAGCAGCGCGCGACGTACCGACATGACAACGACCTTGTTGGAGTGAAAGAAGCGAGGATGATAGTTACTCGCATCTAAGACGCACACCAGCAGGTCGTTGCCAGATATTACCGTTCGTCCCGAAACCACGTGCCGCCGGCGCACGCCAATCCTGTGCAAGCGCGTGGCAGCGGCTGAGGCTGGGTCAGTAGGTGTATTGCAGGCTGGTCATGACGTTGCGCGGCGCGCCATACAAGCCTGCCGCTGTGGTGGTGAGGTACTCCTTGTCGAACAGGTTGTTGAGGTTCACCGCTGCCGACAGCGCAGGCGTGAGCTGGTACCTCGCCATGAGATTGACCAGCGCGTAGCTGCCTTGGGTGGTCGCATAGCTGAGGTCGTAGCCGCTCTCGCTTTGCCAGTTCACCCCGCCGCCGACGGTGAGTTTGTCCAGCGCGCCGGGCAGCCGATAGCTGGTGAACAGCTTCACGCTGTTGCGCGGAATTTCGGTGACGATACGTTTGTCGTCGTCATTGAAACTCACGCTGTAGGAGTATCCCCCCGTGAGCTGCCAACCGTCGGCCAGCTCACCATTGACCTCCAGCTCCACACCTTCGCTGGTGGTGCCATTTTCCGCCTTGTAGGCCTGGAAGCCGTTGGGCTGCAGCAAGCTGCCGTTGGCCACCGCGAGGTTGTCCTGCTCGACACGAAACACCGCCAGGCTGCCATTGAGCCGCCCGTCATAAAAACCGGCCTTCAGCCCGACTTCATAGCCAGTACCTTCCTGAGGATCCAGCGGCGTGCCGTTGACGTCGCGGATGTTGGCGTTCTGTGGGTTGAAGATTTGCGTGTAGCTGGCATAGGCCGTCCAGACGTCACTGAGATCGTAGACGAAGCCGGCATAGGGAATGACGATGCCGGTTTCGGTGCGCTCCGTTTTGCTGGTGGCGCCGCCATACAAGCGGCTTTTGCTTTCGCGATTCCAGTCCACCACACGCGTACCGAGGATCAGGCTGGCCGCATCGGTCAGGTGCCAGCGCGACGTCAGGTAGGCGGCGTACTGGGTTTCGGTCAGGTCGCTCTCGCCGATCTTGTTGAATACCGGCTTCGGCGCCTGGCCGTCCCAGCCGTAGATGTTGTCGATGCTGCCGGCATAACCGGAGCCCGGACGCTGCCAGCCGCCGTAGTTGGAGGTTCCCCGCTCCTCGAGGCGCGACAAGGTCACCCCACCGATAAGCTCATGCTCGCGCCCCAGCAGCGGGAAGAAACCCGTGAGGTAGGCGTCGAGATTGTCCTGCTCGGGCGTCGCTTCCCAGCGGGTCGGCATGATGTAGGCACCTGAGCCAGTAGCCGGATTGATCAGGCCATCCATGTAGCTGACCACGGTGTCGTAATCGTTGCGCGCGTGGCTGTACTCCACCTTGCCGCTCCAGCCATTGGCGAACTGCTGCTCGACGGAGGTGAACAGCGTGCTCTGCTGGCGATCGTAGTACGTCCAGTCAGGCGAGCTGTTGAACGAGCGCTTGATGTCGGTTCTTTCGCCGCTGGTGGTGAACAGCGGAAAGCCGGTACGCATC
>Ga0265797_10012244_pt1 | contig 10543 bp, 8 predicted proteins | sample P2T30metagenome_FD_192433 | JGI IMG/M metagenome (GOLD analysis project Ga0265797, IMG submission 192433) | Plant litter microbial communities from East Loma Ridge, Irvine, California - P2 T30 | ecosystem: Environmental > Terrestrial > Plant litter > Unclassified | place: USA: California... | reverse complement strand
AACATACAACAGGCGGGATTCCCAGATGGTCACCCACTCTAGTACTAGTCGCCCGGTTCAGTGCTTATGTATGGCAGAGCGGACGGGATGCCCAGTTTTCACTGACCTATGGTCGTATGTGCTTGTAAGTATGCTACAATAGCACATATACAATCAACCAAATAGACACGAGCCTGTATATTCCGATGTGAGACTCCTCTCATAAGTTAAACAAGGTTCCCAAAAGCACCGGAACGCACATCATCGCAAGTCCAAACCCAAATCCATATTCTAAGGCAGAATTTTCGTCTGGCTCAGATGGCGCCGCTGAGCCTTGCTGCACACCAGAACTGTAGCTTTGTACCACATCTGTAGTCGACTTTGGGCGAGAAAACTCCGCGTCATCTGAAGAAGTCGAAGTTCCTCCTGCAACAACAATCGAGACTCCTTCCGTGCCCTTGGTTACCAAGCGGTCGCCCACAATCAGGCCGGAGTCACTGATCGATAAGGTATGGCCTTGCAACACTACCACTCCTGAGCGTCCTGGAACTGGAGTCGCTGTGTACACAGTGCTGTCGATCGTGAATACGGATTCCACATGATCGGCTGTGACCGTTGCTGCAACTGATGCAGCAGAATCACTGACAGAGATCCCATTCTGGCCGTAAGTGATGATATGACCGTCAATAGTTACAGGTGCCCCGCCTTGAGAGAGTGTATGGCCAGCAAGCAGCACAGCGTTGGGCTGATCTGGTAATATTGAGGCGGAGTACACCGTGAAGCTCTCTCGGTCAGCCTGAGAACTGCCGTCGGCGTGTTCAACAGCAGTGTGCTCTTGGCCTGCTACGATGGACACTCCAAGCGGTGTTGGTGCTTGCACCAGCACCAAACGTGATTTCGGAAAGTCGCTGGCCATCGCCGCTCCAGACATGGTACTTATCGTCTGGCCATCAACGACAATCGCCTGCCCATCCACGAGCGGGGTGTCGTCGACGTCGACCCTCCCTTGGCCAGCGGGCGACGTGTGGACTTCAGAGCCTACGCTTGTTGCCATGTTTGGGTCATTAAAAGACTCCGGGTCTGACGCCGGCGTAATCTGAGGTGCGACGTCAGTGTTAGTGCCTTGTGTTAATAACATCGACAGTATAGCCGCAACGCCCTTAGATGAATCAAGTTGAGATGCTCTTGTCTTTCCAACGCGAGACGCATCGCCAGAGGCAGAAGCAGAGACTCCAGTTGCCTCTTCAGCTTTTGATTGAGGGGCAACTGGTTTCGGGTCCCCCGTATCTTTGCTTTGGTCTGCTTGAGGTCTCGGGTTGCTTGCAACACCAAAAAATGGTGTCGGCTCCGCCGTATCTTCGTTTTGCTCTGCTTGAGGTCTTGGTTTGCTTGTGACAGGCGCTAGTGTCTCCGTTGGCAGCCCGGATGTCGTCTTGGGAGTCGCTGCGGGCGACTCCGCAGTAGAAGGAAATATGGGCGTAGGTATAGCAGACGCATCGGCAGGCTTCAATGCTTTAGGAGCTAATGCAGCAGGTCAGCGATGTTGAACAGAGCATCCTTCGAAACGTGCGGAACTCACGGTCAAACAGCCCTCCATACCACGCGCGGCACGAGCTCCATGCGGGATCTAAAGCCCGAGCTTCTGGAGGTACCTCGATGATAGGCGCGTATGGTTCAGTCCGAGGACAGGAGAAAGTTGCATTGTCAGTCTGGTCCAAGATTATACGGGAACCGTACCAGTCACGACTGGACTCTTTGCATCTGAACTGCCTGTCGTAAATGGAATCCGGTATCGGCTCAATGAGATCCATGAGGTTGAAGGATGAAGTTCGAAAGAAGCCGCGGACGCCACTACCATATGGGTCAAGTCTCTCGACGCTGAACAAGTGGTCCTTGTTTGACAAAGGCAGTATGGTGTTCCTGTATGTTTTGCCGACAGCACCGCAGGAGTCGGCTGCGTGCAGGACATCATAAGAAATATATATTGTGGGCGACGTGAGCACCGTTCCTGGTAGGCTTAGTAATAGTCTCAGGGTTTGCAGAGTGTCGCCCACTACTTACCATCGACAGAAACAGTGCGTATAAAGGAGCCGTTCTGCGCAACGGGTGTTAGAGTCGCCGTTTCCGTGCCATTCTCTACAAGAGTCGCTGTCGTAGGTGGCCAGTAGTAGAGTTGAACGCTTTCGCCAGTAATAGAACAGGCCTGGCAACCAAGGGTACATCCTGGTGCCAGAGTTTTCGACACAGGGAAGTACGAAGTACTGCCTGTGGTCTCCCAGCCGACATTCTGGTTCGCGCCAATGAATTTTGGGGGTTTCAAATACTGTGACCGTAGCGCCGTGCACCAATCGCCCGTGATCATAACTTGTGTGCAGGGAGGCGCGTCTGCATTTAGCCGGTCAAAGATCTTCGAGCTCCACTCCGTACTGCACTCGGGCATAATAGCAGGTAGCTCGCAGCTAGGAGTCGGGAGTGCCGTCGCAGACCCGACGGTTATGTCTTGATAGTTCCTATCAGGAAGAATCACCGTCGTGTAATATTCGCCTAGCTTCGACCGCTCGGTCCAGGTTCGCCATCCAATGTTTAAACCACTATCAGTCGTCCAAGATGAAACGACCGAGACAGGGAAATTCTCGCTGTATATGGTTGAACCTAGGAAAAAGGTGAACGTATAGGGCGCTGATTCCCACGAACTTGTGGCCCAACTGGTGAAGGAGGGCCGCGTCCAGATTACGGTCTTTGATGATGTGACATCCAACGTGAGTACGGAGATCTTGGGCGTGTTGTATGCGCTTGCCGTCCAATAGTCTTGCCAGCTGTGCCAACAGTCTGTTGCCGAAGTGGTGGTGATGTCGTTTACAGTGATAGAAGCATGCTTCGAGGTTGCTACACGCGTGGGAGTTGAAGTCTTGTTAAAAAATGTCAGAAAGTGGGAGCTAGAGCTGGTGGTCTCCAGCAAGTCGTTTCTGGTCTCCGCAGTGAGAGTAGAAGTCGATTCGAGGGTACTGAGACCGAGTCCGGCTGCCACATAGTCCCCAATAGCACCGTTCACTCTGGACGTCGGTGTAGGGTGGTCTGCATCAGTCGGTTCGGAGGCAGTCTTTGCTGCTAGGCAAGCCAATGCAAAAATCGAGACAACGAGAATGAAGTCCTTCATGGTGGGTGCCTCCAGACGGTATCAGGCACTGTAGGATAGTCGCAGGAGGTTAAGAGACCAGCGCACCGAAGCAAAACTCGCTGTTAGCCCAGATGCTCCTGTTTCAAACCCTATATTTGGTATCGAGTCACATGCGTCTTTCCAGAGGGCGAGACGAGGCTGAAATGCAAGCCTCGGAACGAACTGCATCTGCATCGTCGCCCTCTCGGGCATCTGCACCCATGACTGGAGGCCACATGCTTCGACGTTGCATGGGAAAAGCAGATCATTCGCCCGCAGCAGAACGTAGCAGTGCAGCGATAGGACGCTCAATGGAGGAGCTGAAGTCGGAATTGCATAGAGCGGCAGCGCGCCTCAGTTGGTGCGCTGGAAATGCACCGCTCCTGACGGCCACAAATCAATCAGCGCAGCTCAATCTTGTACTCATGTTAATGTCCGGTCATTAAGATCAGACCCTTCCGGGGTGTGATGGTTGCTTGTGGCGTCGACCTAGAAGTCGCACAGAGCGTCAGCATTGCTGCGTGGCGTCGAGCTCCGCCCGATTGTTCGTGCAATGTTTGAACAGCCTTGCGGACCCCAACGCGAGGGCGGCCGGATTCTCTGTTGATAGGCTCTCGGCTCTGCATGAGTAGCAGATCAAACATGTTCAAGTGGTTCGGGTAACGCAATTGTTGCCTGCAAGGCTGTCTCGGGGCGTCTGGTCGAGCTGGCAATTGGTGCGTGCCTCACAGACTCCAGCCCAAGATTGATCGTCTTTCTCCAAGTCCATTAGAACGACTTCCAAAAGTCCGTTCGGGAAAAGCGGGCAGCTCGCGGGCAGTTCGACGTCGCGAGGTGAAATCTCACATTTAGCGATTTGCTGTTTACGTAATTATTACGCCTTTGCTATACTATCTATATAGCTCGTTGAATTACCTATAACTAGAGCTATCTACTAATACTACATATGTAAAATAAAAATTCCTATATATTGCGTGTTCGATATAACGAGCCCGAAGCCGTAGACGCTCGCGACGTTGAATCTGCCCGCTTTTCGCGAACGGACTTTTGGAAGTCGTTCTACCCCCGAATAAATATATCTTGCTGGTTATGTTTATGTATGAGGCTGCTGAATGTGGGGAACGTTGGCTAAATGCTGCCCTCAGAGTCGTGGTCGTACCTCCATCACTCACACGATGGAGTGAGTTCATGTTCCCGCGGCTGACGTGACGATATTCGTGGATCGCTTTGAGCCTTGGACCAACATGAAGCACAAAATAGACTGCTGCACTGCATGTCTTGAATGTAGTGCCGCAGCGCGCTCTTTCCGCCATCTTTCATGCAAATTTCATGGCATATGAATCATCGTGTTCGAAGACGACAAATGGCACGTTCATATCTCTCAAGATTTCAGATATTTCGTCCGAATCCGAGTGTACGTGCGCAATCGCTCATGACGCGCGATACAATATTTTGCGGAACACCTGTCGCAAGTTGGGATTAGTCAGGGTATGCCACCTCTATATTCATAGCATTCTATAGCTTTAAACCTGCTTCAACCGCTTTCGTTAGGAATATAGTATCCTAGAGATACATATTGTTGTCTATACGCTTCCTAGCCGAGAGTAACCGGGTAGCTTTCTTTCTGAAGGATGCGACAGGTGTTCCGCAAAGCGTTATATCCTGCTATTGTCGCTTTGTGAAGCCCGACAACCCTTCGACAAACGGAATACCCAGTTTTCACGGACCTATGGTCGTATGTACTCTAAAGCTGGTGCATTGCCATTAGATCCTCTCATCAAATCACAGGGCTGCAAGTGTGGTTAACTCTGAAGCCTATAAGTCGCCGGAATGATAGGTAGAGAAGTGTGGTTAGACGAGGGCCTGCCAGTTGCAACGTCTTCAAATTTCTTGATCTATGGACCAGACTAATATCGACATGCACCGGCAGCATGTGCAGTGATTTAGTCAGCTTGTGGAAGCACAGAAACAATCACTCAGGTGTCCTCAAGACCAGGCCAGCAATCACGCAACGGATCTATCAATACCTCGCGCCGTAGACGTGTTTCCTCTTCACCCATGGCCACTCGTAGAGACCGCCGCCTGCCAAGTGCTCTCTCCGGCTTCGCTTCCCGTAACCATTGCAAATGATGCCCAGAGGGTCGCCAATGGTCGGGACGCTTTTGGAGCCACCATAGGTCAAAAAGCATCCTTTGATCGGGTGTTCCCAAGTACCCCATTCAACGTCCATCCACGGAATGGAAAATATGGTGTTGGGATACCGCACGGCGACATGAGGGACAACGAACTCCTCCCGCGCTGTGTACATGCGGTTCGCATCCATGTCATCGACAGTTTGCATGAAGCGAACGGCATAGTTTAACATGCCCAGAGAGCTGCCGACATAGCTCTGCGCGATGAAGTGCTGGCACATCCACGACTTCTTGGGGTCCGTCCAGCCCGGGTGGTTGATGTCTTTGGTCCCGTACGCGAGCGACTGCATGTACTCGGCCATGACGACGCCAGAAGACCCGGAGACCGAGATGCTGCGATCGAATTTCTCGGGTGAAAGCTGATGGCATGTGAGATCCGACCAGAGCTCGCCATCGGCGCCCACGGGACCATGCTCGTCGAAGAGGCCTGCGTCTACGTACATCCATCTCTCCGAGCCGAATGGGTTACGCATCACGGCGTCGTAGGCCACGAATGCTTTGGCGTTGTACACGGCGCTGCGATGCGGATGATTGTACACCGGCTCGGGCTCCCAGCCCACCACGCCAGCTTTCTTTTCAAAAGCGTCAAACAAGAGCGGCTGGACATGCGTGTAGTTGTGCCGCTGGTGCTGGTTATTCGGCATGTCCCAGATAGAGGAATAGTCATCGATCACATGCCAATATTTATCATGCCGCATCCCACGGATCACGATTGAGATGGATGGTGGTACGTATATGATCACTTGCGCATTCAGCTTGGCCAGTCGTTGCAACCGTGTGAGATAAGTTTGAAGAGGGCGTCTCTGAGTCTCAAGTGGGTCGTCGTCTGGGTACAGGATCGCCACCAGAGTTGGAGCATTGGGACCGATAGGCTTGATGGAGCTTTCAGTATGGTACTGAGGATCGTGGTCGGAGATGTCGAACAACTGGTTCTGCCATCTGGCAACTTCGAGGCCGAATGGGTTCTCGTGGAACGGCAAGTAAGATGCGACGGTAGTTTTTGATGCGGCCTTGAAAGGGAAAAGCGGAGCATCCACTGGGGTGATATCAAGAGTGTGGTTGATCAAAATGCTCTCGCGAGGAGTAGGAGCATCGACCTCGGCGTGCGGCATATCTAAAGTTCGTTGATAATGTTAGGTTGACTTCGGAAGCTAGGTGTAGACTTGAAGGTCTGATGTTTCGGGGCGACAACCATCCTTTGTGAGTATCACCATCCCTTTATATACGCAGTCACATGCAGCCGACCCCTCTGAGGTTGACAAGGCGGGAGATATCGCATTCTTGTCTTCTGCATATAGGGCTTATGCACTTTGCAAAGGGACAGGATGTCTGATACGCCTCCATGCTAACCGCCAACAACACGGCTGCCGAAGCGTAGCACCAATAGATAAAGCTCCAGCCCCAAGTCGTACTGTATGTGCGAGCCGCCAATATCTTGGCTATGAGGTCGTGGCACCAGTAAGCCAAGCTGCAGCCTGAAGCTATGTATGCAGCCTGAAGCTATCTGGAGGATATATGCAGCCTCGTAGCGAACAGTCTGCCTCGAACTTCACCGGTCGACCACCACAGCCTCGTAGAAAATCTCAGCCCACTATCTTTTACGAACGCCTCGAGGCAGCACGTGCATGTGAAGAACGGGCTCTCTTGCAAACTCCGTCCGAAAATCGTATTGACTCACTACAAGCCTTCGCTGCAGATCACATTCATCCACAACTGCAACATGTCGCTATCCTCGAATTCATCTAATGTTAGCAAGATCGAAGAAGACAGACTCGATGGCCTCGAAAAGGAGCGTCTTGCTGCGAGCATCGCTCTCGATGAGTTCAGGCGATACATGCGTCGGCGTTGGCATGTGTGTTGCGTCGTTCTGGCACAGGTTTGGCAGAGGCTGTGGAGGCGCGCGACATATCGCTACCGCAAACTTCCCTCCACATCGCACACCCGTCTGTTGATATTACATCCATCGTTGGAGCCCCAGGGTCCTTTACAGTGCACCTTAAGCACCGCACGGCTAGAAGGAAGCCCCTCGTTCGAAGCCGTTTCGTACGTTTGTGGTAGCGACGACAAGGCCGGCCAAGTTGTCTGTGGGGGCAAACTGCTGCACGTCACGGCGAATCTTCATGCGATCTTGCGATGTCTTCGTAGAAGTCATCAGCGTCGCGTCCTCTGGGTGGATGCGCTGTGCATCAACCAAGACAACACCACCGAGCGGGCAGATCAAGTCGCGGTGATGGGGAATATATATTCCGCCTCGCAGAGAACAATCATCTGGCTGGGCGTCGATTCCGATAACAACGGCGAAGCAGTCGCCTCTCTTCTCGACGAGATCGTACACCGAATCGTAACGCAGGGTGGCAATCTCGAAGACAGTCGGTTTGTACCTCAACTGCAGCCTAGCGATCCTTTGAGCAGAGATGCGAGGTGGGCGTCGTACAGAGTCATGGTGGGACACTCGTGGTTCTCCAGAGTCTGGACGGTCCAAGAAGCCGCTCTCGGTAAAGATCCTTGTATCCTCTGGGGCGCCACGGAGATCCCGTGGAAACAGGTCATCGGAGTCAACCAGTGGCTTCTGAGCAAAGCTAGGCACGTCTGGTACTACCTCAAGCCCTGGCTCAACGATGTTCACGGTCGCGGATTCTGGCTGCCCATCTGGCCGATGCCGAACTACATAGAAGTCCTGGCACGAGCCAAGACGCTTCACTGCTCAGATGATCGCGATCGGATTTATGCTTTCCTGGGCTCGCCCAAAGCTCGGGTAGGCGACAGCGACGAGGTCATCATCAGGCCCAACTACGACAAAGATGTTCGAGCTATCTACACAGACTTTGCCGTTGCCTGGTTGACGAAGACGCACGATCTGAAGTTGCTGTCCACCGTAGAACATACGCTCGCGACACTAAACGATGACAGGATACCATCGTGGGTTCCACAGTGGAACGTGACTCTTTCCAGCAATTTTTTCGGCCTATACAGCCCTCCATTCCACGCCTCCGAGGGCTTGGAGGCCAGTATTCCAGAACTGACAGCTTCGAGGGAATTGAAACTCACGGGCGTGGCGTTTGATATCGTCGAATGGGTGTCAAGCCAACTACCGGAAGACATCAGCATTGCGGATCCAAACGACGATGAACCGGAAGCCAAACAGCACGGTGTTCACGAACAAGGAATCGACGTTCTGGTGTCCACCTGGGCACATTTAGCGCTGCCGTCTTCCAAGTTCGCACACAAAGGCATATCCAGACTCCTAGCTTTGACCAGATCGTTATGTCGCCAATCGTACGGCAACGACATTCGGGAATTCCATCCTGACGAAGCTGCGTTCGCCCTCCAGCTTGGTCGCGCTAGCTCGTGTTTTGGCGATACCGATGAGTCGACTCTGGAGGAGATCGCGCAAAGTGGGAATGCTAAGGACTTTGTGACGCACGCTGGAATCTGGGCTGGTCTGCGGAGTGTGGCACAGACTGGCGATGGATTTTATGCTTTGGTACCGGCGGTGACCGAGCCAGGCGATCAGATATTTTACATCGGAGGAATGGTAGTCCCTGTGGTGTTGAGGAAACTGAAAGAGCTGGATCGCTATTGTTTGGTTGGAGAATGTTATGTTTTGGATATGATGAATGGTGAGATCTGTGATAGGCAACTGGAACCCGAAGACGTTGTGTTAATGTAAGACCATGTATGTGCTGATTGGGGATGCGCCAGGCACAACTGGACGTAGCACCACGGGACCATGTACTGACCTGACCCTAAACGCTTCTTCGTCGCTCATCTGAGTGGCTCTGTAGTCTCTCATTACAGCTTTACGATTTTTGTGGAACGGTAGAAAGAATCCGACGCAAGACGGATCTTCTTCTAACGCACTGTGGAATGGATCTCTAAGAAAACGTGTAAATGATGAGGATCGTGCGAGGTTGATTTAGTGAAACATCGGCTCTAGATTCATCAAGAGTAGCTTTGATACGTTCGTACAGTAGTGTCAACTCGGCTCTGCTAGGTAGCGCTTTTCGAGCTCTGAGCCTATGGAGATCCCGCCAGCATTCTATCCTCCTGGTCCGCATGGTTGAATCAATCGCTCTGCTTGATGTTTTGTCGCTCGCAGTGTCGCATGTCCCGGGATCTCTGCGAGATCATAGCAGTTGCGATGGAAGTGACTCAGGAAAGATCCTTACGTGTCGAGTAGAAGAGACACCAATGCTGATGTCTAGACATGCTTCGTGAGCTCAAATCCAATGACTAGACGAGTCATCCTTTGGGACATCAAAGAGCGGTTCTCCGGACGCCCGAGATTTTCTAGTCCTCGTCTCCAGAGTGTAGTGCTGTATCCATAGCGGGACCTGTATTTTGCGTGTTTCGTTTTGGCTTTCTGCGCTCATGCCGGAGCGCCATAGAGGGTTTATGATCGAACAAAGAAGCTCGAGTAGCTCAGCATAGGTGCCGACTGGGTATCAAATGGGAAAAGCAATCAACCAGGATCCTCAAACTTGCTCTAAGACTTGAGCATCTTGTTCCTCTTCTCTCTGCGCCTGAGACGCTCGACGCGCTTTGCGTGCATCTTGGCCGCGAGCAGCGCATATCTGTCCTTCTCCTCTTTCGCAGCGCGCTTGTCCTTGATTGCCTGAACTTTCCTCTAGAATAAACGGTCAGAAAATAATTCCCGCAGTGGTATAAAATCCCTCATGCATTTGAAAGACATGATTCCAGGCTGAAACATACCTGTCTTTCTTGCTCCTTCTCCTCCTTCATCTCCTTCTCCATCTTCTTCACCTCGGCCTCCTGCTTCTGCTTCGCGGCGCGCTTCGCATAGCTGGTCTGGCCGGCGAGCGGGCGGAAAGCTGCCTTGTTCTCGTGCCAGTTCTTGCCATTCTTCTTCTGGCCGGTGACCTGAGGGATCTTGGCGCTCAGCGGCGCTGCTGGGGTGGAAGCGGGCACAACAGGCATTGTGTATGAAGTGGATCGGCGGTGTGGTATTGTCAATTATCGATCGGTTCTCCCGGGCTGCAGGCAGGGTGGTGAAGATTCGGCTACATGCACGTGAAAAAGGCTGGCCGGCTTTAGATTCGGCGCTAAGGTCCCTCTAGCAATTTTTGATCAGATAAAACGACGGATCTGATAATCGGTTGGGAGGCACTTGAGGGTCAAGGGAGGGCTCGGGCACGAGGCTTTGGTCGTGCGTAATGTGCCTACGTGGATGCGCGACATGAGGCCAGTCAGGGGA
>Ga0265797_10012242_pt1 | contig 10543 bp, 7 predicted proteins | sample P2T30metagenome_FD_192433 | JGI IMG/M metagenome (GOLD analysis project Ga0265797, IMG submission 192433) | Plant litter microbial communities from East Loma Ridge, Irvine, California - P2 T30 | ecosystem: Environmental > Terrestrial > Plant litter > Unclassified | place: USA: California... | reverse complement strand
ACGACGATTCGTTCTCGGATCATCTAAATTTCGCGCAAGTGGAGGCGCTAAATGTTGATGGCTTCGACAATGATTCGAGACTTCATTTGTCTCCGTACAAATTGTATCACTTCTCACTGTCACGATTACATGGGTTTCTACCAAGGTGTGAATGACCTCAATGACTATCGTGAACATACAACCGCCTCCTAGAGGAACGAGTTGTTATGCTCGTATTCGTCTCGTATATCAGGGCTCAAGCACGGACAGGGATTCCCCGCGATAGTGGAGTCGGTGATTGAGAGAGCTCCAGGGATAGCTGATAGCTGTTCGTCATGCCGCGGTTGCATTGAGGGAGGAGGAACACAAGCATCCTTGCATCTCAGTCTGTTTGTGTCTGTGACATCGAATGTCTATTGAACCATTGCATCTTATAACTTACGACCAGTGCTATAACACACTAAATTCCTCTATCCACCGATCCGCGATCTGCCCTGCATACCAGCCTCCTACACCGTTGCATTGGCATAGCATAACAGGCCAGCAAAGCTTAAGTTCGCCAGGCAGCAGCGACTATATCACCAAGACCAAGACCACAAGGTCGAAGACTCTCTGCATCATTTACACCTTGTCTAGCATATATCATCCTTCACCATGACTGGCGGTGGGAAACAGCCCGCGCAGAACCACACCGCTCGCACCTATTTCGACCACTCCTCCGCCCAACGCATCAACACCGATGCCGTGATAGTCGAATCCCTCCGCAGTGAATACCCTTCGCTCCATCTCACAATCGTCCCACAGACGTCCTGCAACCTTATCACATTCGCCAGCTCCGGCAATGGAGGCCTCGCCTCGATCGACAATGAGAAAGACCGCTTGAGATGGAGCAGCTACGTGCCACCGGCCACTCGCTTGCACGGCGACGAGGGTGGGCTGGCGGAATCAGTCAAGTTTGGCAAGTTCCTTCTGGACTGGGAGGGGAAGGAATACGTTGTCTTCATCGCGAATGGTCGCGACGGATCAGGGTCGTATCCTAACGCCACCCACCAGTACGTTCTCTCGCCTTCTGTGCAAGCGACTGATCGCTTGCTGCTGGCGGCGGGCAAGTGGACCAACGAGCTACACGGTGAGGTCTGGGTGTTCGATGGAGGATACTGGCAGAAGAGCGCGGAACTATGGGACAGCGTTTCGAAAGCAAGCTGGGACGACGTGATCTTGGACAAGGACATGAAGGATGCAATCCGCGGAGATGTAGACCACTTCTTCGACAGTCGCGAGACATACGAAAACCTCAAGATCCCGTGGAAGCGAGGAATCATCTACTACGGTCCTCCCGGTAAGCCTGCGCCATCAATTCTTGCACCACGAACAGGATCGCTAATATAAATACAGGCAACGGCAAAACGATCTCCATCAAAGCAACCATGCACGCCCTCTACGAGCGCAAAGCCGCTATCCCAACCCTCTACGTCCGCAGCCTCAGCTCCTTCGGCGGCCCAGAATACTCCATCAACTCAATCTTCAGCCTCGCCCGCCGCACCGCACCCTGCTACCTCGTCTTCGAAGACCTCGACTCCATCGTGCAGGACAACGTCCGCTCGTACTTCCTCAACGAAGTCGACGGCATCAAGCGCAACGACGGCATCCTGATGCTCGGCTCGACCAACCACCTCGATCGCCTCGACCCGGGCATCTCCAAGCGCCCATCGCGCTTCGACAGGAAGTACCTCTTCCCGAACCCCAACGAGTCGCAGCGCGTGGCTTATGCGCAGTACTGGCAGAAGAAGCTGGAGAGTAATAAGGATGTTGATTTCCCGGATGCGCTTTGCGGGGCTATTGCGAGTATTACGGATGGGTTCTCGTTTGCTTATATCCAGGAGGCGATGGTGGCGAGTCTGTTGGCAATTGCGGCGAGGAGCGGTAGTGACCATGAGGGCAAGGATGGCTCGAGTGGTGATGACGATCTGGACAAGTTGGTTTTGTGGCGGGAGATCAAGAAGCAGGTGAAGATTCTGAGAGATGAGATTGAAGACGAGGATGATCAAGCTGGGGATGCGTTGCCGATACGAAAGCTTGTGCTGTGAGAGGTCTATTGCATGACATGGAATCACATCACAATATCATTGCGTATGTTCGCCATCGACAGTGCATGTTCCGCATGATAAATGTTCGACAGAATCGTGAATCTAACGCATTTTTTGAGAACGATGCATGTTCTTTTTTCGGTTGTAGAAGCCTATCCGAGATCAGATCTCGCCTACGAGCGACACTCTGTTCTACGTAAAACTCGATGTGGTCTTCAAGACTTGTATGCAGAGAACCCTTGATGTTGAATCGTGTCGTAACCATTCAAATACGTGAAGCGTCAAAGTAATGTACATGGAACCAATTGCCTGCGTCGAAATCATACGTCCTACAAAGAGAACCCGAGCCACAGAAAATTGAAACAGCCCAGCCCTGGAAACAACAGCCCCAAAAAGGAAGTGGCAAGAGAATGACAAAAAAGACCAGGCAACCATCATCTAAAACGCCTGTTCTGGTCGTCGTGGTCGTAATTCGTTGCTTCGCAGTGGCTCGTACCTGCACCAGGACTGGTTGGCTCCTCTGGCGAAAGGACGGACTGGATGCTTAAGCGTTGCTGAGTTTCTGGCGAGTAGCGCTGCAAGGCATAGGCCGAACCCCCATACGAGATGGCTCCCATGTTCGACGCGGCGGGCGCCCTCGCAGTAGCACCCTCGCCGTAAGCTTTCCCTGCTCGTGACACAGGTAGTGGTGGCTGATACTGCGGCAGTGGAAGCGGCAGGCTCCTCGAGCGCATGTGTTCTTGTTGCAGACGCTCTTGTTGGCGACTGTAGGACTCGGACCAAGAGGCGCTGGGGCCGTGTCTGCTGGACGCTGAGACGGGAGCGATGTCGCCGATTTCGTCTGTGGCCTCCATATCAGGCTCGGAACCGGAACACAGCACAATGCCGGAGTCGCTGTTGTGGTCTGAAATACCTCGGTCTTCGACGCAATAGGCCTGGGCGTGGTGGTCGGCCGAGGCTTTGCGCTGCGCTGTGCGAGCTGTGGTTTGGAGGAGCTTGACGCCTTTTTCCATGCACTAAGATTGGGCGTTAGTCTTGGATCGAGATAATATTGTTTGATTGGGACTTACTTTTGCTTCAACGACGTTCCAGCGTTCGCCGAGACGAGCAGCAAGTATCTCCCACATTTCTTTCCTGCAGGCGAGGTACTCTTGAGCGAGTAGTTCGAGTTTCTGGTTGTCCCAGTCGTCAACGTGTCGACGCTCGATCAATCGCTCGTGTCGTTTACGGCAGGCATTTGCCGTCTTGTTGGGAAAGTTCCTACTGGCAATTGGCTGCCAGTTGAGGCCCGATGCACGGGCACGTAGAAGTATCTCATCATCAGATGTGGACCAGATGGCGGCATTCCTTTGAGATGATGCGGTGTTAGGTTGAGGGTAAGGAGCGGTCGTCGATGCAGCAGAGTATGACATGGTGGGTCTTGCCTCTTTTGGCATGATCGGTAGGTTGTTAAGAAAGGGCATGTATGGCAGTGATCGTGAAAGTCGTTCGTAGTAAAGCCGTTGCAGTAGTCGAGTAGTCGAGGGACACCAATGTATTCGTGAAAGGAGAAGGACGCTATCCAGGCGTCACTGTGCGTCAAGCACAGAGCAAAGAGGGACGAAAGAAAAGTCGAATTATCGATTAGAAGGAGGATAGGACGCCGAGTACCAGACTGAGACGAGACGAGAGGAAGGAAAGACTCAAGGAAACAAGGAAATAAGGAAAGAGAGAGTGAAGTAAAGAAATGAGGACTGTAGCGGTCTTGTGTTGATGGCCTTTGTTGTTTCGCCTTACGGTAAGGAGATGGCCATCTTATACAAGCCAGACGGCCTTCTCCAGACCAGTTCCTGGCGCCAAAGTCCGGTGAAGTGAATCTGTACGGTACCTGTTTCAGGACGGCATCCTCAGGCGCCAAAAGACTCTGAAACCAGCAGAGAGAGGTTTCGCTTCGACCATACTCGTGACTGCTATTCCAAGCTGGGCGTCTGTAGGTGTTCTGAAACATCATGTTGGCCTCGGGGCCGGCGCTACTCCATACCGACCGCATAGCGCGGCCAGGTAGGTCGCTCAATGGTCTCTTGACGGCGGGTACCTGAATGGAGGAGCGTCATTGTTAGCGAGATAAAGGTCTGACCTGCAGACCGCGGCTATCTGGACTATTATAGGCCATGCGGCGACTTTTTAGTGAAGCGGTCGCAAGTGTGGATGCCGTGAGGCGCGCGCGAGAGGCTTGGGCGGCTAATTGAGCGCCCAAAATGGTATAGCTATTCTTGGACCATGCAGAAGAGAGACCCGTGAGAAAGGAATTCGCCAGCAAATATGGTCCCCAAAAGATGGCCACGCGTATGACAGACGGCGGTTGCCGCAAAGATGGTAACCTCTTGAAGGACACCAGTAGTTCGACATGTTCACCAATGGTATAGTACTGCCTTGAGTCAAGCCGGATGAATCCGCTCGCTACCTCGGCGTATCTTTGCAGAACTTGTAGAGTTCGTGTCTGGTTGGAGTATGCCTTTGAATTACCATCGTTTCCTTGTTTATGTACGCGTGAAGAAAAGGTGTTGGATCAGTTGTTCTTCACCCACGAGGACTGCCTCGCCAAGGCGTATGAGAGTTCACGACTACGCCAGATTGGGCAGTGTGTTGTTTTAGCTTGCGACTTCGTGCCGAACACTTGCACCTACGCGCCAACACAAGTCATTTAGCAACATCCAGCATGGCCACCGCAGACCAGCCCATGGAAGATGCGCAGGTTCAAGAGCAAGATCGCTCGCCTTCACCCGCGCCGCCTCCGCCTATAGCCACCGCGCCAGGCCCACGCGCAACAGCCCTTCAGAAGCTGTATGCAGATGCGATCGCGCACGTGTTGAAGACGTGCAGCTACAACAACTTCGCCTCATGCTTCCCTACGCCTGCGAAGGAAGTGCCTGGCAGCATCAAGCACCTCCATGAGCAATTCAACGACCGGCTGGGCTCCAACATGCGCACGAATTTCGAGGACATTCTCACGGAGCGCAATGTGGTGCCCAGTCTCAACGAGCTGGATGCCTTGATTGAAGACGCGAAGAAGCGCAAGGCTAAAGCGGAGGAAGAGGCGAATGGACAGCCTGTACAAGCTCCAATCCCGTAAGATGGCTTCCAACGTCTCGTCAGCTTGACTTCTACTAACTTCATGCTTTCGCAGACCACATGCACTGCCCGCGCAACAGCTATATCTTTCCCACCTGGCACCATCACTTTCACAACAATCGCAATCGCTCCAACTGCGCCAGGATGCCCTACAAACTGAGAACGCAGAGATCCTGCAAAGAGTGCTGCAACAGAGGCAGGAGATCGAGGGCATAATGCAGGGCTTTGAGAATGTGGTCGCAGATCTTGATAAATCCGCTGCTGCACTGAAGCCGGAGGACATCGAGGAGCTTGTCAATGAATCTCGCGAGGTGGATGAGGAGATCCGAACGACTGTATGAGTCCTGGGCAATGTGCTATGCGAAAACGAAATTAGGATGGGTCGGTGTTGGATTATGGCGTTGTGTTTTGTGATACCCCGGAAGTGGCTCTCTTGTCTTTACTCAGCAACATCAATCGATACAATATCTGACACAATCGATGATCTTGAGTATGTCCTGTGCCTTGCGCTGAACCTTTTCACATGTCCTTGATGCGCTATATAATGTTCCACAGCCTCGGCCCGTGTGATGGTGATCCAGCGCGCTTCATCTCCGATAGATTGCCAAACACGTCTCCCTCTCGAAGTACCTACACAATAGCTACCACGCGACCAAACTATCGAGTACTCATACATCATGGCAAGCCAACCGCAAAAGTAAGCGCTTCTCACAAGAACAACAAGAACCTTCGCAACTAATCTCTCTCGCGCAACAGCGTCTGGCAAAGCCGCTCCAAGCAACAAGCCGCCTCACGAACACCCCAAAACCGCTCCAACACCGCCTCGCCCTCTCCCGCCCAACAATCGCAAGCAAACCAGCCTCAGACCAAGCCAGCCCAGCAACTAGGCAACTTCTGGGCGCAACGCACCACCCAAAGCCGCGAATCCAGCAATGGACGAACAACCACGGAAAGCGCTGCTGCGCCAACGCCCACAGTCCCAGCTTTCAATGCCGCCGAAGTGAGAGCGTTCCTGGCTAGGGATGCGCACGCTGGATACACGACGTACAAGGTGCAAGAGGCGCAGGGTGCTGCGAAGAGCGGCGCTTGGGGTGCGAGCAAGGGTGAGTCGTAGCAGCGTGCGCCTTGTGGGAGGATTGGCGAGCTGATCTTGGGACGTAGCGAACAACCAGTCATTCTTTGGACAGTTGGCGAAGCAGGTCGCGACCATGGAGGGAGGCGGTTGAAAGTCCTTGCCTCGCGGTGTTGACTTGAAAGAACGGATTGGCGCTTGCGGCGCTCTACTGGATAGCGATGCCTCGCTCAATGCTATGGGAGGTAGAAGGATGTCCGTCGTTGGAGCGACGAGTCTCAGTCAAGGATGGTATGCATGGGGGAGTGGGCACAAGCAACGGCGGCGACATCACTGTACAGTGGAGGAGGCTAGGCGCCCATGCAAACGAGGGAGACGGCACTCAAGGCCCACAAGGATAGTTGGGTACAGCCGTCTAGGTTTACAGCCTTGTACGCCGCAATGTCTCTTTGTGACAAGCATAAGAGGAAATGAGGCTACTGTCGCCACAGGCGCTTGTAAAATAGAGAATACTTGACTGCAGTCCAAACTGGATCATTCAATTATATCATAACGTTACTCATTCGTTTCCTTTCGTTCAATGCAGAATTAGTGCACAACGGCACCATCGCCATGCTCGTTCGCAAATATCGCAACGCCCTTCTCCTTAATGTCTCCCTTGCCTTCGGCACCAACAACGAGCTTCTCCATCTTCTCGAAGCCCTTGACAGCCTCGCCATACTTCTCGAACACGCCCTTCTTGTAGCCGTCCGCGATGCGCTTCACGAACTTCTCCTCGTCCCAACGGCTGCCGATCAAGTCCTCGAAAGTCTGGCCCTCCGACCTCTCACACGCCCACACAGACTTGTACGCCGAGCCGAGCGCGCAGGCGTTGCCGCCGATATCGAGCTTGTACACGCCTTCAGTAGAGCCAAGGACTTCGCCGCAGAGCTGAGCAATAGCTGGGTTGGCGCTGCCGCCTCCGACGAGGTAGACCCTCTTGGGCTGAGGCGGGAGCATGGCACCGGTTGCCTGGTCCGGCTCAGGCTTGAGCAGGTTCTGCGAGCGGAGGCGCAGTGAGAGCATCTGCGACTCGACGATGTTGCGAGCGTCGTCTGGCGAAGGGTCGGCGGGCAGTTCCTTGAGCTCGCCACTCTCAGGCTTGTAGCCGTATCGCCACTGGCCAGCGCGAACGTTGGGGACGATCTCTGGCCTGGGGAAGTAGAGACCGAGACGCATGTCGGAGGCGTCATCTTTCTGCGAGAGAGGTGCGGTGGAGAGTGCGGTGTCGTTGAATGTATCCCAGTTGGTTGGGTGGGTGGCTGATGAGTTGAGGGAGTCACGGATGTGCTCACGCGCAAGGCCGCCGTTCTTGTAGCACAGCATGAACATGTAGAGGCCCGCGGTGGTCGGGTGGTTCATGAAGTGGTAGGCAGGATCGGGCTTGTAGGCTGGTGTGCTCATCAAGAAAGTTGTGCTCGTGCCGAGTGAGACCATAGCATCGGAAGGTCGTAGTGGCAGGGCGAGAATGGTTGAAGGGTTGTCGCCGGTGAACGCAATGACTCCAGTGTCTTTGCTGAAGCCGAAGCGGTTGACAAAGTACTCGCTGATGTTGCCAAAGATCTTGCCACCATCTTCGTGGACGTGGCCAAGCTTCTGCTTCAGGTCTGCTGCGCCGTCTTTGCCACCAGCAGTCAGAGCCAGCAGGTCATCGTGCCAGTCACCCTTGTTAATATCCCAGAGGTTCATGCCAGTGACATCGCTGATGTCGATGGGGGCCACTTTACCCAGGAACACAGAAGCCAAGAAGGAAGAGACTAGAGAGATGCGTGAAACATCGGCGTAGTGTTCCGGGTACTTGGTCTTGAAACGCATGATTTGGGGACCGCTGAATCTCTGATTACTTTGTCAGCTTGCTTATCGAGCTCTGGAAACAGGTATACGTACGTGGTGAGCCTTGCTACCGGTGACCTGCGCAAGAGTCTCGGGGTCCTTGAGCTGCACATCGAACTTGTCACACTGCTGCTGCGTGCTAGCATCTTGCCAGTTGGGGCTGTGAGGGTGCGCAAAAGCGCTCTTCTGCTCGTTTGACAACTGCTCCAAAAGAGTCTTGTTCGAGTCAAGGCTTGACAGAAGGCTCTCTGCCTCTTTCGACCAGAAGACAGTTCCATGCTGCATACCAGCACCAGAAAGACCCTTGATCTTACTGAAGTCTACGCCCTCGTCCTTGAGACGTTGCAGGACTAGATCGACAGCTTCGAGCCACATTGCAGTGGGTGCGAAGACTTCGCCCTCGCTCGGGTTTGTGAGCACACCTTTGGTGATGCCATACTTTGAGCCAAAGTCGGCGTCGAAGTCAACCTTTGCCTCGTGCTGGTGCTTCAAGTCGGAGTTGACGACAATACCTAGTCCGTGTTAGTTCCAGTTTCGAGCATAAGAGGCAACGTATATCTAACACTTCAATTGCTGGGTCGAGAGGTCAAACCCCTAAATCGCCTTATCTTAGCATGATCCAAACATATGTGACAACCATTTCGTTGCCTACCATGTACAGGTTGTCGTTGCTCGCCATCGTGATAGTTTGTGAGGCGACTCAATGCGTTGAGAAGGTGGTGACAAATGCTATGGAGAGATGGAAAGACAGTCGTGTAGCAGTAAACAGCAAAATATTCGTCACTTCCTACACATATCCCCAACAAATTCATAGGCGTCTCCCAAAGGCTGATTTTAGGCGTGACGTCTGCGTGGATCCCGACTACGGACGACTAGGAGCTCAAGTCCGCCAAAGCACGGATGGGCACGGATAGTTCTGCTCCAATTATCCCGACTGAACGGCTCCACCATCTTTGTTTCCCGGCTAAAGGCTTGGACGAGACGTTGCCTCGCAGTCTGGCTTCAAAGTCCGTACTATCCGCCCTTTCGCTGAGGGATCAGTACGGAGTTTGAATATGGACCGCGAGGCTGCGTACGAGGAGTATCACGTGTCCAAATGTGAGCCTCTATCAGACAAGTGTCGTGAGCAAGTATGAGAGCAAATACTCGCTTGCAATACTTTCAGCATTTTGGCTATAAAGCAGAGTCTGTGCCCCCTTCCATGATGGCGCCTTAACGCCTCCATGTTGGCTAGACCTTAGGCCTTCAACATCAAAGCACTTGTGTGCAGTGTCATCGTCAAAACAGGCTCTTGCCTTTGCACTGCTGAGAGCAGGACACTGCGCATCCGAAACGCAAGGTTTAGCACGCAGGAAGTGCTTGCAACAGCTTCGAATCTCTCGAAGGTCTCCATTGCCAATTGGAAGGCCGGTGTCCGACGATACGCCCTTCCCTGGTTGCAGCCCGAACGGAGACACTATCCAAGGTCCCGAACATATTGAAGCATGAACAAGCTGCTGTATGATATGCAGGCTTGAATTCGCTGCAACGGGCACCCTTGAGAGCAAGGAACTGACGCGTTGAAGCCCTGGACGGCGAGACTGACAGAAGGTATTTAGTGCTATCGACATCACCAGGGGACTCCCCTTGCTATGAGAGCATTCCTCGTATCTACACTGCCACAACTACCTGCCTCAAGTAGGCTGGTTGCCAAGGTAATATATGGAAAATACCACGACTCCCAAGATATACCAAGGCCTGCCCCCGCAACGGCTCCGCTTGACAGGCTGGTCGACATCCAGAATATCGCAAACATCAACTTGATACGTTGCGATTTTTGGTGCCGTACAAGTTAGAACGGCGGTTGAGACCGAATATATGTAGCAGAAAATCCAGATTTCTGGCCTCCGCTTCTCTGCTTCTCTACATGCCTCTGCAAAAACCCCTACAGAACTCTGGCAAGGTTGTCGCCAAGCTGTCTGCTATCAAGGTCCAAGTATCTTGCGTGCTTGGGTGGCATTGGCCAAGAGTTGTTTATCAGCTTCACAGTTCATACCACCTACATTTTGCTGCAGTTTGAGCGGCTCGAATGGATACGCCGAAGTCTTGGATCTTGAGAGACTCATCAGCTCTCCCAATCACGAATAATGGCGCGGTAACTTCCCAAGCCACGGGATGTCGCCATCCATATTTAAATGGCAGACATATCCCACGAATCTGAGCTCTCCAGATCTCATAGCTTGGGTATCCAACACATTATCAATTCCATTTGACTTTCTTCACCATGGTTCATGTCCGCTCGATTGCGGCTCTGTGTTCTACGCTGATAGGCGTGAGCAGAGCCGCTGGCCAGGGTTCCGCTGCAGATTATGCTGATGGTACAGTTCATGCTCGTATCATGGGCATCAAGATGGTATAGCTTCGTTGTTCCGCAGAGAAGGAA
>Ga0265797_10012240_pt1 | contig 10545 bp, 5 predicted proteins | sample P2T30metagenome_FD_192433 | JGI IMG/M metagenome (GOLD analysis project Ga0265797, IMG submission 192433) | Plant litter microbial communities from East Loma Ridge, Irvine, California - P2 T30 | ecosystem: Environmental > Terrestrial > Plant litter > Unclassified | place: USA: California... | reverse complement strand
GAATAATGCGCTCCACTGTGTCCACTAGTACAAGGTTTGTGACTTGGTCGCAGGATACGAGAGTTCCGGTCAGAGTTCGGCCGTCGACTGTGATGATGAGGACTTTCTCTGGAAAGATGTTAGATGGGTGTGTACTTTAACACGCGCAGAAGCGGTGGGTACGTACTGTTAACATAGTGGTTGAGAGACATATTCGCGTGTGTTGCTGTGGTCGGTCGAAGCCGCGGCGCTGATGCGCCTGGCCTGGTCGGAGATGCGTTTAGAGATAGCCTGGAGATAGGTTGCCGAGTAATTGCGGTGCTTATCAAGGTAGGGATGTTCGAGGGGTGTACAGTTGGGTTATGAAGGTCGGTATGGCGGGGTATCTAATCACTTGTTTGGGCTATTTCCAGCAGCTTGACACGTGAGATTTGAAGCTTTGAGAAACATGCATGGCCCGTGCATAGGTGTACGACTAAATCACAGGATATCACAACACAACAGCCCAATAATCATGGTAAATGCAACAACATTAAGCTACAAACGAGCTAACAAATCAAGCCTTTGTAAAAGCATCCTCCACAACACCAGCCAACTCTCCCAGAGTCTCCACCCTAAGCTTATACCCATACTCCTCAGAACCTCCATGAGCCTTCTCGCCAATCAGACCCTTCCTATCAACCCAAACACTCTGGATATCAACCTTCTTCGCCGGTCGGTGGTCATGGAACAAGCTCTGCGCCACATGCACAAGCCCATCCTTCTCCACACCAAAGTCAGACTTGACATGCTCAAGCAGGTAATGGAAATTCTTCAGATCAGGCTTGTAGCTACCAATGTCCTGCGCAGTGTAGATCGCGTCGAAGTGGCAGCCTTTCAACGGGCCCTCGAGAGTCTGCGAGAATGAAGCCCGGTCGACATTCGACAGCGGGATGAGCTTGAAGCGCTTGCCCAGAGACTGGATGGCTTTGACAGTGTCTTCGAACGCAGGATACTCTCCGATCTTGGCGCCGTAGTCTTTCGCCGCCTGGTCGACCTCGTTTTGGCTGAGCTTGCCGTCTGCCACGAGGCCGAGGTCGTGCACGTAGCGGCGGAAGCCTTCAGCGATAACGTCTGATTGCAGCATGGTCGGGTTCTCGGCTTGGACTTTGACGTCGTGGTCGTCAATGCCATTGAGAGTCTCTGCGCGGGATGGCAAGTATGGTCCTACAGCTGAAGCGCGAGCAGCGTTATAGATGCCAGATTCCCAGTCAACCAGGGTACCATAGATGTCGAAGCTTAGAGCCTTGACAGAGACCCAGTCGATTGATGAAGCCATGTTGGATGCTGGTTGAGCTTGATGTTCGGGAAGTGTTGCCGCTTGTATCTTTTGATGTGATAGGCAAGGCAGATGTGTTATTCGAGAGAATGAGATGAATGCGATGAGAGGAAGAGAGCGGCGAAATCCTGACCTTATGAATGTACAGTGGACGACGCAGACAACCTTACCGCTGCGCCCTTCTACAGTGATATCACTCGAGACAAGCACGACAAGCCAGATAGCGTGGCGTTGGAAAGCACGAGAACACGAAGCGGAGTAAGTGGAGCGGAGCAGAAGAGGAAACCCCAGGGCGTCGCTGTGCCAAGGCTTTCTGACGAAAGAGCTCAGGGTATGGTGCACTCCATGTGCCTACACATTGGTAAACCAGGTACTAGTGGCAGTCTCTGATGCTCGGTATGCAAGTATCAGCAAGCACAAATGAATAACCGATACACTTGCGATGAAACAGGGCATCTCAAGAAAAAGGTTCAACAGGAAAGCAAAGAATTATCAATCACGAACTCTGTCTATTTACACAAAAGCCTCCCAAAAACCAGCCCTCGCCGCTGTCTAGGGAAGAGCAATTAAACACACCAGTGCCTTTTGTTGTTTTCCTCCCCGAAACGCCTTTTTCGTTGCCCGTTGTCCCGTATAGGGGCCGATGCATGCCGCAAGGAAGAGGTGAGTTGAGAGTTGAGAGTTGGGGAAAGCGGGAAAGCATTGATCATGAGAAAAACGAGAAAGCAGCAATGTTTTTGTTTCCATCCCAACGTCTGGGATCTTGGAAGAAGTAAGAAGAAGGATCGGCCAAACAGGATCCTTGTAATGCACGCAGCCAAAACGATGGGGAGAAAAGCATGCGCCAGACGCTATGCGTATATCAAATAACAAGCAGAATGAAGAATTCGACGCGTGAGGAGATGTTGAGGCAACGAGAGACCGTCCAACACGTCCTCTCAGTTGCACACTCCTCTCGGTCAAGAGTGATTTCGGAAAAGCTGATCGTGAGGTCGTCCGATTGGTAGAGCGTATCCACGTCAAAGTAATGAGTGCTCCGGCTGGTATCATGAAGATTCGAGACCATGTGATCCCAGAACCATGTAACACTGCCAGTGGACATGTAGATACCGGCTCCCAGAAGTCCGAGCCCTGAAGCTACCATTCATGAACCCCAGTAGGCATTCCCTTTTTGCGCCAGAAACCTGTGTTTGAGCCGCGCGTGTATGTAGAAACCACAGAGATGATTCCGACAAAACCATGCTCTGCGATGAACGCCCACTTTTGTTCCGTCCATGCCCCGGAAAACAAACGCCGAAAAACTCCATGCCAATCGCTTCAGCCATCAGAGGACGGTGAGATGTGAGTAGCAACCCTTGTGAGCTGCTGATTAGGCGAACTATTATCTGTCGCTTCCGGTGTGATGTTGTGGTCTTGAAGAAAGCTCTGAGTAACGCTGTCCATGCTAAACGCGTCAAGCCTATAAGGCGAGCACTAACTCGATGGTATGCAAAACGTCAAACAAAAATTCGAACGAAGTCAAATGGCAGCAAACGTGTAGCCAAAAGCTGGGCTCAGGCTTCTAGTTGCGCCTTGAGGGTTGCGTCGAGATTATCTGCGAGCTTCTTACGATTGCGCAGATTGAGTGCCTTGTTGAGCCACGCGCTCTTGAGACACTTGAAGAGGGTGCTCTCGGTCTTGACACCCTCGGCCTTAACAAGCTCGATGTAGTCGTTGACCACACGTGCTGGAATAGGGTTGGCACTGTTCACAGCTTCGCCGTAGTATTTGATCAAATTCTTCTGGCCCTCGAAGGAAGCGCGCTCCTTGGCGTCGGCGTCAGCGTAGTACTTGAACTCGCTGTACATGCGGTTGTTGAAGTTGCGAATCAGGAAATGTGACCAAAACTGGTACAGAACCTTAAGGTCGTACGGGCAGTTACCAGTAGCAGCATGACTTCGCTGCTCGAAGGCCTTGAGGCGGAGCTGGACGTATGGCTCGGGAGTAAGATCCGAAGGAAGCGTGCCAACAGGGTGCTCAGTATCCTTAATCCAGAAGACATGATCGCCATTAGGACGTTCGGGAGAGCTGGGAGCAGAAGGGCTGGTACCACGAGACTGGACAGGCGAGGAAGCGCCATTCGCGCCTGCCTCACCATTGACTACGGGCTGCGAAGTCCCGTTCTGCTTGCCGATGTCGCCTGCAATGCTACGCTGATCGATCGAGCCATTCGAGAAAGTCCTCGCGGTAGCCGTGTGGTACGGTACACGTCGGCTGCTCAACCGGACGCATACGGTAAGCTGCTCAAGTTTGTGCTCAGGGAACACATCTGGCTCGGCGTCGGTGCTGCCGTTGTTCATGTATGCCTGATGAACACTGTTGTCGAAGACTGGCGGCTTCTGGGCGCGGCCTCGGACCTCTTCATCGTACGCGCTCTCTCCATTGTGCGAGAAGAATGCGCCGCGAGCAGCACCGTTCATCATCGCGTGAGCGTTGTCTCGGCGGTCACCACCGCGAGACATGTGCATCGGGTGTTGGTTACCGTGGGCTCCCATGTGGTACATTGCTGGGACGCGCTGCTCCGGAACATCGAGCTTAGTCGGTCCCTCGTGGCGAGCGGCAGGGAAGCGATCTTCCATAGGGAGAACGAACTGCTGATAGTCCTGGATCTTGCGAACGCGCTCCTTGCCGTCTTCTCCAACTCGAATCTCAATGAGATCAGATTGCAGACACACTTGCTTAATGAGCTCCCAGTCTTGCGTCAAATTCTTGACGCGGTTGAAGCTAGCAATGACTTCGAGATAGACAAAGCCTTGAGAGTCCATGTTCTTGCGAAGATACATATCCTTGAGCAGGTTATCCAGGGAGAAGTAGTACTCGAGCTGCAAAGTGACAACGCCGAAGAGGTAGTTCGGGTCTTGCATAGGGTGGTAAGGAATGGCTGATACAGGGTAGCCGCCGTATTCAAACACTCCATGACCATATGCTTGCATAGGAGCAGGGAACGAGGGATATCTACCGTACGAGTTCTCCACAGGGAAGGACTGGGCACGAGAGTTGCCACGCCAGCCCGCGCGGCCTGGGCCTGCGAAGTTGCCCTGGTGGTTACCACGAGGTGGTTGGAAAGAAGGAGACTGTGGCACACCAAAGGGCGAAATGCCAGAGAAATCAGGACCGGCAGTGCCGTTCGCGAATGGATGGGCGCTTCCGTGATGACCGTTTCCAAACTCGCGAGAACCGCCACGTCCACGGCCGCCGCGCTTAGCTCCACGACCGCTTCCGTTCCAGTTTCCTTCACGTCCAGCAGGCTTCTCGAGCATAGCAGGACGAGCGGCTTGGCCTTCGCGGCCTTGTGTGTTCTCAACTTCATCGGCTCTAGGGCCTCTTGGAATGAATTCGGGTGCGAGCTCGATCTCCTGGCCTTCGAGGCCTGTCGTCTCAGTCTTGGACTTAGCACTGCGTTGAGGTAGGGGCTTCGCATCAGTGGAAGCAAATTCCTTTTGCTGAGATGTGAGCTTGCTGGCGTTGCGAGATTGTGAAGATGCGCTGGCACTTCGCTGACTTTTCGTGGCTGTCTCATCGGATGACTCAGGACGGCCTTGACGGCTTTCGTCGCCTTGGGCACCGGCACGCGTGGTGACACCGTTGGCCGCACCTCTGAAGCTACCACGACCGCGTACCGATGCACCTCCACGACCACGACCCTCGTTGCCTGCAACGGTTCCGCGGGCACTCTTTTCGCGCATGACTGGCGTCTCCCAGAGAATGTTGGGAACGACTGGTACGGGCTTCCATTCCTGCTTCTTGCGAGACTTGCCAGCCGGTGCGCTCTCGTCAGTCTTCTCGTCGCTCTCCTTCTCGGGAGCTGGCTTGCGCTCTTTGGGCTCTGCAACTGGTGCAGTATCCGGAGTCGGCCATGAAACCTCATCCTTAACGGGTGGTGGTACTGCGGAGTTGGGACGCTCGTCACGGGCGGCGGGTCTTGAGTAGCCTGGAACGTTCACGTCTGCGCGCTGCGCTCCTGCGGCGGGCTTTGTGGTCTGACGAGAAGACGTGCGCTGCTCGTCGGAGCGCTTGTTCTGCGCAGGGGTTGACTTCTTCGCATCACCATTGGTGCTCACCTCAGTCGTTTGAGGAGCTGCATTGTTCTTTTTCCTAGAATCGGCGCGAGGTCTCTGGTTCTCCTTGAGGTTAGTGGCGGCACCAGGTGCTTGCATTGGCTTGGTAGCTGGCTGCGGTGCTGCGGCCTGCTTGGCCTTTTGTGCTTCCGCCAATTTGGCCCATGGGTTGACAGTAGGCGCAGGAGCATCAGTGAGCACGACCGGCTTTGGAGGCGGCGCTGGTGGCTCCTCGGTCTTCTCAGCCTTGTGCTTCTTGCTCTTTCCAGAAGACTCATGCTTGTGACGAGAGTCACTCTGACGCTCGGCGCGTTCGGCACGTGCAGTGATCCATGATCCCGATGCAGCCGCCTCCGTCGTTTGCGGCGTGTCGGATCCTTGCGACTTTCCATCCCAGCTAGTTTGAGATGAGCCGTTGTTCGCGGATGATGCATCGTCGTTCGAAGTTGCGGATGCAGCAGGATCTGGCGAAGAAACTCCCGAACTGGTCTGCGCCTTCTCCTCGGCCTTCGCGCGCTCGACGACGCTCTTCAACTCTGTGGGCTTGCTCTTCTCTTGTGTGTCCTCATTTGACTGGGATTGCTTCTCGGCAACAGTGAAGTCGACGTCGTCTGCCCAGTTGCTGGGAGATGCGGTCTCGAATTCAGACAAAAGGCCAGCAGCGGGCGTGGCAGCGCCAGATGTGACCTTGCTGGAAGCTGCTTGCGAAGCCGATGTAGAGACACGGCCCTTCGCCGCTTGTGCGTAAGAGAAGCCGCCCGGGCTTGATACCCCAGGTCCAGCCATCTTTATGATTTTCTGTTCACTCGCACTGTGAGCGCAACCTGTTTACCCTCGTGCCTTGCTGCTGCTGCCTGCCTGCCCTCGAGCTGCCACACACTTCACGCACTAGTATTACCTTTTGATGTGCCTCGCACTCTTCTCTCTTCACCCGGGAGCTCGCCGGCAGCCCTCCCCGAATTAAGTCGACAGTGTGTAGGCGGGTAGTCGTGAGATGCGATGGCTGATGTGAATTTGATGGATGGTGTGCAGGAAGTGCAAGCGAAGCTCGACTCGACGTTCGATGTCGGACGAGAATAGGCGGTAGATTGAAGGTGCAAGGAAGAATCGCGGATCCGCGGCGCGAGTGTTGTGCCCAAGGTAGGACTGCAACGACAATTGCTGTTAGCGAAAGCGCTGCAAGGGAAGCGGTGCTCTGCGAGGTCGGCGGTGGGAGTGCGCGTGCAATAAAAAATGTGTGGGGATGGAGCGGTGGTTGTTGATGTGTGATGCCAAAAGTGAGGTGATGTTTCTCGGCGGAGCAAGCGAACCTTTGGGCAAGAGCGAAGCTGGTCGTGCCTTTCCAGTTGGAAATTCAGACTGGCTAATTGTGGCAGGAGCGAACGGGATTGACGAAATTGAAGGTTGTGCTGCGACGAACACGACGGCTGCCGATGGTGAGAGATTCGACAGGTGCGTAGTGTAGTGAGCGAGCGAAAGGCTACCCAGCGTTGCAGTGTGTGCCCGCGTTAACTAACTGAAAGGTGCCCGAGATTTTCGAATCCGTGCTCGCTGCCGGGCGTCCGTCTTCCGCAATTCTCCACGAAATAAACCTGCCATCAACATCCAGCCTGGCAACGGCGCTCCTACCTAAACACTCGCTCGTCGTATGCGTGATTCGTGGCACCGCGGCGTATATGTACTTGGTCATCACGGTTGTCTGTATAAGCTGCCAGCAGTAGTCGCTGTGCGAATCAACAGCAGGCAAGCGAACAGTCAGCACTCGAGCTTGATCGAATAGGGCACGTTCTACCGGAGCTTGAGCGGCAACGGAAATATTGCTTCTCGCATTATTCAAAGAGGGTCACCCGCATTGAAATTTCAATTAGCTAGCTGATCATTGATCGAAAGCCAAGTGCTGTAGTCTGAAGGCGAGCTCCTGCCACCGGAACCACAGGCCATGGCCCCCCGAGCCACCCGTCATCTTCCTTGTTTCTTTCGTCCCGGTGCTGCCCTTTCTCGTGCGTGATCGTGCATAGTCGTCGCCAAGGACGATGGGCCAGCATCATACGAGAGCCACGTTCAGGCACGCGCTGGTCGCGAGACCCACGTGAGCACGCGACATCGCTTTGCATTGAAGTCTGTTCTAGGCAATGCAAACACTACCGATTACTGTCGTGCTTAAGCGATGGTAGCTATTCTATGTTCTAGTATATAGTAAACTGCTACAGTGTACGCATCGCTGCGATTCCACCTCGCCGAGTCTCCCCGCGCAGAACACTGCACGGTTTAGGAGGTACGTCAGAGCAATTTATATCAGCCCTAAACCGGCAATCTGGTCGGTTCCTCCTGCGGTCACTCCAAGCCGGCCTGCCGAGACTTGTGAACAAGAGTGAGTAAGTAGCTCTCGAAGCTGCGTGAGCGTCCGAACGTCTGCACTGCAAATGTGATATGGCAACAGACCACCAGCAATATCAACGTACGAGCAAATGAACTTCCGATCACAGAATGCGCCTATCATTGGAATGCATTCAAGATGCCTCTGAAACAGGAGTCAGCCATTCGGCCCCGTGAGAAAGCCGACGTGCCGGTGCACAGTGCTTTTATGTATCTCTTTGCCGCGGGCATGTGATAAAACAAGAGGCGAATCACGGGTGGCAAGACATCTGGCCCTGGTCACTCGATAGCCCACGTTGCTGTGGACCAAAAATAAAGTATGTAACCTTCTTGAGGAAATCAATCCAGATTCGGATGAAAACATTAACTGTAGCTAAACAGACACGCGAATGTCTGTGGTAGATGAAGGAGCGCTCGGAAACAGGCAAGCAGAAACACACGCGAAAGTGGCATGTGTGTTCCAGTATCGAAGCAAGAAAAACAGATAGTCTTGCAACCAGGAATCCGCTGAAGAAGAGAAGAAGAAAACAATGCGCAACAGTGGTGGTATCATCTCTCTAGCGCGCGCGTAACGAGAAAAGAAAAGGGCGTGCAAAGTGCAACCCATCGCGTGTCGTTCCAGAACCCATGTCGACATAACAAAAGAGGAAGAAGAACGCCATCATTTTTTGCATACTATGCCAGAATCGCTTGAACGATCATCGGGAATTGGGGTATCTTGGACCAATGTCTCAAACCTCTTTCGGTATAGGTTCGCTGAAGGTGGGTATCGAGTCGCGTCATATGCCAGTGTATTCTTCTCGTCCAGTACGTGGTCGTCACACCATTACGGTCGATATTATTGCTGTCGTTGCTGCAAGCTCCAAGATCTCAGGCTCATGCTGCAGATCCTTTGTATCACCTGACTCGTTCCTCTCTGGTCTTCGGTTTGCACGAAACCGCATGCGACGTGAAGCTTGTTCACGTCGTCGTTTGGGTCGTTGGTTAGAGGCATATGGGGAGTCTGAGGGCTCCAATCTGGCAAGCGACCACCAATGTGGCGCGCCACTGCGATTGAGTAAAGCACATCGCGATTCTCGAGCACATTGAGAATCACACGCATGTTGGAAAGCTCGCGTGAAACGTCATCCAAAGTCTGTGCGTCGCCTTGGTCGTCCCGCAGTGACGTGAATCTACCGAGATGATACCAGAACGCTTGTTGCACAGACTTTGGGTCCTGCTCACCACTCATGTCCACGACAGATGCGGCTGGTGGTGGCACTCGAGCAGCGTCCAGATAGCGACCCGTGAGAAGATGTTCGACGGTATCCAGGCGTGGAAGGAGTTCTCGCGTGAGCGAGCTAGGCGACGTGCTGTTTGTGTTATGAAGATGGTGAACACGGGGCATCGCTGCAAGTGACCAGACAAGGCGCGCCTCCAAAGAGGCCAGTGCCGGCGAAGGTGCCATTTGCCCATATGAGCCAGGCTTGGCTCGCATCTCTTCCATGCACTGGACAGCGAACTCGTGGAGTTGATGGTCCGCGGTCAGTGTAGCGAATCCCAGAGTAGTGTACCAGGACGTCTCAAAGAGTTTGTCAAGCGCATGCGCATACTTGAAAGTGTAGAGATCTTCAAGTTCCTTGTTTACTTCGGCCGAGTGCAAGTCGGGTACGCTGCGTACGGGCAATTGTGGCGGGATTTCGTTGAGGTCGAAGAGCTCGTCAATCGTGAGCTTGACGACTAGGTGGCCTGGTTAGCGTCGGAATGTCTAGCGGGATTATTGAGATACAAGCATACATCGCCGAGCCATTTGAACAGAAGGCACATAACCATTAGTGTTTGTCATGGATGGAAGCTTGGCGTCCTGCTCAGCTATTACTGAATCCACAGATGTATGATAAGGCATATTCCCGTCCATGTGACCTGCGGAATGAGGTAGCTGCTGAATGTATGTGCCGCCAGCGCCTTGGTATGGTGGGTACGCATTGGACGGGAGAGTAGATAATGTCGGACTAGGCTTGGATGGTGGCGCGCTGCTGACGGGTGCAGGCTGAATGCTTGGAACGCGATCATTCTTGTAAACAGGATCGTACCCCATACAAGTGCGTTTTGATTTTTGGCAATTGCGACATTCTGGATGGCCTTCGTCGCACTATACAATTTGTTTTAGTCAGTTTTGGCGTTTGCTTACTCGTGTCGTTGCGCAAGCTTCTCGCTTGACGTTTTAAGGTGCTCGCTTGCAGCCGCAACGCGACCTCTGCGCGCGCCCGTTGCCGTCGTTCGGGCGCATTCGCGAATAGTTCAACGCTGGAAGCGAATACACGTACCTTGATCCTTCTTTTGCGACATGTCAGACAGCCTGACTTTGTGCGCCGCTTAATCTCCTTCTTGTGTCGGCCGCCAGACATTTGTCGCACATCCATAGGAGCTTGCGGCGGAATTGGGTAACGCATCATGCCGTTGTGGCCATTTGGCGCATTCGAGGGCATGGTGGGTGGCATCGGCTGTTGGTACTGGACCATGTTGGAGTTGTAGGCCTGCGCGTGGATCATGGACGGCGCGCCGTTCATGTGCGCAGGAGGGAGGTATTGCGGTTGCGACTGCATGTTCGCGCCCTCAAAGTGCTGAATGGAGGGCAGCGACATGGGCACTGCGCCGGGCGGCGAGCCGCGATAGTCGGACGAGGGCAGCTGCTGGCCGTTTGACGCGGCGTAGTACTGTGGGTGCTGGTGCTGGGGATGTTGGTGCTGCTGGTGCTGCTGTTGCTGGACTGGAGGGAGCGGCGGCGCACTCTGC
>Ga0265797_10012239_pt1 | contig 10546 bp, 12 predicted proteins | sample P2T30metagenome_FD_192433 | JGI IMG/M metagenome (GOLD analysis project Ga0265797, IMG submission 192433) | Plant litter microbial communities from East Loma Ridge, Irvine, California - P2 T30 | ecosystem: Environmental > Terrestrial > Plant litter > Unclassified | place: USA: California... | reverse complement strand
TTCTCGGTACCTTCCATGTCGAGATGGAAGCGAGTACGAGGTTACCAAGATACTTTGGCGAAGAAAATGGAGCCTTCAAACATTTACGTATATCCACGACAATCGCGAGAGCTGATTGGGTATTTCCTGAAGCTGTGATGAGCGGCAGACGAGCGCGGATGATATGGGCCCAGATGATTGCAGCGAGTGTTGAGAAGCGTGAAATGCGAGATCCAATTGATTCGGAGAGGGCTTCACTGAAGTGATAGATAGCAGGGGACGAAAAGCGAAACATTTTGGTAACAACCTCGTAGTCTCCTTTTGGACGAAGGGGATGGCGTGTGACTGTCTGGCATCCAGGTGGACATGGGTGGCTCGCTCGATCCGCGAGCGAGCGACGTGCAGATGAAGCATCCACTGAGACTTTCCATGATCGAGGCACACTCGGCGTCGAGAAGCCTGTAGTGCCCGCTTCTTGCGTTGCTCGGACTGCATTACTCCAAACCTCTAAGATCCTCGTGTTACCAGTCCCATCAGCAACTGCATGATAGAACCATACACTGAGAACCAAGCCATTTGGAATAAAAGACGCCTGCGTAGCGAAAGTCGGTAGAGGCCCCTTTCGCAGCCTGGTTGCCTGCTCTGCGAAAGGATCGCCATCGTCTAGCCCAGGGTGGTGTTTGACCAGCTTCGGGCAGAAGACTGCGGCTGGAAGGTGTTCCGGAAGAAATGAATATCTAGCAAGCCTATCGTAGTTGAACTGTGAGTCGTGGGCAGCATCAAAACTGGTGGTGAATACCCGCGCCGTTTCCGCATCGATATCCATAGGGTCCGGGTAGAGGACTTGCAGCCGTTTTGAAGAGCCGCCAGGCATGTCTACTGTTCCAGCGAGATATGGAGATTCCCTCAAGACTTCCTTGAAGCCAGTCTGAAGTGCGTCGATGGCAACATCTGCTAGTGTGGGGTCTGGGAAGTGAAAGATGATGTAGTATCGGCCGTAGACGCGAATATGTGGTTGTTGATCGATGAACGACAGTTCCAGCTCTTGCTGCCCGCTTGCACTCATGGCTGATATACGCTATCGACCACGAATCTTTGAACTGTTGGCAGCACGTATTTGTTATCACACAAAGGTATTCAAAGTTTATCTTTGTTGAAGTTGTCGTGTTCCGTTGAGTTGCTAGAGCGATGCGTGTGGAGAAGTCGTATTTTTTTAATGTTATATGTATATTCAATACAACAGAGTCCATCAGCTTCAAAGAGAAAGACGTAGGTGGATTGTGTTCTATGGCAGAAGCCGTTTCGATTATTGACCTGCAGCTACAATCACTAAAAGAAAAAAGCACAGTGCCGCATCGTTTCAGTGACGGCACGATCCAGACAAGGTCTGCCGATCTGATTCAGAGCGTTTGAAACCAGTCATTACCCGTTGAGTCAGGTTCGTGAACGGGCCCGCGTACTAGGTCCCACGTTCGATGGCGGTATGGGCGCTCTAGAGTCACTGCTGGCCGCGCTCGAGTCCGATCATGGCCGATGTATCAACCTCGCCACCCAAGACACCAGCTTTCTGCAAAATGCCAACAGTCTTGTCCACAACCTGCTTCTCGACCCCCTTGACGTCCTTGGCAAAGCGAACAGTCTTCAACCACTCTCTTGCATCTTCTTCCGAGTAATCGAGTTCGGTGCTGATGTACTGCACGGCCTCTTCTTGGTTTTCCTCAAAGTGCTTGACGCCCTTGTTGATCTTTTCCAAGACGTCTTCCAGCTCCGTGGTGAGACGCGCGTGGCTGGCGTTGGAGCCCGAGCTCCCGTTCTTTGGGTGCAAAAGATGGTTTGCAGCGACGATCTTCCACGACGACCAGGGCGTGTAGATCTCGCCTATGCGCTTGATCTCCCCGTTGTCGTAATAGCGTTTGGATGTAAAGTGCTCCCACATGAAGAAGTCGGCGGTGCTGTCATTGACGCCGTTGCGAAGGTTTGAGAAGGTGTTCAGTACTTCGACAGGAAAGGGGGGGTTGTCGGATGAGGTGTCTAGCCAACCTTGCTGGTCTGCAAGCACAAAGCTCATGACATAGCTACCGCTGCCAATCCTCGAAACACCAACTTTCTTGCCCTTGAGATCTTTGATTCCTTCCAACTCCCGCTTTGCTCCTGTAGATATCGCCCAGCATAGCGGTGTCTCGACATAGGTGCCCACCACGCTGAAGCCGGCGTCTTGTTTGGCTGCCTGTGCTTTTCCGAGCGCCGCTATCCAGCCCTCAGTGAGGCCAACGCCAATATCGATTTCACCAGCTTGCAGAGCTGTAACCATGTGGCCAGTTCCAGAAGGGTAGGGAAGGAGCTTCGCGTCGAGGCCATAATGCTTCTTTGCGAATTCAAGTGGGGTTGAGAAGTGTTCTACGCCTGTCAGCACAGTCTATGATGCGTCAGATGGCAGACATACCAGGCACAAAGCCGATGCGTAAGGGAGCCATAGCTGCACTTTGGCTTCAGAAGGTTCGAATAGTTTAGGGTCTTGAAGTTGAGAGGCGTCCAAGTCGTGGTATGCGGAGCACCAAGGTGAAATAAATAGACAGCAACGACACAGTGGTGGGGAGGTGGTACGATTACTATGGGCTTAATTCGGCGGTACACGCAATCATAAGACTGCCGGTGTAAACTTTATAGAGCTGCAGCTCGAGGTCGATCATGCATCATGCATCACAATCCAGGTTGAACCCCGCATCATTCCGAGCTCATTCCGAGCTCGTTCCGATCGGCTCCGGGCTATTCTCTGTTTGGCAAAAGTCCCATTACCCCGTCATGGATTCGAGATAGACTGCCGTTTCTTTTGTATGTCCTTTTTTGCATTGTTGAGATACCCTATAGATTGGCGTCGTATTTTGTTGTCGCGCGGTCATCCTTTGCTTGGATCGCGTTGCTTTAGTACCTGCGATTCTGACTTCCAGCGCGCCACAATGACAGAAAATGAAGCGATATCTATAAGAGCTAGAACGGTGGCCGTAGTGGGCGCAGGCCCATCAGGGGTGATAGCAGCGAAGTATCTTCGTGCAGAAAAAGCGTTTGACAAGATTGTCCTCTTCGAACAACGTAGCCAGGGTGGTGGGATATGGACATACACGGGTGACCAGCGAGACGAAAACCTCTTCAGTATACCCCAGACCAGCCCCAACCCAGGTGTACAAGAGCCTGAATGGCAGCAAACCGGTGTTACATCCAGCAAAAACAGTGACACGAACGGCATCGATGGCGGCTCCAAGATACCGTCCTTCCTATCGCCCATGTACGAAACACTGGAAACAAACATACCCCGTGGATTAATGGGATTCCAAGACCTCGACTGGCCATCTGAATCACAACTCTTCCCCACTCATGAAATAGTCCTTAAATACATCCAAGACTACGCTGCAGATGTCCAAGATTACATTCAATACTGCACCCAAGTCACCCACATCACCCCCACAGACGCCAGCAACCCAACCACCTCCTGGGCCGTCACATCACGCAACCTCTTCACCGCACAAGAAACCACAGAAAGATACGACGCCGTCGTCGTAGCAAACGGACACTTCATCGTGCCGCACATTCCCTCCATCCCCGGCATCACAGAATGGGCCTCGCAGCACCCCGGCCGGATAAGCCACTCGAAATACTACCGACGCGCAGAAGACTTTTCCCACCAAAAAGTGATCGTAGTAGGCAACTCCGCCTCGGGAGCAGACATAAGCAAGCAAATCGCCGCCCACTGCATCCGCCCACTCCTCTGGTCCACACGCTCTGAATCGCTCTTCAGCGCCACCCACGGCGTAGCCGGCACCCACGACACGACTAGACGCAACGTACCGCCGATAAAGCAATTCCTGCCCCAACGCCGGGCCGTCGAGTTCACAGACGGCACGACAGAAGAGGGCATCGACGCCATCGTCTTTGCAACAGGCTACTTCTACAGTCTCCCTTTTCTGCACGACGTACAACCCAAGCTCATCACAAGCGGGGAAAGGGTGGAACATACATACAAACACGTCTTCTACGCCTCCAAGCCTACACTCGCGTTCCTCGCCCTGCCTCAGCGCGTCATCCCTTTTCCCCTGGCAGAGGCCCAGGCCGCTGTCGTCGCGCGTGTCTACGCTGGCCGCCTGCGCTTGCCGGACCAGACCACCATGCACGCTTGGCAAGAGCAGGTAGAAGCCGAAATGGGTCCTGGACGAAACTTTCACCTTTTGCCTTTTCCAAAGGATGCCAACTACATCAATGCCATGAGTGCGTGGGCAATGGCGGCGGAGGATAAAGATGGGCTGGAGAGCGGGGGTAGGGGAAAGGTGCCGCCGGTTTGGAAGGAGTGGGAGTTTAAGTGTAGAGAAAAGTTTCCAGAGATTAGGAGGGCGTTTGGAGAGAGGGGTGAGGAGAGGAAACAGATCAAGGATATAAGGGAGCTGGGGTTTGATTTTGGGGAGAGAGGATGAGGGTAGGGTACATAGGGGAGAGAGGGAAGTGGGACATTTTCGTGATGGCGGTAGAAGCGGGACATGATAAAAGACCATGTAACCGTTTGTTTGGCATGCGGGAAAAAGCTTGTATAGCCAAGTCTATAATTCATTTTGCCCAACATAAGTTCATCAGCATGTGTATCGCCCGGCCAAACACTAGAGTGAGGAGTAGACGCAACCATGGATATCAATAAAACGAAACACAAAAAAAACGCGTGTGCCAACAAGAAGTCGAAGAAGCAATCGATGCTCCCAAGACTGTCATCGAAAAAAAATGACAGCCGTCTAGATAGTTCAACACTTAGTCTAGAATTCACCACCGCCTCCACCCAGGGCAGCAGCTCCCCAGATACCAACAAGCCCCCAAACGCCCACTCTCCATCCTCTCCACAGACCATGCACACCCTGACCCTTCCTTGTACGCGGCGGTCGCGAAAAACCCATGGCCTTTGCGCTCGCAGCCTTGGCAGCGTTCGGGCCCTGGATGGTAATGCCCTCTTCTCGAGCAATGAACCACATGGTGCCGAGCACGCCCCTGTACTGACCGGGCTCGACAATTGTCTTGAAGCTCGTCTCCGAGCTCGACTTTTCTAGACCATAGGATGGGCTCTTGCCGCGGCCAGGTGGGGTCTTGTACTCTGATGCGAGACGCTGCGTCTCATGTTCTTGGAGGGCCGCGACTTGGCCGCGGCGGAGCACGGTCTCAAGAGGGAGACGGATAAAGAGCTCGGCTGTGGAGGAGAGGAATGTGCTGAACGAGTAGGTGGCTGGTGTGAGAATAGGGTCGATGCTAAGTGTGGAGCGGAGGAAGAGGGGGGTTGAAGAAGAGATGAGGGTAGGCACACAGGCGTGCATTATGGTTGCCGGTAAGAGACCGGGGGAGACGGAGAAGGACGGGAGGAGGGAAAGACAAGGGTATATGGATCGCGGAGAGGAGGATATGGGAGTGATGATGAGGCGTGTGCGCACCATGTCGAGAGGTGCGAGTAGGGTGGCTGCGATAGCAGTTGCGGCGACAGCGACGCCGAGGGAAGTCAGCGGACTTGGGCTGTCTAAAATGTCCAGTCCGCCGATCCCGCTTCCTGCTGAGCCGACGAGGCCTGGGTCTGGTATGTTCAGCAGGGCGGAGATAAGACTCCTAAACCAGCCCTCGGTTGTCTTGAGGAGAAAGTTGTAGATGAAGGTACAGTTTGTGGCTTTCCACACGCCCCATGCCGACTCCTTCTGCCACAGCTGTGCTATGACTTCAAGGAGTGAGTCTGCCCGCTTGAGGTCGAGTTTGCGGAGGGCAGGTGGGGGTGGTCGCGTTGGCGTACGAGAGCGTGACTGGCTGTCGGCATGTCTTTGGCGCTTCCGCGGGGATCGTGATGGTGAGAGGGTGGGTGAGTAGGGCGATGCTGATGGGGTTGCGCGCGGGGCAGTCGATGTGAAGTAGCTGGGTGAGTCCTCATCCGACTCGTCAGAGGGCGGATACTGCACATACATCCGTTAGCCCTCGTTCACATGCTAAATTCGCCTTTCCACAGCATGATACATACATCCTCATATTTCCCGCTAGAATAGCTCTCGGGCCTGCTCTTGTGGCCAAAGTCTGCCGTCTCTCCCTTCAGGCCCGATAACTGACCCTTTGCCTCTTGAATCTGCAGTATCGTCTTAGCAACCTCAAAGGGCTGGGCAAGCAGCACGCTCGTGTAATTCCATAGCGCATGGTCGAGTAGCTTTTTGGCGTGGCCTGCTATGGTGGGCGAGCTCTCTGGGAAGTACGAGTCATAGTCGAGGTCCGAAAGAATGTCGCGTGCCTGGCTACCCAGACTCGATTTACTGCTGTTGGACGGCTTGTAGGCGGGCGGAAGTGCAGAGGCCGTCTGGTTCTGCGGCACATCTGCCGGCAGCCCAATAGACGGCGGAATGTAGTAGGGCCGTAAGGGATTAGGGGCATCGCGCGAGGTTGCCATGGCTGGAGAATACAAAGTTACCCCGCTAGATTGGGAATTGAGGCTGGTGATGGTACTATTTTCCCTCGGAGCGATGCGCTTTCAACATCGACCGGGGTATGCAGAGGTCCGTGCTCAAGCATTTCCTGACGTCTCACAGCAGTCGGAATTATCGGCGGTTTGATATTTTGTGACACGTGCAAACACTGCTATTTCTGCTTTCTCTTGCGCATTCTCTCCTCTTCTCTCCTTTTTGGGGCCAGGCTCTTTCGCTGCTTCGACGATTACACCAGGCCGGAGATGGCTGCGACACGGGCTTGCTTGAATGTGGTGGAGGGGCGGATAGCGGGCGCAAGAGGCGTGTGGTCGGGGCGACGCATGGGCTCGAGCAATTGGGCCGTCGTCATGTGCCAGCGGTCGATGCGCACACAGAGTACCGTACTGCCTGGTCTGTCAAGACCGAGCCTGGTCAAGGCAGCGAGCCCCTCATGGAAGCGGAACCACCGACAGTTTTCTTCTACCCCAGTAGCCCGGCACGGTCATCTCGACCCTCCCAAGCCCGGTGAAGAGTGCGTCCTATGCACCTTCTGGCTATTCGTTCGATTGCTGACAGCACCAGACGCAAAATCACATTCATAGACAAGGACGGCCAGGCCTCGACGTTTGAAGTCGCGGATGGCGACAACCTCCTCGACATCGCGCTTGCCAACGACATAGAAATGGAAGGAGCCTGCGGAGGATCCTGCGCATGCTCCACATGTCACGTCATTGTGGAAGACGAGGCGTTATACGACAAGATGGAGGAGCCGGATGATGATGAGAATGACATGTTGGATCTCGCTTTTGGCCTCACTGAAACCAGTCGGCTGGGCTGCCAGGTCAAGATGAGCAAGGAACTCGATGGGCTCGTTGTGCGGCTACCGAGCATGACGAGAAACCTTCAAGCCAGCGACTTTGCGAGCAAATAAGAGGGCGCCATGTTACAGTCAGGAAGAGAATGTAGGAGGTAATGCTAGGCGGCATAGTTGATCATGTTGATGATATCATACGCAGCATTTGGTACGACATATGTATTTATACGATAACTCCGTTTGCACATAGACAAGCGTTGAGCACGAGACGAAAAAAAGACATGTACAGTATATGGTATCACGAACACAACATCCCACTTATTGTATCTAGTCTTAAGGAATCATGCCTCTACGCTGCCCTCCTTCTTCTGCCCTCCGGTAATCATATCCAGGAAGCCCTGTTTGCTCATCTCCTTGACCTTCTCCTCCCTCTTGTCCATGCCAATCACCAAGCCTGTCTTGCTCTCCCGCTCTGCCTGCTCACCCTTGACCTGGGCCGCCCTCACGGCATTGAAGAGCTTGATGACACCCTTCTGCGCTGTTCGCCTGAGCTCCTTCTCCTTCGCAGAGGTAACCGCAGTGCTGACGTCTGGGTCGTTGAGCCCAAGCACATCCTTCACACGTCCCTTGTCCTGTGCCGCTTTGCGCTCAGCCACCACCTGTCGACGCGCCTTCTCCGTAAGCTTGGAATCGGCGAGTTCGCGGTTCGCAGTTGCTGCATCTTTACTACGCGAAAGAATCGGCTCCGAGCGTTTTGAGGTTGTAAGTTTCGAGCCCAAGATCTTGGAAATCGAGTTTGCAAAGGCTTCAGGGTCGTTGCGTTTCCGTACTTTGCGCGCGGCTGTGGTTGATGCGTCCGATGCGTCTGATTCCGAGTCGGCAATGGAAAACTCGTCGGCCTCAGGCTCTGAGTCGTCTACGTCGTCTTCAGCGTCTTCAACGTCACTTGGTAGGGGCGCTTCGTGGTTGACGGGTGCAGTTTTTTTCAGCACAGACTTTGCAGACGGTTTTGCCGGTATGCTAGCCTTGAACTTGGGCTCTGGCTTCTTTGATGCGACTGCGGGAATGTTCTCATCATCGCTGGCGGATGATTCCTCTGCTGCTGCCGCTTGTTGGGCTGCCTTCTTCAACTCGAACTTGGCCTGCTTCCTCAGCTGTTGCTTCGACGGCTCAGACTTGCCGGGCAATGTCGCGTTAGCTCCCGAGAGTTGGAATGGCTCTTCTGGTTCCAGGCTGCTCCCACGTGCTGGAGCATCGCGCGCAGCGCCTTCTTCCTCGTCGCTTGAACTGTGGTAGTGCTTCTGCTTCTTGACCTTTCGCTTCTCCTTCTTGGGTACCTTGCCGCGCAATTGCTCCTCGGTCCGTCTTCGTTTCAGGGATGTGTTTACCATTGTGACGGAAAATGCTAGTTATGTGAATGATCGAGGTTCGACTGTGTCGCAAAAAAAAGTTCCAGATGATCGGCGTTAGTGAACCAAATCACCGACGACCAGGGCGAGCCGCCCGCCCCGCCATACCGGATTCCCCACAGAACACCACGAGAGCAGCAAGCCCTCAACCTGCAGCCCTTCACCTCAACCTCTAATCTCCTCATACAACCGCCGCTATGGTGCTCCAAGATCTCGGGCGGCGCATCAATGCCGCCGTCACAGACCTCACGAGGTCGCCCAACCTCGATGAGAAGGTGCGCATTCACGATAAATGTATAGGAACAGGTGGCTAACATGTGCAGGCCTTCGATGCCATGGTGAAAGAGATATCCAACGCCCTTGTTGAAGCCGATGTCAATGTAAAACTGGTAATGAACCTCCGACAGTCGATCAAGCGAACCGTCGACTTCAAGCACCTCGCGCCGGGAGTGAACAAGAAGCGCCTTATCCAGAAGGCCGTTTTCGATGAGCTCGTCAAAATGGTCGACCCGCACGCCGAGCCTTTCAAGCCACGCAAGGGAAAATCCAATGTCATCATGTTTGTGGGTCTACAGGGTGCGGGAAAGACGACCACATGTACAAAGTTGGCGAGATGGTACCAGGCGCGAGGATTCAAGGCCTGTCTGGTGTGCGCCGATACTTTCCGTGCCGGTGCCTTTGATCAGCTGAAGCAAAATGCGACCAAGGCGAAGATCCCGTACTACGGTAGCCATACCCAGACGGACCCCGTCGTGGTAGCTGGCGAGGGCGTGGAGAAGTTCAAGAAGGAGCGCTTCGAGATCATCATCGTGGATACCTCGGGACGACACAGGCAAGAGAAGGACCTTTTTGATGAGATGGTGCAAATCCAGAATGTAGTCACACCCGATCAAACCATCATGGTACTGGATGGAACCATCGGTCAGGCCGCAGAGTCGCAAGCGCGCGCATTCAAGGAGGCCGCGGATTTCGGAGCCATCATCATCACCAAGACCGACGGTGCCGCAGCCGGAGGTGGTGCTATATCCGCCGTTGCAGCCACACATACACCCATTGTCTTTCTCGGAAATGGAGAGCACATGCTAGATCTAGAGCGCTTTGCACCACAAGCCTTTGTATCGAAACTACTAGGCATGGGCGATGTGCAAGGCCTTGTTGAACATGTGCAATCGTTGAAACTCGATCAAAAGGACACCATGAAACATATTACACAAGGTATATTCACAATAAAGGACCTGCGCGATCAACTCTCCAACATCATGAAGATGGGCCCCTTGTCGAAGATGGCTGGTATGATCCCTGGACTTGGTAGTATGATGGGGGGCATGGACGATGAAGAGGGCGGCATGAAGCTCAAGCGCATGATTTACATCTGTGACAGCATGACCGAAAAGGAACTTGAATCTGATGGCAAAATGTTTGTCGACCAGCCCACACGAATGACGCGCATAGCCCGAGGCTCAGGAACTTCAGTCCGTGAAGTCGAGGAACTGCTTACCCAACACCGCATGATGGCTGGCATGGCGAAGAAGATGAAGGGCGGCATGGCATCCATGCAAAAAGCACAAGGGGCTATGGGTGGAGGAAACAAACAACAACAACTTGCAGCTATGCAGAAGCGCATGCAGAGTATGGGTGGCGCAGGTGGTGGTGGTGGCATGCCCGATCTCGGTGCCATGATGAAGATGTTGGGTGGTGGAAGAGGAGGTGGCGGTGGTATGCCAGACATGTCAGCACTCGGTGGCATGGGCGGCATGGGCGGCATGGGCGGCATGGGCGGCATGGACATGGGCGCGATGATGAAGATGATGGGCGGTATGGGAGGTATGGGCGGTGGCGCTGGTGCAGGTGGTGCTGGACAAGGAAAAGGAAGACGGTAGTGCATA
>Ga0265797_10012238_pt1 | contig 10546 bp, 12 predicted proteins | sample P2T30metagenome_FD_192433 | JGI IMG/M metagenome (GOLD analysis project Ga0265797, IMG submission 192433) | Plant litter microbial communities from East Loma Ridge, Irvine, California - P2 T30 | ecosystem: Environmental > Terrestrial > Plant litter > Unclassified | place: USA: California... | reverse complement strand
GTGCCATACGCTGTGAATCTACTTCGGCGTCTGCAGAAGAGCTTGATCGACGTCTCCGTGCATTGTGCTGGTAGTTATTGAAGCCAGAGATTTGAGACCCTCTTTGGTTGGTCCTGCCTCGTTCGGGTTGATGGTGTTCTCGTTCAGGAGCGTAAGCAGGTTCTTCTTCATTCTGCGCCGCCAGAGAGACCATCGTCCTGGGTGCATTCTTACCAACAGGGAACGCATTGATAGTATGCGAAGGGCTAAGTATCGGCTCGACGGGAAACGAAAACGTAGGCGAAGGAGCCACGCTCAGCCTAGGAGCCCCCACTACTCGATCCCTGCCTTCGGCATCGACAAGTATCATCGATGGTAGGCTTGGGGCATCCCGGCCTAGGTCGACAGACCTGCCAAACATCGCCATGGTGTCTCGCGTGATGGGTACAGGGGCTTTAACGATTGGCTCGAGAGACGTCGCCTTGGGTATCACCGTTCCTTTGGACTTGGCGATGAGCTCTTCAGGCAGCAAGTGTTCCGCTCCCGGCGCACCCGAGTTTGCTTTCGCTTTCTCCAGAGACACAGTGCGGAGATGAGTCCTAGGGATCTGGGCGACATCGACGGTGGTGGGTAACAGGATCGACATGCGTAGTTCTTTGCGGAAAGAAGCCCGCGTAGGTGACGGCGATCTGCTGGTACATGTGCTTGCCGTTGGTGAGGGTGTCGTAAGCAATGGCTGATATGTCCTTGGCTGCAAAAAGGGCCCTGCTGGTGCAGTCTCTTTCAGCTGAGGTGTACTTGCGCTGTACGCTATCGGTTGCAGATACTCCAAAGGCAAAGCTGGGATTGGGTTGTCTGCCAAGTCCGAGGCTGACCATGTGGGCGAGTCTGCGAACCACTGGCTCACTGTCCGGCTGTAGACGCTTGAAGTCCTTCTTGTCCCTGGGGGTGATGGTTCCCGTGATGACGGGTTAGTAGTGGCGCCAAATGATGACCGCCTGACTTGCAGTGGTGTCGGCGGCAGTGGTTTGTCGTCTTCGAGTGGTGGCGTCTGTTTGACAAAGTCCTTGAAAGGCGGAATATGCTGCTCGTAGCTGATCAGAGATGACTTGAACGCGTCGTTCGTAGAAGTTGGTTGCTTCAGAGTGGGCGGGATGGTCTGTTCCATCCCGGCTAGCGATGGAGTCGATGAGTTGTTTGTTCGTAAGGGAGGCCTTCTCAAAGGCACTCTCTCGACTGTTTCTTGCGGCATGAGAGGCAGCGCCCAGCCGGCTGTCTCACCAAAGCCGGTGACAGGTCTTGATTCGATGGACATTGCTGTCGGCTTCGCTGCCAGGGTGATCAGGTGGTGGAGACATGCTGCGTGTTGTGAAAGACAATTCGAAACAAAGAAATCATACTCGAGATGTTCCGGCCAGGTGAGTGGCCGGCGGTACAACGGAAACGGATAAGAACAAAGGCAGAGTTGGCCATAGGGCGGCCATTTCCGGTGGGGTTACTTAGTAGATCAAAACGAGGGGTATGCGGTGCAGAGTGGAACCATCGAGTGTTGTGAAAGTGTGCCATAAAGTCGTGATTAGACGGAAATTTCGCATGTCAGGAACAGAGTAGGCGTCTACTCTCAGCCCACATTCCACGCCAACCCTCAAAAGCATGCACCTAACCCCCATGACTGCTCGTTGACACTGAAATGGCCATGTTTTCTGACCAGTGCTTCTTGCTGCTTGCGCTCCTCGCGATCTCAATCTCATCGGCGCCGGGAGTCTGCGGTATATCGACAAGGACGGCCGGGTCGCCTTTCCTTTCTGTGAGCAGCTGATCGCGCTTCTGGACAGCTCGTCAGTCAAAATCACGCAGCGTCAAGTGATGGTACGTCGGCCAACCTCTTTCTCTTCCTCGTCGAGCCCTGCGAGGAGCTCGTCCCTCGAAGCTCTGCGGCCGCGCACTTTGTCTGGTGAAGTAGGAGTGCCATCTAGCTCGACCGGTTCGGCGTTAATGCTCTGGGCTGAGATGACAAGTTCGGGCTTTGCGGTGTCGATGGGAGAGACGACTTGGTCGCTAGAGGTTGCCATGGTTGTCGCAGGAAAGATAAGATGTATGCTCGGGAAGTGAAGTCAAAAATGTAGAAGGGAGTCGCAAGGTCAAAGACAGTCTTGTCGAAAAGCTCACGGATGTACAAGTTCAAGCTCGGCCGACAAGGCACTTTTCTGTACGGTCTAGCTGAGCCTTAAGGATCTATGTGCGACACACCTTTGGATTATCGGGTCGAGACCGTGAAAGAAAGCTGGGAGAGGTATCATGTAGGCGGCCGAATACGCGAGATGAACAAGCCTTGCGAGAGGGTCAGCACGATTAGGAGCTCCATGCCCCACTTCCCAATCAACCTTGCCGCCTCTGAAACACGCACAAAGACGGTCCACGTGTACAGGGTCGCATGCATACCCGGTACCGGATGCCGCCTGTGAGCATACAGTATGCCGATGCGTCGACCACAAGCAAAGTCGCGAGGAACAAAGGGTGCTCAAATCGGATTCTTTGAAGTAAAAGGCCGTATGTGTATTCATAGGGTTCCACAGAACCCTGCGCAATCTCTTCTCAGAGATGCGCATGCCGTATATGCGTATATGTATTAGATTGAAAAATACCCGCCCAACAAATCATCCAGACGAGAAGGAACTGCCTTCTTCTTATACCGTTAATGCTGCGGAAATGCCCGAGATGCTTTTTCGCTGTTGCGCTGCGGCAGCCGCCAAACAACGAGCTGACCCCCTTCGTAACTCCGTACGAACGCGACGAGGATACACATTTGACATGAGCGCTTCGAGCGCCGTCGCCCATCGCAATGGCGGACCCAAATCGCTCTGCGCCATTGGGGGGTGGGGGGGGGTTGTGGAAAAACACGCCTGAATGCGCTTCGCGGGCCACCACCTACCTCCCCCACCATCCCCTTTTTCGCTGTTCATCACCACATGAATAGAAGAGCAAAGCAACCTTCCAAATTCAAGACTACGTCGGCTTCTCAGCACCAGTAGTCTTGGCCCGATCTTGCTCATCAGAGCTAGAGTCATCCTGCCCTCTCGGCGCCAGCACCTCAATATTCTTGATCGCGCTCTCAACAGCACTCGTTAGATCAATGTGGAAGAAAGGTCTATTCAAGCCCGCCACGACCGCGACGGGGTTCGCAGGAGCCGTGCTGTATGCCGAGCTCTTGTTGATGGCGGCTTCGAAGTTGTCGCTGCCCATGGGTGTCTCGTCCACGGGCTGGATGTCACGTTCGTACACCGATCGAGATCGGCCCTCTTCTGCATCTTTGGTGAGCTCGCGTTTGAGTTGGCGATGATTGAGTTCGCGCTCTGCGGCGGCGGCGGCGGAGTTGGCGCCGCCCATGTCGGCGACGGAGAAGATGGGTTTCCAGCGGTGGAAGCCTCCGTCGCTGTGCGGGGTTGGGTATCCGAAGCCGGCGTGTACGAGAGCGCGCTTGGTCCATCGGTTGTTGATGGAGGCGAAGTGCCATTGCACGGTGTCAGGGGCGGCGTGGCGGTCGAGTTGGTTGCGGACATCAATGAGGTGTTGAATGGACGTTACGTCAACGTTGTTGACTGATGAGAAGTCCAGGACAATTGCCTTGAGAGTGGGCTTGTGTGCGTCGCTGATCAAAGGAGCTCCCCTGCGAGGACCAGGGTCATTCCAGGGACGGTCGCCGACACGCCCGTAAGTCTGGGGATCAGTACGCTGAGTTTCCTTGAAGATGACTTCGGTCATGTAATCCAAGTAGTGATTCGCGTTGGGGTAGTTGTAGCCCTCCGAGAAACGGTAGATGAACACTCCAGGATATGGGTGGCCGACATCTAGCGTCGGGTTGGAGCCGTCGTCGTGCGAAATCGGCAAGTAGATGCTGCGAGTAGATCGGTCCTGGTCGCTGGTTGGCTTGCGTGGGGCCCTTGCTTGGCTTTCATCCAGGATGTGGTCTCCAACGACAGAGTGGACTTGGACGCGGCCCAAGAAGCGGCCCTGCGCCTTGAATACGCGGAAGAGGAACAGTGCGAACGAAGCTGCGACTGTGGTGTAAATTCCAGTTTCGATGTTGGTGAAGACGGTGACGAGGACACCGGTGAGGAAGATGATGAATTCAGGCGGCGAGATCTTCCAGAACTGGTAGGCGGTGTTCGGGGGCGTGATCAGATCTCCCACTGCGTGAATAATGACGGCGGAAAGTGCAGCGTTGGGGATGTAGAAGAACACAACGGGAAGCGCATAGATCGCCAACAAAACGACAACGGCGGTGATGACACCAGCAAGTGGTGTTCGCACGCCAGCCTTCGATTTGATGGCGGTTCGGGAGAAAGAGCCAGTGGCTGGGTAGCCGCCCAAAAAGGGACCAAGCAAATTGGAAACACCAATCGCGACAAGCTCCTGGGATGGGTTGATGGTGTAGTTGTTGACACGGCCGAATGACTTGGCGATCGAGATGTGCTCAATAAGGAGCACGATGACGGCAACCGGAATGTCGCTGGTGAACTTGTCGATGATTTCAGAATTTAACACAGGCACCTGAGCGTGAGTGAAGCCGCGAGGGACAGGTCCGAGGACGCTCCACTTGGCATTTTTGGCCGACGCCTTGCTGCGATCGGGAAGATCGCGGTTGCTTGCCCAGCTGATAAGGGTGTACAGCAGAATAACAAAGGCTGTGCGAAGGGTGTTGCAGAAGAACCACATCTTTCTGCGGTGCGGCTGCTTCCTCGCAAGATAGTTGAAGGTGCTCCGGATGATATACAGCAAGGTGAGAGCTGTAAGGCCGAGTGCGGCGTCCAAACTGGTCGAGGGCAGTCCCTGGAGGGTGTGGATGATCACTTTGTAGGGTTCGTCTCGAGTCGATCCGTGTGGGAGAGTGATGCCCATGAGAGCCTTGACCTGACCGACCGCGATCGTGATTGCCGAGCCAGTCATGAAAGCTGAGATGGCTGGAAGAGAAATCAGATCCACCAACCAGCCTAGTCGGAGAAGTCCCAGTCCGCAGACAATTCCACCGACGATGACCGAAAGAGCGATTGCGATCTCAGCTTTTTGGGAGTCGGTGAGGTCGTCGCCTCCAGCTCTGATGATGATGTTACCGACCAATGTGGACATCACGGCTACAGGACCAATCGTGATGTCTTTTGACGTCGCGAAGAACCAGTAGAGCAAAACGCCCATGAAAGACGAGTAGAGACCGTATTGTGGAGGGAGCTGCGCGAGCTCGGCATAAGCCATACTTTGCGGTACCACCACAGCACCGATTGTGATACCTATCAAACGTCAGCGTTTGCCCAGACTTGAACGATCTATTGCAAACGACTCACCAGCAACAAGGTCTCCGTAGAGCCATTGTAAGTTGTAGTGCATAATCCAATGCGTAAAAGGAAACAGGTTTTTGATGTAAGTCCAGACATCCGCCTTGCTTGGCCAAACGGAGGCAAACCACTCTCCAGTCGTAGGTTCTTCTTCGTCGTATGAGTCTGCGCTCATTACCGAAAAAACGGATTCGCCGCGTGAAAGCTTAGCTGCATTTCCAGTACCAGTCTCATCGCGGTAGTCAAGCTTGATGCCGAGACCTTTGGCAAGGCCGTGGCCAATCTTGGTTACAGCGCTCGCCATGCTTGAGGTTGTCACGGCAGTCGCGGCGTGGCTGGGCGATGCGTGTGTGGTAGATCGAGAGCAATGCTTCGCTACTTAAGCATGCAGAGATTCCAGGCAAATGGTGCCTTGACGCCGAGTTCAGCTAAGATTGATCTAGAACAGCCACAAAGGGTGCTTCTTTTGTAAATATGCAAGCCAGAAAGCTCAGACAGCCAATAGTGGCAAGGCTCGAGGTCTGTTGAACGGATGATCCTATGGCCTTAGCGAGACCTGAGAAGCACGCGAAGAAGGGCAACCGAACGGTATCGATCACGCGAGAAGCACGCGACGTCGGAAGACTGATCAGAGTCGCAGTGGCAGTCTCAACGGCCAGTCGTGGTAAAGTTGGGTGATGACGGGCGGGATCTGCAAAGTGCAACGCCTGAAGTAACGGAGATGGGCGCCTGTGGTTGGCGAGTAGTTGGCGACAAGGGAATGGGAGGCGTGGCAGACGAGGCAAACGCTGCAGAAATGCAGATAGTATGGGAGGAAGGAGATGGCAACATCGAGGGCACAAAAGACGCCATCGCGACGAGGTCATTGCAATGGTAGGGCCAAGCGGATTACGTTCGGCAGTGGAGCTGGACCCAGAATCCAAAAAGCTCAAAATGTCGTGATTAGCGCTAGAGACCGTTTTGGGGAAGGTCCTGAATTTTGCCGCTTTGTCTGAAGCTGGGGGAGTCTTCCCTTGTTCATCCTCCTCGGAAGAGGCATACCATAGCGAGGAGAGAGGCGAGCCTGGTCTCGCTTGTGGTAGGCCTTTTGCAATATATTTCAACATGATATACCACACGCATTGCATGCCCTCGTCTGCAGACTAGCAGTCGCCAAGCGTCATCGCCATTGATTTGGGAATAGGCTGCTGTGCTGCTACCGCAGCTGTCGGACAGAGATTGGAACTCGGACCAAACTCGATCGTGATGATTGCTCCAGTCGTCACTGCACGCTCATGGGGAAGAGACGGCATCCTGGGCATGCATCCTCAGTCTCCGTTTTCGCTGAGGAGGCTTGCCATTAGTACATACTAATCGCGGTGGATCCGGCGCAGACAGACGGGTGCGGGCGGAGAATGGAAGTCCAGCTGCTGGTGTGCTCGTGGTCGCAAGAGGACCAGAACAACGCTGCGTCCTCACAAGTACCGCTGTTGGAGGGAGTAGTACATGGTGTACACGTTTCGGCCCACGCACTTGCTGCGCTGATGACGACTGGACGCGCAGTGACAAATGCTGGGCGTGAGTTGTTAAACAAAACATAAACAGAGTGGGCGGAAGTCAGTGAGGTGAATTATTTCCCGTGTGAAAGTGAGGAGATCAGGTTGAAGAATTCCAGGCTGAAGAAATATGTATGAGGTATCGTCCAGTACTCACTCTTCTGCGTACCAGTGAGTGCAACTGGACTCCACCTTTGAGATCGTGTGCCGCACGTGATGTTCCGGCCCGAGCTCAAACTCAAGACGGTCGCTCCTGAACTTGCAAATCTCTGAGATGGTCGACATGGAGATAACCATATTGACACTCTGCAACAGTCGTTACTGCTACGCGCACAGCTCTGGCATCGCTCCGCCGCAACTTCCATCCGCAACAATCTCCGAATAGCAAAGGCCGCTCGAGTACCCTGAGACGAGAACTTGGTGGATCCCAAGACGTAAAAGACCAGGTTCAAAAATCCTTTGTGCAGCCATGCGCGTTGTTACGGCAAAGATGTTCATGTGCAATTGCGGCGTAGAGGCTGACTGTCTGCGCTTTCCCCTCATCGCCTCGAAGGGATCGCTCTTGTTGTTTCGACTAACATCCACAATGGAGCATCCGCCAAGCCATACTACGTATGACTGAGGTCGCCTAACACCCTTTGACCAAGAACAACCCAGTCGTTGCGATCACTTGACCGCAACTTATCATCGATCCATTTGCAATGATGTCAAGATCAATATTGGACAACATCCTGCGACACCAGGCATTGCAATCCTTCGACCAGAGCAAGTTGATGATCCATTACGATGATGTCAACCCATCTCGGGTCTACGACGCATAAAAGGCATCATCTCGCCCTATCTGAAGACAACAATCAACCCAATTCAACCCAGTCTCATACTTAGATTACCATCCCCAAAGAACAAACACTATGAAAATCATCTCTCCCATCCCAGGCAATGCTGCAATCCTGGCCCTTGCGCTAGCCATCGTTCCAGCTCTAACAAGCCCAACACCCCAGACATCGCCTAGAACCAAGAAACTCCTTCGCCGCGAAGAAACCGACGAGGAGATTCTTGACAGATGCACGCTCAAAGAGTTTGACTTCAACGAGGACGACAAAGGTCGGCTTGTCTGTAAAGACACCCGGGGCGCGTGGTCTGACGTTTACTCATGCGAAGAGTGCTTCGGCCTGGATGGCTACGAGGCCGTGAAGACAAGCAAGGGAGCCAGCTGTCACATCGTCACCGACCGCGACGGCGAGTGGGACAAACTAAGCACCCAGGTAACCGCGTGTCCCGGTGACGACGTCCCCCCCACGGACCCAGACGGCAACCCGAGCGAAGAGGTTTACGAAGGCATTTTAGACGCATGGTGCGCGGCTGCGGGCTCTGGCGGGTTGTTTGGTTTCCCGAACATGCTTGCTTGCTATGGTTGGGCGTTTGGCAACACAGACACCACGCTCGAGGAAAACAAAGCCGGTGTTACTCGTACGACCGCAACTCTGTTCCCGTTCTCTCACAGGTGGGATGATCATGCTGACACTTACACCGTTTAGTTCTTTGCAACACGTTCTTGGCCGGCATGTGCACAGCATTCACATAAGGAGGAGTACAAATAAAAGGCGAGAGGTCACTGGACGAGAAAGTGTCTGTAAGGTTGCGTCCATGTCGACGAGGAGCATTACGTGAGTGGTGGAGGTGGATGATAGCAACTGCACCCGGGCGATGGGGAATTGGAAGAGAGCCTCGTGTTCATATGGGGTTCAATGACATCTGTTTGTTTGTTTTTTTGAAAAGAGACAATCGACACATAATCTCGTTCTTGATTTTGCAAAGCTCAGCGTTGGCTACGACGGACCGAACAGAGTAGACTCAGTAGCGCGGACATTCGGCATGAAAACCGATTTTTGAGTTCTGCGTACCACTCTACCTTCTCAAAACTGTGACCGACCGGTCAATCATCCAACATTCAGCAGCGCTACCAACCAAAATCGTTACTTGTCATGATAATGTCGTCGCTAATGGTCGAGCTGGATGTTGCACGTACCCCAACCCTAACCCTCAATATCATCTGACAGCACCATACAGATTGATGCTGAGCAATACGTCGACAGGCTCAATTATACGACTAAGGGACCCCGCGACACAGCTGTTACGCGTCGTTTCGCGTCTGCTTTCATGTTTGATTTGGCGATTGGCTTGACTCTACAAGTACGGTGAAGCCAACTTCAATCTCACTCGATTACAGCCCGCTGAGAACAGACTCTCCCTGTCAAATGCGACAATAATAATGGCACATCTCGACCTCTTCCTCCAGCGAGGCCCACAAAATGGCGACGTCGAAGCCAGTCTGGAGGAACTACGCCGTATCGTACTCACCGACGGCATACCAGCCAACACCGACGGCACAGTTAGTTTCTCGACCATCTCGTTCTGCTTCTGTTCATACCACTGATTCTTCCTCCTCTCCAGTCAGACCTCCGTCCATACACATGGCTCATCCTCCTCAACGCTCCTCCTCTCAACACCGACACATACCTTGACCTCGTCCGCCAAGGCGCATCGCCTGCCTACGACAAGATCCGCAATGATACCTTCCGCACCTTGACCACAGACCCTCTATTCCGTCGCCGCGTAACAGACAACACCCTTTCACGCGTACTCAATGCAATAGCCTGGAAGCTGCAAGATGCTCACGAGTCGCAAGTCAACGGCTGGATGTCACCGCCTACCCTGGGCGTCCCAGCAAGCGTAGACGGCAGCGACGGCGTTTTCCACTCACCAGCGTCAGTCAGCACACGGCATGGAAGAGGCTCCATCGCAGGAACCGAAGGCTCGGAAGCCGGGGACATCAATTCTACCACCGGGAACTCCGTCGCCAGCGTCGGCTACGTCCAAGGCATGAACGTCATGGCCGCACCCTTCCTCTACGCCGCCCGCAGCGAAGCCGAAGCTTTCGCCGGCTTCGACCGCTTCATCACTGTTGAAGTCCCCGGCTACGTACGAGGCAGCATGGACGGCGTCCACAAGGGCCTTGCACTCGTCGACAGACTGCTGGAACTCCTCGACCCAGAACTGGCACACCATCTGCTGTCAACGGGAATGAAAGCGGAAATCTACGCCTTCCCTAGCGTGCTGACCATGTGCGCTTGCACGCCGCCGCTCCCGGAGGTCTTGATCCTTTGGGACTTTCTTTTTGCTTACGGGCCGCATCTCAACCTTCTGTGTATTGTTGCTCAGCTCATGATTACGAGAGACCAACTGCTGGCCAATCCTAGCCCGAAGCCGGACTTTAAGCCGCTGAGAGCTAAGCAGACTGTGGAGATCACGCTGGAGCTTGCGAGGAAGGTGCCTGATGATTTGTATCAGGAGATGCTGTTGCATGCGAAGTGAGGGTATGTCCACTTACGTTTCGATCAAACTCGCGGACGGTGGAAGGGGAAGGAGAGGGGAGGCGGTGGAAAAGGATACCTCCATCATCTCCCACCCCCTCGAAGCAACCACGTTGAGCTACAAGTCTCGCGGAGCGGAGAGGAGGCGGTGACATGGGAAACGTGGTGGGCACTTCCGCTGCCCTTTGCCCCTCCGCCCCCCTGAACACACGCGGGTTATCTAGGAAGGTCAAACAGTACTTCCTAGTTTCCTACACAATGTGGGCGTATGTTGCCCACTGGAAGCCCGACTAGCCGGCGAACCCGAACGAATCATGATAACGCCTTG
>Ga0265797_10012234_pt1 | contig 10548 bp, 12 predicted proteins | sample P2T30metagenome_FD_192433 | JGI IMG/M metagenome (GOLD analysis project Ga0265797, IMG submission 192433) | Plant litter microbial communities from East Loma Ridge, Irvine, California - P2 T30 | ecosystem: Environmental > Terrestrial > Plant litter > Unclassified | place: USA: California... | reverse complement strand
TCCCCTCGATACGCCGGAACTCCGAGCCCTGATCACCTCGATAGTGCGTGAGCAGATCGCAGAGATCTTACAGCAAGCGTCAGCTTCTATCTTGATCGGCAATCGTGGGAACATGCCTGCGAATGAGCACAACCAGACTTCGCCTCTGCAGCAGAGCAGTGCGCAACCTGGCCAGACTTCGACAAATGTTCCATCCAATAGCCAATTCATCAAGCCGGAACCTTGATCCGTCCCTGGTTGATCCGCCCTCCCGAGATGTTCGATTGAAGTCGCAGTATGAAGCAGCTAGGCTGCCAGCCGGCACCTATAGGACGGCTCCATCGACCAAAGACTCCAAGCTTTAGAACAGAATATGTCGAATCCGACAATTCGACTCCACTTCGACGCCTTCGAACGCACAGATAGTTCGGCGAAGACATTTGACCCTACGAAGGAGTTGGGCAATGAATCCTTCGATACTCTGAATGATGCTGCTGCTCGGAGCTGAGCTCGCGTCAGCATCCAAAAGCGATGTTCTGCCGCTGGTAGCGGTGCATACATTGCCTGATACTGGTCTCGGACCAGTCACAATACTAGATTCGTTTAGTCTCTGATACTAGCTCTGCTGGTCACCATACTGGCTCTGCTGGTCTATGATACTGCATTCGTGTGGTCTAATGATATCGCTGCTGCGATGAACCATATCAGCTGCGCATTGATCTTTGATACTGCCGGCGTATGCCGGTTTCATGTACTCATAGCTCGTCTTTAGACAATCTCGATACAATATGTACCCATGCAGCCTTCTCCCGTGATGTAAATGCAAAAGAACTAGCCAAGTGATAGAGAATGTCGTCAAGCAGCACCAGCACCAGCACCACAAAAGCAAGAGCGAAAGAGCACAACGTGATACTCGCCTCGACATCACGGCAATTGCAAACACAACCACGACCGGGATGGATCTAAAGCTAGGCACTTCCAATGGAAACATGTGTATTTTATTGTAAAGAGATACAGGATAGCTGGATACCTCCCGCCTGGTGTCCAGCAGGTCCTTGAGGTATCCGAGCTGATCTTGTAGTACAAAAAGAGTTCGCAACAACAGAAGAAGTAAAATCTGCCTGATTGTACTCTCTACCATTCCTCGATCAAACAGGACTACTTATACCTCTGAATCTTCCACGGGCCTCGACCGTCTCTGCAGTGACATCTCTTTCGTTGTTTCCGTTGCCCGGACGGACGCCTCGTGGGTTAGCACCATTACCGCGAATGCCTCATGGAACACGGGTCCCTCCGAATGGACGAACAATTCCTGGGATGGCATCTCTTGGGCGGGTCCCTCCGCCTGGGCGAACGAATCCTGGGATGGCATCTCGGCGGCCACGTCCAGTGCTTGAGTTCATTCGCTGACGGGCCTCGATGGTCTCTGCATCAGCATCTCGTCGACCGCCACTTATACTCCCGCCGATTCTGTTAGGCTCAGCTTCACGTCGGTAGCTGCCGCCGCGACTTGGAGTAAGACCTCTCTTAGGAGAACCTCCAGGGGGTCTTACAAGACCAGGATATCGCTCGATCAAGTCCTCTGCCCGGTCCGCATCGCGCTTGGGAGTCCATGGCACCGCGTTCCCACGCTCAACCACGTCGTTTGATGCCTCAGCATTGGGCGTGCGGGGCCATGAGACAAGGTGGCCACGTTGGGCCGGGTCATCGTTCGATACACGTCTGCTGTCGGTGCTTGAGCCACCTTCTGGAAATCCGATAGCTCGCTTGATGGGCTCGGCCTCTTGTCGACTACCACCAGCGGTCTTGAACTTGCGGGGATCAGCAGCACTCCCTTCCCCACCCGGACGGGAGCCACGGGCTCGCTCCACCAAGTCGCCTACCGGAACCGCAAGGGACGCGCCTGGATATAGGACAAGGCGACCACGGTCGACCAGGGCTTCAACTTCAGCCTCGGGTTCGGCCTCTCGTTTCGGCCATCCGTCGCCACATTTGGTTTTGGCCCGAGCTTCGACAGATGTCTCTTCGGCATCTCGTTTCGCCTGTCCGGGACAGGCATCGATTCTGGCCCGAGCTTCCAATGGCTCGATAAGAGTCACGGAGATGGCATTTCGTCGATGAAATGCGCTAGCAGATGAGATATCTTGAGGAGGTGTCTATACTAGTGTGAGCGAAGACACGGGGATGAAACCACGAGATGGCATACCTCAGCGTCTGGGACTGGTGCCGCAAATAAGGCAAGAGAGAAGGAAAGAAACGTGGTGATTGCGAGTGCACGCATACTGTATGTGTTGGTACGAGCGGAAAGGAGTGGTGTCGATATAAGACTGAGCTGCCGAAGAGGATGGAAGGCCCTTCGGTTAATGAAGCAATTGCCAGCAGCGAAGGAGGTTGCCTACGACTTTATTCATGGCTTAGGCTCACCATGTGCGAGTTTCCAGGATATTGGCGCTTCGAATAGCGACCACGCCTCACCCTGATAATCGTCTTAGATGCCATCGATGCGGGCTCTGTCGCATTGTCAAGGCACGAAAGCTCATGGTGTCGTGTGTAACCTGTAAAATGATTGGAGTAAAACCAAGAGAGCATAACGGTTGGTGCAAATCAGGTAGGCTGAAACCCAGTCACCAGCATAAGTGGGAACCTATGGCGCTTAGCGGCATAGCACACGAGACCGAGAATGCACCGAAATGCATCCCATCGCTCCTAGTAACGTTGATCACACCAATCCATCACATTGCAAGCGCTCCGAGAGCCTACTACAAGGCAGTTCGGTAGATATGGCATCCATACATGTTACATGACCGAGGAGTCTACATTGCTCTTGAAAGTCTATATTTGTGATTTCGGCTTACAGCCCACTCAAGACTTTGCTCCATGACCTCCTGTACTTGTGTCGAAAAAGGTAGTGACGCAGGGCAAGCGCGTCAGCTTCAGATAACTTGTCCATATGGATAGTTGTAGCGTATAAAAAGCAAAGGCAAAGGTATTGAAGGCTAAACCACAAAAGAATGAAGGCTGGAGGGGCAGACAAGTTTTTACCGCCCTTTGTATATCTAAACCATGGCCCAACCAGCCTCCCCCAGGCTGGAGCATAGAACGACCAGCGTTCCTTGGGATGCAACATGAACAAAAGAACCGTGCGCTCACTTACTTCCTCCACGGCCTGGAGTCAACCCTCTCTTGCCACCTCCTCCCTTATTAGGACGTTGCAATCCTCTCTTATGACCGTCAGCACCGCCTGTACCACGGAGACCGCTCTTGTTTCCACCAACGCCACCACCTTGGAAGCCTCTTCTGCCGTTTCCTGAATGTTTCGTGATACCCCTTTCCTCCAGATCGTTGGAGATTTCTTCGGAAGCATCGACTTCGACTTCGTCCACAGGATCCTTGTCTTCGTCGGCTTCTTCGCGTGTCTCAAGGTTTTCTGAACGTCGACCAACCCACTTACCACCACCGCCACCACCGCGCCTTCCTCCACGTGTCTTGAGGCTGTCAATTGAACCCGGCTCCTCCCAGGCGCCAATAGGACGAAGTATCCCTCGGGTCTCGAGGCTGTCTGAGCGCCTTTTAGGGAGGCCAGAGCCACCACCATTAAGATGCTTTCGCTTCTCGACTTCCTCTACCGACCTCTTCGGGGGGGTAAAACCACCACCGCCGATACGCCTGGCTCGCCCCACCAGGTCGATGATAGGCTCTCGCTTCGGTAGGCTGGGAAGGATAGTGGCTCCGACAAGGTCGTCGTTTCGTTCGACCACGGCATTCTTCTGCAGAATCTGGTACAAGTGTTAGTGTGAATTCAACATGCACCTGCAGGATGGGACGTACTGTAGAGCCTGTAAGAGGTACGGCAGAGATGGGTAGCACGAGGAACCCCAAAAAGAGGACTCTAGATCCGTACATCGCGGCGATTGAAGATATACAGCGTCAAGGGCTATGAGGAAAGTCGTGATGCTCTTCGAGAATGATGAAGCTTTTAAGCTTGGGTGGGCGTGCTTGTGGAAAGAGATTTTGGGCCGCAGTGCATTTTCGGTATGCGGTCTGAGTGTGGTACTCAGCATGGCATATATCCTCGATCCTGACACCCATGCCGCAATGTCATCAAAAGGCTCCCATAGCATACTCATGTCCATCTACTCCTCCATAGTGCTTCGACCCGCTGCCACCTGGAAAGTCACCGGTCTTGCGTTTCAGCTTGCCTCTTTCGTCCTCTAGGAATCATGCTCTCCGTTCTCGCTCCCAATGATTGCGCATCTTCGCGTGATGAACATGTAGTGCGTGCTTGTTCCTTGCATTTCGCGTCGACGCTGGAACACAAGGCGTCACGCCGGAAATGTGTGACGGCCCGCGACCGCGCCGCAATGGAGCAGGAGATTTCTGCGGGTAGCGCCACACCTGTAAATTGACCCCCGGTGGGTCCGAACAGATGCGTTAGATCATGCTCCATGTATCAGATAGATCGACAGAACACATTGTAATAAAAGAGTCCATAATGTGCATCCCGTGAGGAGTCCGGCTTTGCCGTGCAAGCAATAAATATGTCATATATCATACACAGCATTCAGCCGCACAGGGCGAGGTAACACATCTCAAATCCAGCCACGTGGTGCTTGAACAGCAGGTTGTGGTAACTGCGGAGAACGGCTCAATAAACTCTGGCCGGACACCCTCCATCCTGTCTTCGGTAGCAATCTTATGCGGACTTTCTTTGTATCCTGTGCGCTATTCCATGTTGACGAGTTGGTGAATTGGGCTTGCGCCTCTTTCGGCAAGCTGTAGATAAGGGTCGGCATCGCGGAGGTCTTCCAGATGCCGGCACCAGTATCCTTGGAGGTTTTGATTATTGTCGAAACCAGAAAGATAAAGCTTAGGACCAGTAAGAGAAGTGGGAACGTAAGCCATGCCCATCTTACTGATACGAAGTTGGCCTTAGAAAACGCGTGGCCTTCGACATCCTCGCGGGTAGGCGCTGATCGTATAACGTTGGTCAGAGCTGTGGCTAATCGTTCCATGTGCCTCGTGACATTGTTTGGAGCAAGCCACGGGTTGAAGAAGAGCGTTTGGTGCCATGGAGAACCCGTCTTCCATGTCTTGTAGCGCAGAATCGGGGAAGCTGACTCATTGACCTGAGTGGTGTATGCGGGGAATATATCTGTGAAGCCTTGCATCAACGCCAAGGCAGTATTATTTGACGTCCCAAAATTGGCAAGCCTGCCATCGCCGGTGAATTCTCCCGCCTTGATAGTTATGTTCTCCATATAGAAGATATCGGTACCGTTCTCAACCTCGGTCTGGTAAGGATAGGCTTCCCAAGGAAATGGACCAGAAGTAGTGTTGAAGACAGTGTCAACTACTTCTTCATTATACCCGCCCCAAGTATATGACGAGCTCATGGTCTTTACACACCAAGATAAGTGGCACTCTTGTGCCACAGGCGTCTCATTTCGGTACACCGCTTCAGCTGACCCATCGCTCGATGAGACGATTAGAACGTCTTGAATCTTGTGGCGTATGTGCTTGAAATGAATGGAGCCGTTGCCGTATAAAGGCTCTTTCGTGATGATTTGAGTCAGTGGAAAAGTGCGCATCGTGAGGGCTTCGCCCGCGATCGAGTTGGCCTCGTCCCACAGGTATCCTGACATCAATGTCGGATTGTCGCTTGTTGCGTTTAGAAAGTAACCACACGCTGTCGCATTAGGGTACGGCTGCTGAAGATCGAATAATCCATTTGAATCTGCGGTCCAATCCACAGTTTGCGTCAAGCACGCAAACGAGAGCTCAGTAGATATGTCCAAGCATTGACTACAAACGCCTAGTGTCTTGTACAAGGGCCATGTACAGTTACTAGTCGAGCAAGACTAGACGTAGCTGGTCAGCGTGGAGATCAACGGTGGAAGATAATCGAGATGACGTATCGTGTATCACTTACGATTGAGATATCGGGGCGAACGGCGTTTCCGAACACGACTGGGCGTATGCCTTCGCCGTAGGAAAACTTTTCGATTATCAAGAAGGTGTCTTTATCGTCTGTTGCTATCTCATATCCATCTAGGTACTCTTTCGGATAGGTCGATTCATAGTTGTATGCCTTAGGCACTGCCGCGAGAGTTGCCTGGAGGGTCCATCGGTCGGATACTTCGGTGACTTGTTGAAAGAATGTATCTATAGCAAGTAGCAGGAGTATTAGCAGAGCGCCGAGTGCTGCTAGTGAACGACCCTTGGTGCGATAAAGGAGCATTAACGCTCCTAACGGTCCACGAGAAGCTTTGTCAAATATTTCGAAATCCCACATAGCCTTGGAGTTGTGGAACCAATTCCATTTCAGCTGACCGAGCGCTTCGGTTGTCGGAACTATCAATCCAGCAGACGCGATCTTCCCCAGCACGTTGATCCCGGTAATGAACGCGCTGTTCGTGAAGAGTATTGGCTGATCTTTGATATGAAGGCATATCAGGACTATCGCGATCATCGAACATGCACTTATTAACCAGCTCGATGTCTCAAACAGCCATCTCTTGAAGACGTTGTTAGAGGCGTTGTATTCCGCTAGCTTCCTCTCGATTCGTTGTGTAAAGTCTAGCGATGGCTTTTCGTGTTCTGGAGGGTCGAGCGATTCAGGCGAATGGGGTCGTCGGTATTCCCCACTTTGTGGTGAACTATGGGGAAGATAAGATCGTCTTGCTGTCGAGGTTGGAGCCATCGAGGTGGAGCGTATATTGCTGTGGAGTGTATCGTGGTTCTCAGTGAGAGACATGAAGGGTAGACGTCTTGCTGGCAAGAAGGTGTTTCGATCGATTCCTGGAAGCGAGATGGCCGCAGACCGGCGCCTGCGGAGTTGTATAGGCTGAACATCATCTTCTACTACCTAGCCAGGTATTGCAGAGGCGAAGCGCAAGTTGCACGTGTCCATTCTCGTGGCTGGGCGTGCGCTTCGTTATCGTGCGCCTATGGGAGGTTTGCTGTTAGCGCTGCGGCATGGCGACTGGATGTCAGCTACCGACCTCGGCGCGGAGACCGACATAGCCATATCGCGCAGACGAATAGAGCGACCTTGGATGCAGTAGCAAGCGAAGATCTTCCGGCGACCGAAGGCGGAGTTGAAATTCGAGTGATGAAGTTGGGACGGGGATACAAGGAGTGAGGGTCAGCGGGACGCGTTGGAGCTGGGCTTCGGCAAGCGAGATTGGCTCCGCGATGACGATTGCTTGGCAAAACGTGCCAGATGTGGTTATCCATTACATGCTATTTAGTTCTATCAGAATGACTTGATTGTCTACAGTTTAACATCGCGGGCAAAGGTCTACGGTTATATGAAGCCAGGTGGAGCTGTCGGTGCTGGCTGCACCTGTCCAGACACTCTCCAGCCTTGCTTTGGCAAGAGTCTAATTCTGACCTTGCGGGGATCGTGGTGTGATGCGCCACCCGAGCTTGTGGTTGAGGTACTGTCCTTCCGCATATTCTGCGGTAGACCGTACATCAACGTTGGCATCGCCGAAGTCTTCCATATACCTGTCTCGGTGTCCTTCGAAGTTTTGATGATAGTAGCAACCAAGAACACAAGGCTGAGTACGAGTAGCAGGAGTGGGAATATCAACCACAGCCAATTGATGTGGACAAACTTCTCCATGCTGTATGCTTTTCCGGCTATCATCTCATTGCTATCAACATTAGACCGTATGACATTGGTCACGTCTCTAGCTAGCCTCTCCATATGATGTGTAATATTGTTAGGTGCTAGCCAGGGATTGAAGTCGATGTATCGCGTAGCAGGGCCATTTTCGAAATTCTGAAACCTGAGTATTGGCTGCATCGCCGAGTTGTTGCTCGTATAAGATGCTGGGAAGAAATCGTCCCAAATGGCGTTGACTTTCCAGACGGTTTCGTTCCAGATAGTATACGTGATGTTGGGGCCGGGTGAGGTTGTACCTGGCAAGCTCTGCGATGGAACATCGAGAGTCACATTGGGCGCATAAACAAAATCTGTGCCAGACTCCCGCTTCGTAACGATCCAAGGCCATGGTGTGGGGTCGGTGGCGATGTTCAGATGCGTTGAAAGGATGCTCTCGCTGTATATACCCGATTCGTATGAGGATCTCATGCGTTCAACACACCACGACAGTACACATTCGTGGACTACAGGGGGCTCGTGTCGGAAGACACTGCCAATACCATTAGCTGCGGATGCGATAAGTCCGTCATAGATTGGATAACGAATGTTCTTGAAGGCGACAGAGCCTGAGCCGTAGAAGGGGTCTCTAGTCCAAAAGTCGGAAAGAGGAACTGTACGCATCAATAGAGCCTCGCCAGTAGTGTTTGTCGTTCCGTTTTCTAGTACCACGTATCCCGAGAGAAGAAGCGGTGTACTCGAAGTGATGTTGAGGAAATGCCCGCACACGGTCCCGTTTGGATACGGAACACTTTCTATCGGACCTTGGTAGTAGGCACTCCAGTCGATCGTGGTGTTGAGACATGCGTGCGTGATGTTTAGACTGTGAGAGACCTCCGCGCAGCTGCTGCACGTTGCAAGAGTGTCGTACTCAGGGAAAATACAGTTGCTAGTAGGGCACGATAAGGGAATCTCTGGACGAATGCCTCGCCCCAGCTGTGTAGATCGTGTGCCGTTCCCATAAAAGTACTTTTTGATGATAGGGGCAGATACCTCATCATACAACCCCTGTTCTTCAGCTTTGATGTAGAACTTCGAGGTAGGTGGACGGTATTTCTTGACGACTGGAATCGAACAGGAAGAGTTCTGCATGGCCCAATGGTCCGGATAGGTTACCACTTGCTGGAAAAAGGTGTCGATGGCAAGCAGTAGTACGATGAGAAGCGCCCCCAACGCAGCAAGCGACCTTCCTTTCGTCCGGAAAAGAAGTAGTGCAGCCCCCCATGCACCGCGGGATGCCTTGTCAAAGATTTCGAAATCCCACATAGCTTTGGACTCATGAAACCAATGCCACTTTAGTTGCCCAAGTGCCTCAGATGTCGGTACGATAAGGGCAGCGGATGCAACCTTCCCTAAGATATTGGCTATCGTGAGAAATCGGTCGCTCTTGGTCATCTCCTCCCCACTGATCGATAAATAGATACCGATGGTGGCGCCCATGCACAACGCGCTCACTGTCCAACTGGCAGTCTCAAAAAGCCATCTCTTGAAAACATTTTGAGACGCGTTGTACTCAGCCAGTTTCTTCTCTAAGCGCTGTACCAAGTCTAATGAGTTCTTCTCGGCCTCGTCGGAAGTGCTCGGTGGTGGCGTATCGCGTTCTAAGGTTTGCGCATTGTGTGGCGGCTGTCTTGAGAATTGGTACTGGGGAAGTGTCGGTACGTGATTACGTGGGTGTTCTGAGATCGCGGATGTGTAACTGGGTGGTTCATTCATTGGGAATGTGTGATTCGAATGGAAGTATGCTTGATGGCTGCTGAACGAAGTTGGCGTGCCACCAAATCGGTGGCATGCTCTTGTATGAACCCGCCATACACTCTGAACCTTTAGCGGGAATGGCTTAGCTCGGCAGTTCCTTGATGCAGCGATCGCACGTCCTAAAACTAAAGATATTTAGCCGCGGAGTGCAAGATAAAGCTGCCAGCGAAGGAAGAAACTTGTTAGAGCAGCGGGTTTGGCGCCGAGTAGCTGCGAGTCCATGGTCGTGCAGACTTGTGTGTCTAACCATGTTTATCTCGCGTGTGGCTTGGCGGTATAAGCCAATGACACCGGTCGATTTACCGCTGGCTTTGGCGCCGACTAGGCATGTGAAAGTTGGCGTTGCAACACAGACGCGCTCATTCCAGGCTCGTTGTCTTGTTGCGCTTAGAATCGAGCATATTGGTTGCATGAGCGATTGGCACTGAGCCTCACGTACCTTTTGAGTACGACTGGAGCAAAGCCAGGTTTTGACGCGTAATTTGACAATCTTCATCAAAATCATGTGTGTATAACAAGTAAGACTTTACAGCTATATAAAACCAGGTGGAGCTGTAGACGTGGGTTGAACTAGACCAGACACTCTCCAGCCTTGTTTGGGCATTAGTCTGATCTTGACCTTCTTCGACCTTCTATTCAAGGTGCGCGTTGATGCTGCCGGTGTCTTGAGTTCCTGTTGAAGGTCTTTTGGCAGGCTGTATATCAGCGTCGGCATGGCGGAAGTCTTCCAGTTGCCGATATCATCGTATGCGTGTTGTGAAGTCTTGATCATTGTAGCCACCAAGAATGCGATGCTTAGGAAAAGGAGAAGCAAAGGGAATGTAAGCCAAGCCCAATGAACCACCACATAAGTCTCTGGGGATGAGGCGCTTCCAACGATGAGCTCATTGCTGTTAGCATCAGACCTGACTGCGTTCGTTAGAGCATGTGCTATCCTTTCCATGTGGTAGGTGACGTTATTGGGAGCAAGCCATGGGTTGAACCGAACTTCTCGAAACATGACCTGATCGATGAAACTAGTTCTGATCTTCAGATATGGCTTGGCCGATGGCTCGGTGACAGTAATCAGGGAGGGGAACACTTCGTCCAGAACAAAGATTGTGTTCATGAACGTCTCGTTTGAGACGCCATAAGTGGTCGTATAG
>Ga0265797_10012233_pt1 | contig 10548 bp, 7 predicted proteins | sample P2T30metagenome_FD_192433 | JGI IMG/M metagenome (GOLD analysis project Ga0265797, IMG submission 192433) | Plant litter microbial communities from East Loma Ridge, Irvine, California - P2 T30 | ecosystem: Environmental > Terrestrial > Plant litter > Unclassified | place: USA: California... | reverse complement strand
GAGAGCATTTTTGGAGCACGCCAGAAGACGGAGAGGCACCCAAACCGGTGTCGTCACATTTGTGGCCGGTGGATCACGAAGGACGCAAGACGACCAGCGCACAGATGCGAGAAGCGATGAAAAGATACAGCAGAGAGCATTTGGGCCAGACATTGACGATACAATCGTACCGTGAAATCGCCATCGCGATCAGCCGCAGGTTCATCGGCGAGCAAGATGCGTTCATGAAGGATTTTGACGGGATCGACGAGGGCGGGTTGGACGAGGGCGAGGGAGAGCAAGGGGTGGGCCGGCGATTACAGGCGATCATGGACAAGCAGGCCGGCCACACATCCAGCGTTGCGGGCATGATATACGCGCGATTGATCAGCGAGCGGGATGGAACGGTGGCAAGCACGCGAGCCATATTCAGGACGGTCAGTTGCATGTGGCATTTGTGGTTGGGTTTCGACACGGCGTTCGACCACGAAGGCAGGGAGGGAACACAGACGAAAGGAAAGAGAAAGACGAGCGAGATGCCGTGGGAGGCGGTGATGGAAGCAAAGCAGGCGGCCAGATGGAAGCATTTGCGAGGAGCGGACACCCAGGCCGGTTTGCAGCAGATGATGAGATCGGGCGCGGCCAGATTCCGAGGCGTGCAAAGAGAGGCAATTCAAGCGATAGTCGAAGGCGCACCGAGGATAATCGCGGTCATGCCGACGGGTGAAGGAAAGAGTTTGTTGTTCCAGTTGCCCGCGTACATATCGCCGCGCGGTTTGACGATCGTGGTGGTGCCGTTGGTAGCGTTGCGGTACGACATGATGATCAGGTGCGCGGCAATTGGCGTGACGGCGCGAGAGTGGGAGGCGGACCGACAGGTGGACGACGCCAGCATCGTGTTCGTCACACCGGAGACGGCGGCGCAGAATGCGTCGTTCAGATCGTTCGCACAGAGGAACCGCAGGCGGTTGGATCGGATAGTCATCGACGAATGTCACGTGGTGTTGAACGAAAGCACGACGTTCAGACGGCATTTGCAGCGGTTGGGCGGGTTGGCGAAGATGGCGTCCCAGATGATCATGGTGACGGCGACATTACCGGTCAACAAAATCGAGGCGTTGAAGACGAACATGTTTTGGAGCGGGTTGGAAGTGCGAGAATTCCGCATGCGTACGGCCCGTACGAACATCCGTTACAGCGTGTGCACGGTCGAGGGAAGTCGAAGAGAGCACGACGAGGCGGTGGTGAGGGTGGTCGAATTCAAGTCCCGACAATACCAACCGGGCAAGATGATCGTTTATTGCAACAGCACGACCGGCGTCAGCAAGTACGCAGACAAGTTAGGCGTGGATGCATATTACAGCGATGCGGATTTGAAGGCGGAGAAGTTCGAGGATTTCCGCAGTGGGCGCACGCAATTGATCGTGGCGACGAGCGCGTTGGGGTTGGGAATCGACATCCCCGACATCCGTGCCGTGGTACACGTAGATTGGCCGTTCGGGATGATCGAATATAGCCAGGAGGGCTGACGTGCAGGCAGAGACAGACAAGCCAGCGAGAACATCGTGATCATGGGGCGAAACGCAGCGAACGAGCGGAAGGAGCAGGGCGGAAGCAAGCGGCGTGATGCGACCGAGAGCACGGCGTTGATCGAGCGGTTCATGCAGGTCGGCGTTCCGCCCGGGCAGCGGTCGTGTCGAAGGATCGTATTGAACGAATATTTCGATGGTGAGGAGGAACGGCCGTGCCAGGGAGGCGAAGAAGCATGCGACGTTTGCCGCCCGTCAACCGAGTTACAACGTGCGATGGCCGGAACGATAGATGTGGCCGGGGAGCAAGCCACCCGCGAGCAAGAAGCAGGAGGTCACGAGCCAGCCGCGTTCACGACCGGTGTGATGACGTCCACGGGTATACAAGAAGTGAGCGTCGACCAAGACGAGACGCAAGCATTCCGCGAGTCGCAGCACGACCGGCGTCAGGCGAAGGAGATTGAGATGGAGCAGAGCAGGAGACAGGAAGCGCAGACGAGACGAATCAAGTCACGATTGGAGGAGTGGCGAGGCAAGTGCATATCGTGCGCGATCGACGGGCGGCCGTTCGACCACAGCGCGTGGCGTTGCGAGCACGCGAAGAAGTGCGGCGCGTATGATATGGCACGTATGGTACAGAAGTCGACGGTGTTGGAGGGCAAGTTTTCGTGCACGATGTGTTTCGCACCGCAATCGATGTGCCATTGGTTCGCGCCGCACCCGAGCAAACCAGGATGGTACGTGGCGTCGAGGACGGGCCAAGGCAAGGTTTGCCCGTTCAACGGGATCATGGTCATGGCGTTTGCGTGTGCCATCCACAGCAGCGAGGGCCCATATTACCGAAGGAAATGGGCAAGCGACGCGACGGCGGACGGTTTGCGCGTGGAAGACATCGAGGAGCACGTGACGAAGCTGGAGGCGTGGGCGAAGAGAGGTGACGGACCGATAGTCAAGTACGTAGGTGCAGAGGTGAGGTTGAACGACGAGCGCATGAGTCGATGGTGTATCGTTTTCGACAACACGATCAGGAGGGTGGAAGAGATGCAGTCGATTTGGGCAGGTGCAGCGCGAGCGAGGAGAGAAGAGGGTCCGTAGGATTCACAAACAATGCCCGACGACGCGAAGGCCGGCCGCACCATCACACGAGCGTCCGGGGTGTTGGGTGTGTTAACGCGGAGCACGGGGGCGTAGACCAAACGAGGGCGTGGACCAAAAATTCAAGGTTAACAGCCTTGTTAATTAGATAACATACCAAATATTGCTCTAATTGACTTGAGATTCATATATATCATATAGAAGTATCTATTCTCAAACCCTATAAGTTCTATAGGTATGACCTTCCTAACCACATTTGCTATACCTTAATGTCCTCTTCCTTAACCTTAGCATCTCCTCTCTTATTTCAGCTTTAACCTCCTCGTAACCACCTATAGTCTATACCTCACTAACTGATAAGGCAGTATCTGATACTAGAGCCTTCCTAGTCCTCTTCCTCCGAACATATATAGCCTTATTAGCCTTTTAGAGGGTAGTAATCTATACCTGTAGTAGGGCTGTTAAAGTAGCTATAACCTAAGCTCCTTTAGATAGCTAGTTAAGAGCCTTAACAATCGGGGTTAGTAAGCTACTTTAGTGCCTTTTAAGCCTTTACTTAATAAGGGTAGTCTATTTATCTACTTCCTTAGTGTTGCTTAGAGTCTTTATATACTTTAACTCTTAAGATAAAGGCTAACTTAGAGACATTAGTACTAGATCTAAGTAGAATAACATAGCCTCTAGATTAAATAGACGTAAGCTAGAACCTCTAAACCCTGCTTAGACATTAGCTTAAGTGAAGGAAGTAAGGAAGGCTTGTTTAAAGGCTATAATAAAGTCTACCTTTATAACATAGAAGACATAGTTTCTAATTAAGTCCTGGTTTAGCTTTAAAAAGGCTGTCTTTAAAGGACTAAAGTAGCTAATATCTAATAGTTAAAGGAGGTATAAAGAATAAGGAGGTATCTAAAAGAGAATAATGCTATTATCTTTATAGAATGTTCTAAACTCTGATATTATATAGCTTCTATAGTTATTAAGAATAAGGAGCCTTTTGCTCCTAACTATCTTCTGTCTTATATGCTTCTTAAAATGCTAGATCTATTAGAGGCTAATTTGATCTATAGTCTAGCTATTTTAGCTAACTATGAAAGTCCATATTAAAGGTAGGCCTTAATAGAACTATACGTGGTTAAATTCCTTCCCTTTTAAGACTAGGAATAGAGGAACTATGAAGCTATCTGTATAGGCTCCTTAAATTAATATAACCTATTTAGTGTTTGTTAGCTTAACCTACTTTAGCCTTCCTAGCCTGTCTGTATCTATAACAACCTTTAAAGCAGAGATCTAGCTTATTTAGAAGCTAGCTTTATCAAAGTTGTATATGTCCTCCGGTATGATCCTATACTTGTTAATAGTGTTCTTTATAAGCTTAAACTAGCCTCTAATAACCTATAGATCTTCGTAAAGCTTCCTCTAACACTTATATGTCCTTCTAAGTTTGACTTAAAACCTTAGAGTCCTTTTGATAAAGGTATTTAGCTAGTTCACTCTAATAGGTAGTATACCTTTTACTTTATAGATTGAATCTGCTATCTCTTTAACTATAGCAATTATAGGGGATAACCCTTAGGCATCTAGCTTAAGGATGTTCTTGACTATCACCTCCTCTTTAATCAGGCTGAGTCTCTTGTTAGTTGGTGTGTAGTCTTCTCTTGAAGTTTGTCCGTTGATCCTTCGCTAGAGAGTGTTTCTAGGAACACTATACATCTTTGAAGCTGCGGAGGGAGATTTGCATTAGCCTAACTGAACAGCTGATAATGCTAGTAATATACGGCCTTCGTTTGAACTGATTTGAACGCGTTTTGATTGAGATATGACGCGTAGAAGTTGGTGAATGTAGTTAATCTTGAATTTTGGTCCACGCCCTCGTTTGGTCCACGCCCCCGTGCTCCGCGTTAGGTGGTTTGTATTATGTCAGCGACGCGCGCACGCGCGGATGAGTCAGCAAGCACAACCGCATGAAATGGGCGTAAGCGAGGCGGGGTCGTGCAGGATGGAAACAGGCGGTGAGTTGGGCACGGGTAGATAGCGCAGACGGCCCCCGTTTCGATAATCGCACATCATTCCATCGAACGTGTTGCGAAAGTCCCATTCACAAACCGGAGATCAACGACAACGAGCAAAGACAACATGGAAGCCCGGACCAAGACAGGAGGCGGGCTGAAAAAGGTGGGAGAGAGTTTCACCGCCGCATCGAGCGATATCGAGCGTGGGTCAAACACCAGTGTGAGGAAGGCGAGGGGTGGCGCAAAATGTTGGAGGGTTCGGGTGCGGAGATGGTACGAGAGATGAAAGAGCACGAGGCGTCAATCGATGCACAGCGAAAGGATTTGCAGAGGATTTTGCGAGATTTCGACAGGCAGAAATTGTTGAGTTTGGATGAGAAGGAGGAAGTCATGTTCGACGTTTTGACATATCACAAGCAGAGGATTTTGGACGAGTGGGAGGAACCAGACGAGATATGGACGATGCAGGCCGAGTTATGGGCGGAAACATGCACGATATGTCGCATCCGCGAGGGCACATGGGCGGATCACGATTGGCAGACGTGCAGGAAGCACAGAGAAGACATCGAAGCGGTGCAAAGAGCATACGACGGCATCACAGAACATTCGGAGTTGTGGATAAGAAAGGCGCAAGCGGGGTTCGACGGGCGTTGCGCGGATTCCAAGCGTGGCAGGATTTATTGTTGGGTCAGCCCCGATGCACAGGGGTGCCGGTTCGCCGGAGTGGTGGCGAAGAGCGTCGCGGCGATTTTGGGGACGAATCCGTGGTTTGTAGCCGAGTGGGAAGAGCAAGAGGGACGTGGGAGGGGAGGATTGTGGGGGAAGCGGAGGGTTGGCGAAGTGCGATATGGTTTCACCGAGGCGGGGCGCGTTTGGCGGACATTCGGGTGGTTGGGAGTTTGGGATATCACGGAGGTAAAGGTGGACGAGTTCAAGGAAGCGTATCACAAGAGGTTCCGAGAGTTGAGAGAAAGCAGGAAGGCAGAGAGGCGGAGGGAGGCGTATGCAGTGGCGACGAAAGCCGGGGTTGAAGGGTATGCGTAGGTAGCGAAGCAGTTAGAGGAGGAAATGTGAGGAAATGTGAGGAAATGTTCCCGGTCAGGGCGCAAGTTTCACGGTGGAGGTGAGGAATATACCGATGTAGATGCAGGAGCACGGCGGGCGTAGCCGAGACATATATCAGGGTTATTTGTGGTATGCGGCGAGAAAAGAAGCGGTGAGCGGTGGGTGGAGGAGGGCGTATAAAAACAAGGTAGGGTAGAAGGCGAAGGCACGATACAAGAATGAATACAGAAAATTACAAAGAAAGAGCATCGGAAGCCAGCAATGAAAAACGAAGCACGGAACATAGCAGGACAGGAGGAGCAACAGGAACGACAAGGCGTGGATAAACCTCACCGAGAGGATACCCCCTTAACACTGAAATTACCATCCCAAAATGGTATAGCGTGAGTTAAATGGTCTGTCCTCCGGGTGAAAGTGACCGGTGAAAATGACTCTGACAACAGGTATCTAAAAGGTTCTGATCTTGCAACGGTATATATCAACGTGCTCACATATAATAGTCGTGACTACGCACCACACCCTCTACGCGTAGCAACAAATCCACACGCGGGCGCAGCAGACAGGCCCTAATTCTCAGCCCTACGCCCTACGACTCAGCCATGTACATCACTTGTACTTGTACAGTCTAATTCGAACACGACTAAATTTGGAACACAGGCAGAAAAGCACAAGCATAGATGTGCATACTGATCATTTTGTATAACGAATCAATCATCGTCCGAAGAGTCTGTGATGAACACGGAGGTGTGCTTCCTGACCATACCGCGTTTGATAGGCGAGATATCACTGATCTGGCTGGTGTCGATATCAGCATTGGCGTAGCGATGTTTTTCCACGCCTTCAAGATCTCCTGCACAGGGCTTCAACACCTCTTCTAATACTTTGAAGGCTTTCAGCACTTTTGGGCGGCACGTGTCGCAGCAATGGTGGTCTGCTTCGGGATCGTCGTCCAGAGACGGCATGTCGTGCAAGGCGTCAATAAACTTGTGTAACAGCAAAGCCACGGCAGGCCCATCACAGGTGGGCGAGGGGTGTTTTGAGTACTTTTGCGATGCTGATCGTTGCGCCGACGGAGGAACGCTTTCACGGGACGCCTGAGGCTCCGGCGATGTTACCTCGACCGGTTTACGTAGCAGAGTATTCTTGACCCTCTTGACCATCTCCTTCCCGTCGGCCACGACCCGCCAGCCATCGGCCTCTTGACCGCCCTCGTCTCCGGAAGAATCTACCACGGCTGCTTCAGAAGTGTTTGTCTTCCGTTTCTTCGGAGGTCTTGGAGGACGTGCGGCAGAGAAGTCGGGCTTCCTTTTAGAAGGCAAAGCACCTTCAAAAGCCGTGACCAATTCCACTCGAAGCCGGTCATCCTTAGGACTGTCGGGAAGTGTGACGCGTGGGGCGTGCGAACTTTCAGGAGTGCCCTCGCCGGGACCTTTCTCGTTGAGTGAGCGCACGTCGTCGAGAATGATGTGGCAGGAGCGCAGAAGACTGATGCGTTGTTCGACTACGAGACGTTTCTGCAACAGCGAAGGCAGTTTCTGGCCGACGGATCGATGAGCGTGGCGAGCAACATGATCAGTCTGCTGGCGTACGGCAAGCACATCGCACTCAACTACGGCAATGCAGGCGGCGTCTTCTGGGAGGACGCAACGCAGACACTGAATCTTCACGGCGCCCGCATACCTGCGGAGAAGTTCAGGGCGATTGTGGGAAAGGCGATCGACGACGCCGAGGATCTCTTCTGGCAGAGACTGATGTGGACTGCCGACCCGGCCGACCGACTGGCGCTGGATCTCAACGAGCTGACCGACGACATCACGTTCCGCAAGCGTGGCAGCTACTTCGTCGACAACAAAAGAAATGGTCTGGCGTCGAAGTGGGAAGATGTGACGATTGACCGGCTTTTGATGTCGAGGAATGGCAGGAAGATGTACCGCGACGGCAAGTGGCACACCAGATTGGCGCGCGAGTATCTTCGCGAGGTGGACAAGTTCAGGAAACTGCTACTCTTCTGCGTGCACGTCACAGGCGGGCAACCGGCTCGAGGCTCCGAGATACTATCTCTGAGGTTCAAGAACGGCTGCGTCCGGGATCGGAACATCTTTCTTCTGGACGGATACGTGATGTCGGTGACCTTCTACAACAAGACCCAGGCCGAGTGGGACGTCCCGAAGGTCATCCCGAGGTTCTTGCCGTGGCGCGTAGGACAGTTGCTGTCTCTATATCTGGTCTACGTCCAGCCGCTGGCGGAATTGATCTCCGTCGAAACCGGCTATGGATGCGGCTGGAGCGAGTACATCTGGGGTGACAACAAAGGCCCGTGGGAGACGCCGAAGCTGACAAGTATCTTGCGCCAGAGGACGGGCTCGGACATTGGGCACGCACTCGGCACGCTGCAGTTCAGACACGCCGCGGTCGGCATCGGGAGGCAAGTCGTCGGCGACGAGTTCCCACAAGGCTACAAAGATGAGACCGGCGAAGTCGAAGAGCCCGAAATGGAGGAAGGAGAAGACCCGCTGGAAGTCTCCGCTGGCAGGAGTTCGGCAACGGGTGTCAACAGGTACGCCGTCCGGAGCGACATCGTCAGACATCTCAGTCAACGAAACATCAACACTTTCAGGCCGCTCAGCGAGTCGTGGCACCGGTTTCTAGGGCTTCAGAGTCGGAACAGGTCCGTGCAGAAAAGGGTGCAGAAAAGGAAGGGAGGCGAAATGGAGACTCCCGTGGCAAAAAGGACGAACATCTCTTGGACGGGCGGGTTGATGACCCCGGCCCCAACACTGGACAGTCGCACAACTTTGAAGCCGGACCCGCCGCTCACGCCGTTCACTGCGGCCACACCCGTGCAGTCGTCGCCGCTGCAAAGATTCGGCACGTCTGCGTGCACTCCGTCGAGCCCGCATGTCGCACCAACCCCGATGAGGCCACCGAAGCCGATCAGGCAGAAGGTCGGACTCGAGCATCGAGAACAAGCCGTCCGCAAAGCTCTCGGGTTGGCAGAGATGACGGCAGTGACATACAAGTCGGCCGAACAGGAAGAGGCGTTGGAGCGAATCATCAATGGCTCAGACTCCGCGCTCGCCGTTGTGCTACCGACTGGAGGGGGCAAGTCGCTGTTGTTCACGGCTCCCGCTTTCTTGGACGACCCGGGCATCACAATTGTCGTCGTGCCGTATCGACAGCTCATAGAAGAGACTCTGAGCGACGCGAGAGGTCGTGGCATCGACGCCGTCGAATGGAGTCGAGGCTTGACCGATCCGGCGGACATCGTCTTCATCAGCGCCGACAAGCGTGGCAACACTTTCTTCGACTACTCCGCACGGATGGCAAAGAAGGGTCTCGTGCGACGGGTGTTCGTAGATGAGTGTCATCTGGCGATCACGGCACACAGCTGGCGCCCAAGACTGGTTTCGCTGGCGAGGCTGAGGTGCATCGAGGCCCCGACGATCATGCTCACGGCAACACTACCGCTACACATGGAGACAGATCTGGAAAGGACGATGAGATGCGAACTCTCGCTGACGCTGATCAGGGCTTGCACCGCATGAAAGACGACGAGATATATCGTGAGAGCCGATGTCGAAGATGGCAAGCTGATGCAAGAAGCGACCGAGGTCTGCAGCAAGCAACTGTCACGGTTGCCGCACAAGTCGAAAATAGTCGTTTACTGCCGCTCCAAGGCCGAGTGTCAAGAACTGGCAGCTGCACTGGGCTGTAACTACTTCTTCTCCGGCTCTGCCGACAACGCGGACGTCATCGAAATGTGGAAAGATGCCGGCGGGTGCGTTGTGGCGACGACGGCGCTGGGCACGGGCGTCAACTACGCCGGGGTGGCACTCGCGGTGCACATTGGCATGCCGTACGGTCTCATCGACTTCGCACAAGAGTCAGGCCGAGGCGGCGAGGTCGTCGCGTCGCTGATACTGCTCGAAAAGAATTGGCAGGCGAGAGAGTCTGGTAAGCGCACGGCGACGCGGCGCGAGTGGAGCCCGGACGAGAAAGCGATGGTCGACTTCGTGGATACGGACGACTGCCGGAGACTGGTGCTCGGACGATATTTCGACAGGAAACCCGCTCAAGATTGCGTCTCGGGAGAGATGGAGAGGTGCGATCGCTGCTGCAGCGGTGTCTCCGACTGGGCTCGGTCAGAGAAGGAAACGTCACAGGAACGCGAAATCGTGGAGGATGCTCTGGATCAGATGTCGAACGGATGTCTCGTCTGTTGGGTCACTGCGGCTCTCGGAAGTGGCCGCGGATAGATGCCCGACGGCAAGACTTGCGCGCATCGGCAGACGACCCCAGCGGACACCGGCAACACGCTGGGCACGAGCGAAGACGCGTGCGATCGATTCCGCGCGACGATCCGGTATCTGGAGGGCGCGAAGACTTGTCACGCTTGCGGCATTAGTCAAAAGATGTGCCGGACTGGGGAAAGCGGGCAAGGCGGTTGTCAATGGCCGAGGATCGCGCCCGCCGTTCTCATGCTGGCGACGGCGAACACATTCGGTCGCAACATCGTCAGGAAGACCGGGTATCTGGGCGAGCTGGGCGACTGGGAATCATACGCTCTCTGGCTCGGCCAGCCGCATCGTCTGCGACTATGGGGCGAGCTGGTCAGCAATTCGATGATGGTGATCAAGGACTTCTTGGTCTACTGCCGGCAAGGAATGAAGAACGACCCGTGGGACGATGAAGGAAGCATTGACGAAGAGATCGCCGAAGCACTCTGCGGCGGCGAACAACAGGCCGTGCAGACAGAAAGCAGACAAACGTCACGAGACCGGACCGAGAGCAGCGACGCTATCGCCGTTCGCGAGATCGACAAGGACAAAGGTGACGCTGGCATCGAGAACGAAGGAAACATCGGCACCGAC
>Ga0265797_10012232_pt1 | contig 10549 bp, 12 predicted proteins | sample P2T30metagenome_FD_192433 | JGI IMG/M metagenome (GOLD analysis project Ga0265797, IMG submission 192433) | Plant litter microbial communities from East Loma Ridge, Irvine, California - P2 T30 | ecosystem: Environmental > Terrestrial > Plant litter > Unclassified | place: USA: California... | reverse complement strand
GACGTATACATAACGCATCCACCCATAAATATTTGATTTTCAGTCGCTCGGTAAGAATCATCGCATCTTTGATAGTCTGCGGAATATCTGCATGTGAGTCGCTGAGCCCACCCGGTTGTCCCAGTCGGTCCCGTGTTTCGGCTGTATTCAAGAGCTGCGCCGACTTGCCCCACACGTACGAAAGTGCGACATACACGCCAGTAGGTTTGCTGGCATCCAGTTCCTCCACGACGCATCTCGTCTCGACATCGATAGCCCGGAATCCTGCGTGATATGGATCCGGCTGTGGTAGTCCACATTCCCCCTTGTGATCCATCAAACACCGCCCAAGCCAGGCACGTACTCGGTCTATTGCCACTTGTCCTCCCACCAGACTCGGATCACTGTGTCCTCTCCGTATATCCGGTTGTCTATGTCAGACGTGGGGTCCTTGCTCCCTCGGAACGTAGACAAGAGGACCCGGCACATAGGGCAGCCTGGGGTAGTTGCGGTATGCTTGACCTGGTCTAACCGGAAGATTACTGCCTTCCTATCAGGGTTGTCGCACACCATCAATCGATGCAGCGGTACTTGGATGCAAGGCGTGCACACCCGGTCATCGAGACGAGTATTCTGTGTCCCAAAAGGCCACTCAACATTAGGCAAACGATGTCTGTACCACAGTCTGCGTTAGCCCTGGATTAAATGTTTGAAAAAGCACCTATTCGAGAGACCTGGAAGAAGACAACTCTGCAGAAATTGCAGGGAGAAATCTACATTGGAAGCGGTTTCTTCCCGTTTCCTTTGGTTAAATCTACCTTGTGGAGCATCATATTGACTAGATCCGTGCGAGTCCTCATTGGACCATCTGTAGGAATTTTGTAGGCATTGGCCTCCGCCTCTGCGTATAACTGTTCAAGGTCAAGTTGTTCCGCATGGTCCATATCCCACTCCGGATCATTCCCAGGATGTAAACCCAGCTTCTCACGACGCAAGTCTCGCAGTGCGGTGTTTGTTGGATTGGGCTTGGCTGACTTTAGTAGCATGCGAATTGCCGCGCGTGTACCGGAACCAGAATCACAGGGTCCATCGCCCTGCCACTGCGATACCCAGCGAGCGTGTCGTATCTCTGCTTCTGGATTGTAGCCATTTCCTGGGCGATGAATACCCCCGGTCTCAGGATCGAAAGAACTAGTAACTGGTACCGTCTGGGGACGGGGAAAATCTGTCTCCTGACCCGGATACAGAGGACTCTTCGATTGGTGAGTTGGAGGCGCCTGTCGTTCAGTAGTCAGGGATGTACCATCTTCGGGCTCGAATTTGGGATCATTCTTCGTCTGTCTGCTTCTTGAATTTTCCAAGAAGACGACGCATTGTTGCAAATTGCTACACAAACAATAGGTCGATCAAGAACGTTGCTTTTGTTTACAGCGGGAAGTTTTCAGCTGAGTGGTTGGACTCTGGGTCAGATGCGTCGGATGCTCTCGGCCGTTCAGCTGAAGAGTGCCACGTCCAATCAACACGCAGTGGTAACACCAATCAAGAGAGGAGACAGGCCTAGACCTATATAGCGCGTCGATCGAAGCATGAATAAGAAAAGAAAGGGGCGTCATTGGCTGGAATGATTGTCAGAGTTGGGTGCAGGGTGGTAAGGTATAGGGTGGAGGTCTTCCGGCCAGAGTACAAACCGGGTACCCATCAGGTGGCAGCAGGGACAAACGTGGTTCGTAGCGCGTCGTGCACATGTATCCATGGTAGATATTCTCTCGAGGCACGATGCGCAGAAGTCGGTCCCCTAACGCGCTTCATTTTCTTTGTCGCCCTGCTCGCGCAACACACGTTAGATTACCTTTCGAGGTGGGCGTGAAACGGCGGAGAACGCCCGGAAAGAAGCGGAGGAGGTATGGGACGAAGAACAACGTAGGCATAAGAAGGCGGTGTAAGTCTAGAAAAAGGCCGCAGAGAAGACGCGCCCGACCATTCTTCTCAAGTTCCTCAATACATGCCACAGCCATCTCCACTCCGGCCCCCTTTCTGGACCATCCCAACACTGTCGACACGAGGCAATCCTAGCAATGCGAACAACAAGCTTCCACTAGAAAGGTAAGCCCCATGGGCAGACTCCCAAAAACAGCAGCTGACCGACCGGGGCGATCTTGTGTAGTCCGCTAGACTTCAAGAACCACGCTAACACGCTTAGCCTGATTCTGAGGCTCCAAACAGTACTACCAACGTAGAGTTAGAGTTACTCTTCAACCAAGACAGATAAGCTCACCTGCTAGAGTAAGCTACGGATGTCCCGGAAAGCCATCGTGAGCGAAACCTATCAAATTGCCTTCCGTGCATTTAAAGTTTAGTAAGATTATTTGGCCGAGATGGAGATGTTCCGGTGAACGATGCGCAGCCTGTACCTGTATACTTCTCTTGCTGCACGACTCAAAATCAGCAAAGATTTACTATTCGCTTACAGCGGATTAGTGATTCTGCATATCACTACTTTACTCGTATATGTTCTCATACTAGCGTAAAGCTTCTTTCAGCTCTTGGAATCTTGCTTCCACTGCGTTTGCTACCTCTATCACGACATCAGTGATTACAGGGTGTTTCCGCATCACAGCAGCCTGCAGAGCAGTGAACAGTTCATCCAAGGACATCTCGGGCTTTGGGAGCTAGCTGTCACAAGCCTCAGATCGCAGCAGGATCGGCGAGATCGTGCAAGTATATTATCAAACATAGTCCGTGTTGCCTGTTTCCATTCGCGCAAAGACTTGTACCGGTAGAACAAACTATTGAAATTACCAAGAGTAAGATGTCAGCACGGGAAGCGCTATTACTCGGCATGATCCCGGACAAGGCGAAACGACAGGGACATGATGCTTTGCACAACTGAGAAGTCGGCTCTGTTCAGCGATGCTCTACCGAGGCCTCGTTTCCTGCATAATCATGGCATCGAAGTAAACTTTGGCCATCTCGAGACATCTTGGCGACGATATAAAGTCTGCTCTCCGGTTGCGCTGCAATACTTAACCATCATTTACAATCGCAATACTTCGGTCCACCAACAAACAACATGAATCTTCTGGTCCTTTTTGCTATGTTCGCTTCTATCGCTTACGCACAAGACGGGGCATGTATTCTCACAGATCAGACATTGTACGATCCATGTACTGACGGATATCAATAGTTGTGTTTCATACCTGACGAAGGCGGACCTGGAGAGTGTGTTCCATTCAGGCCAGTAGCTAATCGACGGTGCCGGGTATGTCTTATCCATCTTGCGACGTAGACGAATATTGTTGACACTAATGTTCTGCGACAGGACGCACCATGTACGGGGCAACAAAATGATTGCTGGGTTACTGGTCTCAACTCAGCGAGGTGTTCATAAGCTTGAGGACTAGACAGCCAAGGTCGCGACGACTTCTCGCCAGGTTCAAGCGAGCTGAGAAGATGAGCTGAGATGGTTGTGAAGTTGGCACGATTCTGGGTGGAAGTGATAGGAAGCTTCTGGTAGTATGACAAGAGTTGGTTCCGTAGTGACTCCCGTGTATTCAAGGTGCGAAAGACCTTTCGACTCCAGCGTACACAAATATCATACACGTTCAGTCGGCTGACCAGGCTCGACACCGCTCATCTAGCATCAATCAATGCTGCCCAAGTTGTGCAAGATAAGGCTCACCAATGCACATACCCCCGTTGTGAGGAATAGGGCCGTAATCGGAGTTCCACCATGTCCTATTCTCGTCGTGTAAGCGAGCAAAACTCTGGAACTCCTGCATAGAGAAGTCGATTGTGTGCGGTAACCAAATTGAACGGATCATATATAGGTCGACGACTTCCGCCCGGTTCTTGATACGCCCAGCGAGACGATCGCGCAGCAAACATCGTCGCTCATGGCCCAGCATAACAAGTTTCAAAAGTCGAATTGCAGTCTTGAAATACTTAGCCCAGCTATCTAGAGATTCTCGATTGATATCAGAGCGTGAGAGGACGAGGCTGTCCACGTGGGGAAGCCATGCAAGATTCTGGAAGGAGTAGAAAACGCGGGAAGGCACGAATGGCACGCCACGACCCAGAACAACTTACTTTCTTCAAGTCGTTCTGATTGCCATACCTTCCTCTCCTCATTCTGTTTCCTCTCGACCACATCTTACCGTACTCGTAGATGTCGTAGCTTGCAATGCCTTCCACGTAGCATTTTTAGACATTCGATCACGTCTTCTCTTAGATGCGCCCTCTTCCGCACGCTTTGGTCGTTTGCCTCTGAGATTGTCATAAGTGAACACTGGCCCGGACTCGTTCTCCAGTATATCTGCCTTAGTGGCTCGTCGGGGCTTAGTGTTGTTGTTAACCGCTATAGACAATTGAACATGGTTCTGCTAAAGAGCACTCTTCGTTGAGTATAATTAGGTAGCTTTGACAAATCTGGTTAAGTGTGTTCGCAAGTCGTGCTTTCTCGTTGCGTCAAACGCACGAGCATCTCTTTCTAGAATCAGGTTCTGTCGCGATACAAGGTCAGCTGCTGATACTGGTGTTACAGGGGTTTGCAGATCTGCATCTTCTTAACATGGTGCTTTGTTGGTAACCACAAGAGTAAGTTTAGCTGGAGGTTTTAGTGTAGTCCGGAGCACTCTACCTGGATTAAAAAGAAACAGGCCACTAGCGGCAAAACCGGCCCTAATACTCTTAGGCGTGAACAGCCGCTTCCTCGCAGATTTGTATAGAGAAGTAAAGCGCTCTCTGCTGCTAGTATTGACACTAAGCCGCTCCAATCGTTCGACCTGTTCCTAATAGGCTGCTTCCAGAGTGCCGAACACAGCGACGTCGCAAGGTTCAGTCTTGTGAGACGTATGCGAGGGAAGACGATATGGAATATGTTGTTTACAAAGCTTCTCCAGAATGACAGTAGCTAGATATCTCTGCATATAAGTCACAACTTTATAAGATCGCGGAAGGGAGAATGCGGAGGTCTGCATTGCAAAACCGTACCATCTCGGGGTGCGCTTCATGACCCAGGGAAGTGTATTGCATGATCCAGGCTTGGTTGCCTTACTAACAGCCATCCAGAGGACCGAGGACTCCATTATCAGTCGGTCTTCGTACAACAGAAACCAAATACCCAGGCACAACACTGAGCTTATGGCCCTCATTAACAGAAGTGAACGTCATACCCAGCCTACTCGACTCTTGGAAAGTTGTGTGTTTTGTATGTTCCTTGTTTGAACTTGAAGAACGTGGGGTACGTTTGTGAATCGGTGACATGTTCGAGCCACCCAAGCTTTTGGAATGGATGTTGGAAGTTAGAGATGGCTGAAAAAGTAGCACCTTTGTGTGACAATCGTTTGACCCATTCTTGGAACTGGGCTGTGGTGAGCTTGTACTGAGCGGCTACGCAATTCATAAAGTTCTTGATCTCAAGCACTACAGTTCCATTTGCACAGGCTACATGTGAAACAGGAGGAGATATAGCCAGAACTCATTCAGCTCGGCTTCTCATGAGGCTGGATGACGGTAGCTTAGAGAGTTAGACCAAGGCGTGTTGCCGTTATCTTGCCGAAAGCAACGCCTCTAGTGTGTAGTTTGTAGTGTGTAGTCACCAGCGACTTGCAAAGGTTCGATGCTGAAGCGCACCAAGCTCTCCCTTAGGTCTCGCTTGAGGCCCCAGTAGCCCTGTTCGGTAGCATAGGGAACCACCTCGAGCAGAACGCCCCAGTCCGGCACCCATAACGGTATCGAAATTTGACGTACAAGCGGATATGGGTGGCCGCCCGTACTTGACCACCCCAGCCATGAGATAATATCAAGACAACAAACTCCCTTAATGAACGACTTAGCTGTGCTGATGAAAGCTCGGCAGCGTTTCGCTCATCATTGATTGCGACACTTGCTTTGAGATACCACGGAAGTAAGTTGTAGATACCAAACATTCGATCTCGACGGCCGAGATAATTCTCCTTTGCATTGATCACTTTAACTGACAGCAGCCTGTTCAGATCGTCATCCATATGGTAGTCTTCGCAGTCCAAATCGGGCACCCTGAGTGACGGCAGCGCTCGCGGAAAAGTCGAGCTCAACGCCAGCAGTATCTTACTTGAGGGGGGAGAACTCTGTCAAATTTCTGCTACTGATAACTTAGCCCGGGCGATCCATGCTGATTAAGTTTGTACGTTGGGTCGCTTTCACTATAGCCAGTCAGTGGTCCGCAATGAAGCAACTGAGCGAAGCCATAGGCAAGGACTGGCCGCGAGCCTTCGACGAAAAAAAAGTAGGACCGTGCTCAAAAGTTTACAAAGACACGTATGACGTGACAACACTTCGATTTGAACAAAGGTTTAGCTGAATTTGGCACTAGCAGCCTCCCGTAGACGTCCAGTCGCTGTAGGCCGACTCGAGTGTAAATTGTTCGATGGTTCCGACTAGGCATCTCAGAATAGTCTAAGTAGTCTAACGTGTAACAGAGATCACTAGTTGTTCTCTTCGAAAGACTTGAGGGCATCTTGGGTGATATCACTGGTGCCGTTCTCGGGTTTAATCGCTACCTTCGCAACGATCTTGTGACTGTTCTCTTACGCGCTCTTTCTAACGCCCTTATTTTCTGCGTTCTTGTTCGCCTTCCAGAAATTGCTTGAAAACGGATTTCGAGATGGGAGACATTTTGTAACTAAACAGTATTTGGTCAGACAAGCAACGCGAACGGCTGGGTAGGAAGAGAGTCGTTTACAGATAGGCTGGTATTCGCAGTAAATGTTTTGATCTGGCAATCGAAAGTTTCTGTAAGGAAGCTACAATTGCTGTTTATGAGGAACTGGCGCGTTGATAAGAAGCAGTGGCATATGCCTCGCTTTATACAAGCACGGTTGTTCTTCGGGGTTAAAGAATGACCTTCAGTCGTTTTGACACATCGAGGTCTTCCTACGCGTTCAGTCATGAAGACAGGACCGACTCGTGTACAACTGCAATGAGAGTTTACTTAGGCGCTGAATGTGTCAAATTTATCGATTATTACTCCGCAGCTAGCTTAGTAGACAATAGGCGGTATCCTCTGACATGATGCACGAAGATCTTCACGCTTATCAACTAAAAGATCCGATCACCTGCATTCATGAGACGTTCTGATGTGACAATGTAGGGTTTATCACACAGCCCAGTAGATGGATTGGTGGTGTAGCCGCTAGCAGAGCCGCATCGGACAAATTAGCGCTTGACGGAATGAGGCTGTTCAGTGCCAAGGGACTCCACGACTAAGATTTCGACAGTCGCTAGACTATGCGGAGTATGGTACAGTTGGACTATTGGAAGCAGGGGATCCCAGGTCGGACAGCTTGTCTGTATCGACGTAGAGCTGGACCGAAAACACACGTTGCTCTTACCAGCTAAGTTTTTGCCGCTAGGCGTACGTCGGTGATTGGTCAGAGTTTAGAGGTCTCTGGCGGGACGCTAGTAGCGGGGCGACCCAATTAGAAAGCCCATAAAGACTGCAGGCTTGGCGGCGCTTCTGTCTCATCAATTTAGTCTCACTACTTGTATCACAACCTCCTCACAGTTCTCTAGCAATGTCGCTTGGTCGAAGCGTGTCGAATATTGCAAAGCGGCGCTATCATCGCTTACTACACACTCTGCAGGGTAGCCGCGCAACGCCCACACATTCTCGGATTGACATGAATCCTCTGTTCTGCTACACGAACGGACGATGGCTATGGAATGAGCGTGAGCAACTGGAGGCCCGATACCGACGTTTTGACGTGTCTAGTCTTAAGCAAGCGGCTTGCCAAGCCGTCGGTGCACACGAATGTGTATCTTTCGACAAGATCGGCGAAGGCAACTACAACAAGGCTTATCGCCTTGAGATGGACGATGGCCAAAAGATCATCGCAAAAGTTCCACACCCTAATGCTGGCCCACCAAAGCTTACTACGGCATCGGAAGTGGCAACTATGGAGTTTGCCCGGGCGATTTTGAACATGCCCGTCCCACGAGTCCTCGCTTGGAGTGCTACCGACCAAAATCCTGTCCAAGCAGAATATATTATCATGGAAGAAGCGAGTGGCTCCCAACTCCACGAGGTTTGGCAGGATCTTCCACTACGGAAGAAGTCTGACATTATTCGTGAGTTCGTAGATATTGAGAGGAGACTACTTTCAATCTCCTTCAACAAGTAAGATCCAACTTGCGCCAACACAGAATTTGCAGTCAGTTCAACTTACACACGCTATCAGATTGGGGTCATTGTATTTCAAAGATAGTGGTATCGCAGGATGCGAGCCGGCTGTCGTTACAAATGGTCCGCAAGATGTCGACAGTCACGTGGAATCCACTTATTGCATTGGACCCATCACTCGAAGAGAATTCTGGGCGAAGCAACGCAGTGATATGCAATATCATGGTCCATGTAAGTCTCCCAACGTCTTTAAAACTCGAATTTAGGTTTACAACAGTTGTAGGGACATCTTCTGCAGAATACCTAAAGTCTATCGCTCGCCGTGAAATCGAATGGATCAATGCCTATGCGGACCCACAGGAACCGAGCAAAACTCCATGACAGTACACGAGCCCACAACAGATGTCTCCGGAGGCTCATACAGCCCTGTTAGAAAAGTTTCTAGCCACAGTTTCATATATTACTCCTAAGGATCCAGAGCTTGCCTCTCCTAGACTTTGGCACTCAGACTTCCACGCTGGTAACGTCTACATCGACGACCAAGCCCGGATATCATGCATCATTGACTGGCAGGGAGCCTGGGCTGGCCCGATATTTATCAGTGCCAATCCCCCATTGCTTCTAGACTATGGGATTGATATGTTGATGAAGCTCCCTGAGAACTTCAAAACACTCGACGATGCTACGAAGGATAAGCTCAGATACCAGGTGTCACAGTCTATCTTGATTCACACGTATGAAGAAACCACGGCGGAGAAGAACCCTCTGATGTACAAGGTTATGCGACATCCCCACGGTCAGACCCTCAAGCAATTAGAAGCTTTTGCTGGCTCTACCTGGGACAACTGTCTCTTTCCCTTTGAAGAATGTTTGATTCGCGCTGAAAGGTGTGTTGATCTATTTACCATTATGTTCCCAGGCTGACCATTGTTGCAGGGAGTGGGGTCACTTTGATACGAACGAACCATGTCCGTACCATTTCTCATCAGAGGAGATACAGCAACACGACGAAGAGGCAGACTCTTTCAATAAGAGCCAGGAATTGTGGAAAAAGTTACAAGGTGTCTTGACTGATGAAGGTTATACGTCGAAGAAAAGTTATAGTAAGACTGTCAATATACTCAAAGATTTGCGGGAAATGGGGCTGGACAACCTCAAGGGCGAGGAACGACGCGACTTCGACAAAGAGACGCGATGGGTCGCAGATCTCGATGAACATACAACCTAGCACTTGAATTATATACCCAAGAATAATCACAGACACTAACCGCATGGAAGGCGATGGTAAGACAATCAATGACTAGCTATGTGGCTTTGAAGGATCAAAACCTGGGAGAAGACGACTATATTACTTCTTTCGCCTAAGCTGTTGTACTTTGGCTTTGATGATGCAGCTCTTAGCTGTCTAGTTGCCGCCACTGATGTCGACCTGAGTATCGTGATTGCTGTTGAATTTCCACGGACCTTGGTACTAATCTTAATGATGACGTGGGTGCCAGTCTTGGTGCCACAACTGACTATTATATTGCCTGAACCCTGGAAGGTGCGACCAGTGCGAGGAAGACATGAGCATCGACCGTGGTGTACGGCTTGGAGAGCTGCTTCCGTAGTATCTCTCTATTGCTGATCTGCCACGGTTCTGGCATCAGAGCGTGATAAGACGGAAGAGTTTGGACCAGCAGGCGTACTTGATGGTGAGCTACGGCTACTAGCTGCGAAAGAAGTGAGGTCTGTGCCAGTATCAAAGGTATCAGAGTCTAGGGTCGGTCATGCCGTACCTTGCTCTCTGAGAGGAATAGGTCAGTTACTGACCTCATCGCTTCCTACAAGTGATATGTGACACATCTTGCTTTTGTTACTAATACCCTATGCAATGCTCACGGAGCGTTGCTTGGTGTTTCAGGGTTCTATTCAGCAGCCGCTGATGTAGGAGGTGTAGGCCGTCGATAATAATCAGCCTATGGCTACCCATCGTACCGGCCATTGTATGCTTGATAAAGTGCTGCAACCAGGCTAAACCAATCTCAATTCTTGTTGAGCCGTTGTCGCTAACACCAATTTGCCAGTCTTTTGGTATGTCGTGATACCAGGTGCTATCGTGGTTCTTGGCTTTGAAGATGAAGAAGGGCGGGACAGCCCAGCCCTTCGCGTTGACTACTGCAATCAACGTAACCCACTCGCGATTGCTAGGTTGAACGCCTGTAGTCCGGCTGCATCTTTCCGAAGCAGTAACAGCCTTTACTCTTCCTGCGACACCTATAGTGGAGCCAGTCTCGTCAAAGTTGTAGGTATCTTCATCTAGGATGCGGTACTTCCTCTTTTTGTTCTGTCCAAGGTCAAAACAGGGCTAATGACCGCTGAATCGCTGCACAGGAATCTCTGGCGATTGTGCTGTCGATTCAGTCGAGCTTT
>Ga0265797_10012231_pt1 | contig 10549 bp, 10 predicted proteins | sample P2T30metagenome_FD_192433 | JGI IMG/M metagenome (GOLD analysis project Ga0265797, IMG submission 192433) | Plant litter microbial communities from East Loma Ridge, Irvine, California - P2 T30 | ecosystem: Environmental > Terrestrial > Plant litter > Unclassified | place: USA: California... | reverse complement strand
GCGGTGCTGTTCAACTTCGGCGTCGTCAACGTCTTCTTCAAGGGCCTGCACGCCTACTCGGGCCTCTGACCCTTCCTCCCTCGTTCAGGAACGGGGTTCCTGAGTCTGTGCACCGGGGGGACGCGCGGTCCTGAGTCGTGCACGACTCAGGAACTCCTGAGCCGTGCAGCGAGCCGGGCCCGCTCAGCGGGCAGCGAGCGGAGCCCGCTCAGCGGGCAGCGAGCGAAGTCCGCCTAGCGGGCCGCGAGCCGAGTCCGCTCAGCGGGCCTCGAGCACAGCCCAGGAGGCGCGGACCCGACCCAGCCACCACTCGCGTCGGTCGTCGGCCACCGCGTGCTGCCGCAGCAGGTCGACGTCGACGTCGACCCGGCGCACGTCGATCGCCCCGTCGACGGGGACGAGCGGGTCGCGCGTCACGTCGGCCGCCAGCAGGGCGGCCGTGCCGAGCCCGCAGTCGTGGTGCAGCTCGGGAAGGGCGGCGGCGAGGTGCGCCCCCATGCTGAGCCCGACCGAGGTGTCGAGGGCGCTCGAGACGACCACGGGCAGCCCCGCCGCAGCCGTGATCGCGAGGGCGGCCCGCACCCCGCCCAGCGGCTGTGCCTTGACGACGAGCACGTCGGCGGCGCCCGCCCGGGCGACGGCGAGCGGGTCGGCGGCCTTGCGCACGCTCTCGTCGGCGGCGACGGGCACCCCGAGGCCGGCCGTGCGGCGCCGCAGCTCGGCGAGCTCGGGCACCGTGGCACAGGGCTGCTCCGCGTACTCGAGGCCGAACGCCGCCAGGGCTCGCAGCGCCTCCTCGGCCTGGTCGACGGTCCAGCCGCCGTTGGCGTCGACGCGCACGCGGCCGTCGGGCCCCACGTGCTCGCGGGCGGCGGCGACGCGGGCGACGTCGTCCGCGAGCTCCTGGCCCCGCTCGGCGACCTTGACCTTGACGGTGCGGCACCCGGGGAACCGGGCCAGCACCCCCGCGACGGCGTCGGGCCCGACGGCGGGCAGGGTCGCGTTCACGGCCACGCGGGAGGTGCGGGTCACGAGCTCGGGACCCCAGCCGAACTCGACGGCGGCCGCCAGCCAGGCCGCGGCCTCGTCGGGGCCGTACTCGACGAAGGGGCTGAACTCGGTCCACCCGCGGGGGCCCTCGACGAGCAGCGCCTCACGGACGTCGATGCCGCGGAACCGGGTGCGCAGCGGCAGCTGCACGACGTGCGCGCCCGCCAGCACCTCGTCGAGCGGCGGCAGGCCGAGCGGCGGCAGGTCGAGCGACGACACGTCGGCGACGGGCGGGCCGGCGACGGGGGAGTCGGCGGCCGGGCGGAGGGGATCGGCGGGGGTCGTCACCTCGTCAGTCTCGCACCGCGCCCGGTAGGGTCGGTGCCCATGGCCGCCCCCGATCTGCCCCGCCCGGACGACTCCGACCACGCCCCGGTGCGGGCCCGCCGCGACGTCGACGGGGTCGGTCCCGAGGGCGTGGCCCCGCGGGCCGACGGCCCGGACGGCGCGAGCCGGGACGGCACCGGCACCGGCACCGGCACCGGCACCGGCACCGGCGCCCGCCCCGACGCCGCGGCCCCCGACGCCGCCGAGGGGCTCGCCATCTTCGACGAGCAGACCCACGACGACGCCGACGTCCCGGCCCGCAGCCCGCGCCTCGGGATCGTCGTGCTCGTGCTCGCCGTCGTGCTCGTCGCGCTCGACGGCCTCGCGATCGCCCTGCTCGCGGGCGACGCCGTGACGGCCGCCGCCTCGATCGCGCTCGTGACGATGCTCGCCTCGATCGGCGTGGGGGTCGTCGCCCTCGTCGCCGTGGCCACCCGGCGCGGGCGCTGGCCCGCCGTCGCGGCGGTGCTCCTCAGCGTGCTGGCGAACCCGTTCGTGTTCGTCTGGCTGCTGGGCCGGCTCGTCCCCTCGCTCTGACGCCGCGCCTCCTCGGGGCCCCGCCCGGTCGTAGGCTGGGCGCATGTCCCGTGCCGTCTCCGACCTGTTCGACCCTGCCGAGTGGCGCGAGGTGCCGGGCTTCGACGGCCTGACCGACGTCACGTACCACCTCGACGTCGACGGGCGCGTGGCCCGCGTCGCGATCGACCGGCCCGAGGTGCGCAACGCGTTCCGGCCGCGCACGGTCGACGAGCTGTACCGCGTGCTCGACCACGCCCGGCAGCAGAGCCGCGTCGGCGTCGTCCTGCTGACGGGCAACGGCCCCAGCCCGAAGGACGGCGGCTGGGCCTTCTGCAGCGGCGGCGACCAGCGCATCCGCGGCCGCGACGGCTACAAGGCCGAGGGCGCCGAGGCGAACGTCGCCGACCCGGCCTCGGCCGGCCGCCTGCACATCCTCGAGGTGCAGCGCCTGATCCGCTTCATGCCCAAGGTCGTCATCGCGGTCGTGCCGGGCTGGGCGGCCGGCGGCGGGCACTCGCTGCACGTCGTCTGCGACCTCACGATCGCGAGCCGCGAGCACGGTCGGTTCAAGCAGACCGACGCCGACGTCGGCTCGTTCGACGCCGGCTACGGCAGCGCCTACTTCGCCAAGCAGATCGGGCAGAAGCTCGCCCGTGAGGTGTTCTTCCTCGCCGAGGAATACAGCGCCGACCGTGCCCACGAGATGGGCGCCGTGAACCGGGTCGTGCCGCACGCCGACCTCGAGGAGGAGGCGCTGGCCATGGCCCGCGTCGTCCTCACGAAGTCGCCCACCGCGATCCGCATGCTCAAGTTCGCGTTCAACGCGACCGACGACGGCATCGTGGGCCAGCAGGTCTTCGCCGGCGAGGCCACGCGCCTCGCCTACGGCACCGACGAGGCCGTCGAGGGGCGTGACTCGTTCCTCGAGAAGCGCGAGCCCGACTGGTCGCCGTTCCCGTGGCAGTACTGACCCCGGCGTCCCGGGCGGCCGCGCCGGGCGAGACGGCCCCGGCGCCCTCGACCGCCCCGAGGAGGCGCGGCGCGTGACCCGCCCCCTCCTCCCCGTCGACGGGCGACGCCCGGGCGCCGTGCTCGACGCCCTGCGCGACGCCCTGGCGGGCGGCCCTGCCGTCGCGCCCCGCACCGACGACCACGTGCCGGCCGACCTGCCCGCCGCCGTGCCGCAGCCGGTCGCGCTCGTCGTCGAGACGAGCGGGTCGAGCGGCGTGCCCAAGCGCGTGATGCTCGGCGCCGACGCCCTGCTCGCCGGGGCGGCCGCGGCCGACGGGGCGCTCGGCGGTCCCGGCCGGTGGGTGCTCGCGCTGCCGGCGCACTACGTGGCGGGCACCAACGTGCTCGTGCGCAGCATCGCCGCGGGCACGGAGCCGGTGCTGCTGCCGCCGGGCCACTTCGACCCCGACGCCTTCGCCGCCGCCGCGCGCCGGCTCGACCACCCCGTGCGCTACGCCTCGCTCGTGCCCGCCCAGCTGGCGGCGGTGCTCGACGCCGCCGACCGCGACGGCGGCGTGGCCGAGGCCGTCCGGTCGTTCACGGCGCTGCTGGTGGGCGGTCAGGCGACGCCGGCGTCCCTCGTCGACCGGGCCCGCGCCTCCGGCGTCCGGGTGGTCCGCACCTACGGGTCGAGCGAGACGAGCGGCGGCTGCGTGTACGACGGCGTGCCCGTGGGGCGCACGCGGGTGGCGGTCGTCGACGGCCAGGTCGAGCTGTCGGGCCCGTCGCTGGCCGTGGGCTACCTCGGCGACGAGGCGCGCACCGCGGCGGCGTTCGTCGAGCGCGACGGCGAGCGCTGGTACCGCACCGGCGACGCGGGCGGCGTCTCCGAGCAGGGCGTGCTCACCGTGACCGGGCGCCTCGACGACGTGGTCGTCTCGGGCGGCGAGAAGGTGTCGCTCGGCCTGGTCGAGCGCGTCGTCCGCGACCGGCCGGGACTCGAGGAGGCGGTGGTCGTCCGTGCCCCGCACGACCGGTGGGGCGAGGTGCCGGTGGTCGTCGCGGGCGGTCGGTCCGCCGCCGGCGTCGAGCTCGTCGACCTGCGGGCCGCCGTGGCCGCCGTGCTGGGCCGGGCCGCGGCGCCCGACCGGCTCGTCGTCGTGCCCGAGCTGCCGCTGCTGCCGAGCGGCAAGCCCGACCGCCGCGCCCTCACGGCCCTCGTCGCGGGCGACGGCGCGGCCCGGAACTAGGATCGGTGCCGTGGCACGATCGACGACATCCCAGAAGAAGAACACCAAGCGCAGCGGCCGCCCGGGCGGCCGACCGGGGCGTCGGCCGGCGCGCCGCGTGACCGCTCGCGACTGGATCGGCGGCGCGCGCCTGCGCACCCTGCCGCTCGGCGTCGCCCCGGTCGCCCTCGGCACCGGCGTCGCCCGCGCGAACGGCAGCTGGGACCTCCCGCTGGCGCTGCTCTGCCTCGCCGTCGCGGTGTTCCTGCAGATCGGCGTCAACTTCGCCAACGACTACTCCGACGGCATCCGCGGCACCGACGCCCACCGGGTCGGCCCCGCGCGGCTGACGGGCTCGGGCAGCGTGCGGCCCCGCACGGTGCTGCGCGTCGCCCTCGTCTTCTTCGGCCTGGCCGCCGTGGCGGGCCTCGTCGTCGTCGTCACCACCGGCTACTGGTGGATGCTCGCGGTCGGCGCGGCCGCCGTCGTCGCCGCCTGGTACTACACGGGCGGCAAGCGGCCCTACGGCTACAACGCCCTCGGCGAGGTCTTCGTCTTCGTCTTCTTCGGCCTCGTGGCCACCGTCGGCACCGCCTTCGTGCAGGTGCACCGGTTCCCCGCCGACGCCTGGGTGGCGGGCGTCGCGGCGGGCCTGTTCGCCTGCGCCGTGCTGATGGTGAACAACATCCGCGACATCCCGCAGGACGCGGCGGCCGGCAAGCGCACGCTCGCCGTCGTCGTGGGCGACACGGTGGCGAGGGCCCTGTACGCGCTGTTCCTGCTGCTGCCGTTCCTGCTGCTGGCGTACTTCGGGCTGCTGTACCTCTACGCGCCCTACGTGTACTTCACGTTGATCGCGGCGGTGCCCGCGGCCGTCATCGGCGTCACGGGCCGCACGCCGCGCGAGCTGATCCTGGCGCTGCAGCTCTCGTCGCTGACGGCCCTCGTGTTCGGCCTCAGCCTCGGGGCCGCGCTCTTCGCCTGACCGGGGTGCGAGGGGCCTAGGAGGCGCGCCCCGCGTCGCGCTCGTCACGGGCGTCGCGCTCGGCCAGCTCGGCGTCCTCGGCGAGGCTGTCGCCGTCGAGCGGCTCGGGCCGCGACCGGCGCTCGGCCAGGTCGAGGGCGACGCGGCGCCGCAGCGGGGCGAAGAAGAGGTACGACACGCAGAACGCCACGAGCGCCGCGACGAGCGTGGCGAGGTAGGGGTTCGGCAGCAGGAGCACGAGCACGACCAGCGCGACGAGGAACACGCCGAGGCGGACGATCGTGTACTTGACCCAGGGTTTCACCCGGCGAGTCTACGCGCGGCGCCCGCGCCTCCCCGACGTCGCGGGAGCCCTCCCGGCCGACGATCAGGCGACGTCCTGGTGGCCCGCCTATGCTCGGTCCATGGTGAAGTTCCTGCTCGTGGCGATCGTCGCAGCGTCTGCCTTCGTCATCTACGCCCTGATCGACTGCCTCCTCGCCGAGCCGTCGCGGTTCAGGGCCCTCAACAAGCCCCTCTGGGCGCTCATCATCGTCGTGCTGCCCGTCATCGGCGCGGTGCTCTGGTTCCTGTTGGGGCGTGCCCGCAAGAGCGGCCAGCCCGACGCGCGACGCTTCGTCGCCCCCGACGACGACCCCGAGTTCTCGGGCCGCCGGGGCTCGACCGTCAGCGACCTCGACCGGGAGACGACCGACGAACGCATCCGACGCCTCGAACAGGAACTCGCCGAGCTCGACGGCGACGACACGAACGGCAAGAACAACGCCTGACGACGCGGGCTCGGGTCTGACCGGCTCCTCAGCGCCCGACGCGGCCGAGTCCGAGCTCCCCGGCGGCGCCGACTCGTCGTCGACCGCCGCCGCCCCCGACGGGTCGACGGGCAGCGTCGCCACCGACTGGGCCGTCGCCGCCCTGGCCGCCCTCGCCGACGCGGGCGTGCGCGAGGTCGTGCTCTGCCCTGGGTCGCGCTCGCAGGCTCTCGCGCTCGCCGCCGCCGAGTTCGAGCGGGCAGGCCGGCTGCGGCTCCACGTCCGCATCGACGAGCGCTCGGCGGGGTTCCTCGCCCTCGGCCTCGCCGTCGAGTCGGGCGTCCCCGCCGTCCTCGTGACCACCTCGGGCACGGCCGTCGCCAACCTGCACCCCGCGGTGCTCGAGGCGCACCACTCCGGCGTCCCGATGATCGTGCTGACGGCCGACCGGCCGGTCGAGCTGCGCGGCATCGGCGCCAACCAGACCACGCGGCAGCCCGGGCTGTTCGGCGTGGCCGCGCGGCTCACCCGCGATCTGGAGGCACCGCTCGACGGTCCGGTCGACCCCGCCGCCGTCCGCGACGTCGCCCGCGCCGCGGTGGCGACCGCCCTCGGCGGCCCCGACGCTGCGCGTGACGAGGGAGCCCCCGCGGTCCCGGGCCCGGTGCACCTGAACGTGGCACTCCGCGAGCCGCTGTCGGCCGCGGCCGGCGCCCTGCCTGCTCCGCGCCCCGAGCACGTCGACGCCGGGTCCTGGTCCGCCGCGGCCCGGGCCGCGGCCGTCCGCGTCGAGGTCGACGACGAGCCGGGCACGGTCGTCGTGGCAGGCCACGCCGCGGGCGTCGAGGCCGAGGCGCTGGCCCGCGCCCTCGGCGCGCCCCTGGTCGCCGAGGCGTCGAGCGGCGCCCACTTCGGGCCGAACCTGGCCCTCGGCTACCGCACGCTGCTCGGCCAGCCCGAGTTCGGCGGCGCCGTCCGGCGCGTGGTCGTGCTGGGGCACCCCACCCTCACCCGTCAGGTGCCCGCCCTGCTGGCTCGCCGCGACGTCGAGGTGCTCGTCGTGCGCGGCGCCGCCGCCGAGGCGTACGACCCCGGTCGGTCCGCCACCGTGGTCGACGCCGTCGAGGTGGTCGAGACAGGAGGAGGCGCGCCCGACGACCGCGCGCACCGCACCTGGGTGGGGCGCTGGGTCCACGCCGGCCGTCGCCTCGTCGGCGACGAGGAGTCCGCTCCTGACCTCGACGCGGCCACCAGCGACGACGGCGCGGCCCGGGCCGAGTTCCTCCGCGGCGAGGTCGCCCTGCTGCGTCGGTCGGTCACGCGCCGCGCCCTGGCCGAGACGCTGTGGCGGGTGACGTGGCCGCACGACCGCCTCGTGCTCGGCGCCTCCCGGCTCATCCGCGAGGTCGACGAGGTCGTGCCGGGCAAGCGGATCCGGGTGCACGCCAACCGGGGCCTCGCCGGCATCGACGGCACCGTCGCCACGGCTGCGGGCGTCGCGCTCGCCAGCCAGGTCGACGACCGGGCCCCCGGCGTCACCCGCGTGCTCGTCGGCGACCTCACGCTGCTGCACGACGTCGGCTCGCTGCTGTTCGGCGACGGCGAGGCGCGGCCCCGGCTGCAGGTCGTCGTCGGCAACGACGGCGGCGGCACGATCTTCGACGGCCTCGAGGTCGCGGCGACGGCACCGGCCGACGCCATGCGGCGCGTGCAGTTCACGCCCCACTCCGTGCAGCTCGCCGGGCTGGCCGCGGCGTACGGCTGGCACCACGTGCTGGCGGCGACCCGGGCCGAGCTCGACCAGGCGCTCGCCCGCGCGTGGGACGCCCCGGTGCTGATCGAGGTGCCGCTCTCGCGCTGAGCGACCCGAGGGCGTCCGCCGCGGCGCCGGGGGAGTGCGGCCCGGCCGAGCGTGCGGCGCCCGGGGCGTGCGGCCCGCCCGGGGCGTGCGGCGCCCGGGCGGCGTTCCCGTCGCGGCCGTAGGCTCGGCCCCATGGCCAAGACCTGGACGACCCAGCCCACCGAGATCCTGCGCGCCGGACCGGACGTGCGCCTCGCCGACGTCGACCCGCGCTCGACGCCTGGGTTCCCCGGCGACAAGCGCTACGCCGCGCAGGTGCTCGAGTCGGGGCGCGACGCCCTCGCCGAGCTGCAGGAGAAGCTGTTCGCCGTCAGCCGGTCGGGCGGCTCGCAGGGCAACGTCCTGCTCGTGGTCCAGGGCACCGACACCGCGGGCAAGGGCGGCATCGTCCGCCACGTCGTCGGCGCGGTCGACCCGCAGGGCGTCGCCCACCACGCCTTCAAGGCGCCGACCGAGGAGGAGCTCGCCCACGACTTCCTCTGGCGCGTCCGCCGCGAGCTGCCCGGGCCCGGCATGATCGGCGTCTTCGACCGGTCGCACTACGAGGACGTGCTCATCGGCAAGGTGCGCCGCCTCGCGCCGCCCGAGGAGATCGAGCGGCGCTACGGCGCCGTCGTCGAGTTCGAGCGCGAGCTCGTCGAGGCGGGCACGACCATCGTCAAGGTGATGCTGCACCTCTCCCGGGACGAGCAGGAGCAGCGCCTGCTCGAGCGGCTCGACCGCCCCGACAAGCACTGGAAGTTCAACCCCGGCGACGTCGAGGAGCGCCTGGTGTGGGACGACTACCAGGACGCCTACGAGACCATGCTGCGGCGCACGTCGACGGACGTGGCGCCGTGGTGGGTCGTCCCGGCCGACCGCAAGTGGTACGCGAGGGTGGCCGTCCAGCGCCTCCTCGTCGACGCCCTGTCGGCCCGCGGGCTCGACTGGCCCGTCGCCTCCTTCGACGTCGACCTCGAGCGCACGCGCCTCGCCTCGACCTAGGAGCGGGACCGCAGCACCTCGCCCGCGCCCCGCGGCAGGCGCAGCCCCTCGGGCAGGCTCAGCAGGGCCAGCACCGCGAGCACGACGAGGGCGACCTGGTAGCCCGTGGCGGGGGAGCCGCCGGATCCGGCCAGCCCGTCCGCCACGCGGACGGCCAGGGCCGTGAGGGCGACCCCGAGGCCGATCGCGAGCTGGCCCGTGATCGACGCGATCGCGTTCGCGGGGGCGATCTGGGCCGCGGGCACGTCGGCGAACTGCAGGGTGTTGTAGGCCGTGAACCCGACCGAGCGGAACACCCCGCTGACGAGCAGCACGCCCGCCACGAGCACCGGCGAGGTCTGCGGGCCGACGAGGGCGGCCGCGACGAAGGTCGCCGCGAGGCCGACCGTCGCGACGACGACGATCGGCACGATGCGGAACCGGCGCATCAGGGGCGTGGTGAACGGCTTGACGCCGAGGTTGCCGACGAAGACCCACATCAGCATCAGCCCCGCCTCGACCGGCGACCAGCCGAAGCCGTCCTGCAGCAGCAGCGGGACGACGAACGGGACGCCGTTGACGACCGCCCGGTACAGCGAGCCGCTCAGGGTCGTCACGCGGAACGTCGCGACGCGGAACGGGGCGAGGTCGAGCAGCGGGTGCCGGGCCCGGCGGAACCACCGCCCCGCCGCCACGCCGAGCAGGCCCGCGACGACGACGAGGAGCGCCCCCGGGAACCACGTCGTCGGCTCGCCCAGCAGCTCGAAGGCCACGACGAGGGCCACGATCGCCCCGACGACCAGCAGCAGCCCCGGCCAGTCGAGCGGGTGGCGGTCGCCCGGCTCGGGCGACGGCACGACCCGCCACGCGGCGACGAGCAACAGCGCGCCGATCGGCACGTTGACGAGGAACACCCACTCCCAGCCGAGCTGCTCGGTGAGCAGCCCGCCGAGCAGCGGGGCGACCACCGGCGCGACGAGGGCCGGCCAGGTCAGGTACGCGATCGCCCGCACCAGCTCGGACTTCTCGGTGCTGCGCAGCACGATGAGGCGGCCGATCGGCACCATCATCGCGCCCGCCGCGCCCTGCACGACCCGGGCGGTCGTCAGCGCGACGAGGTCGGGGCTCAGCGCGCAGGCGACGGAGGCGAGCGTGAAGAGCACGACCGCGGCGAGGAACACCCGCCGCGCGCCCCACCGCTCGGCCAGCCACGCCCCGAGCGGGATGAACGCGGCGACCGCCACGAGGTAGCCCGTCACCGCGATGCCGAGCTGGGCCGGCTGCACGTCGAAGTCGCGGGCGACGGAGGCGGTGGCCGTCGACAGGATCGTGGCGTCGAGGTTCTCCATGAAGAACGCGGCGGCGACCACCAGCGCCACCGGTCGCGACCAGCGCGGCGCGGCCGCCGCCTCCTCGGCCCCGGGCGCCGCGGACGAGGTCACGACGAGAAGGCGCCGACGACGGGCTGGAACTTCATGGTCGTCTCGGCGACCTCGCGCTCGGGCACCGACTCGGCCACGACGCCGGCGCCGGCGAAGGCCCGGACCGTGCCGTCGTCGTGCACCTGGGCGCAGCGCAGGGCGATGGCCCACTCGCCGTCGCCGTCGGCGCCCACCCAGCCGACCGGCCCGGCGTAGCGGCCCCGGTCGAAGGGCTCGAGCCGGCGGATCAGCTCGAGCGCCCGCGCCGTGGGAGTCCCCGCGACGGCGGCGGTGGGGTGCAGCGCGGCGATGAGGTCGAGCGACGACGAGCCGTCGGTGAGCCTGCCCCGGACGTCGCTGGCGAGGTGCCAGAGGTTCGGCAGCTTCAGCGTGAAGGGCTGCTCGCCGGTGACGACGTCGTCGGCGTGCGGCGCGAGCGAGAGCAGAAGGCTGCGCAGGGCGAAGGCGTGCTCGTCCAGGTCCTTCGTCGAGGT
>Ga0265797_10012230_pt1 | contig 10551 bp, 10 predicted proteins | sample P2T30metagenome_FD_192433 | JGI IMG/M metagenome (GOLD analysis project Ga0265797, IMG submission 192433) | Plant litter microbial communities from East Loma Ridge, Irvine, California - P2 T30 | ecosystem: Environmental > Terrestrial > Plant litter > Unclassified | place: USA: California... | reverse complement strand
GTGCAGCAAACGGGCCCTGAGCGCGGCCACGTAGTGGTCGCGGTAGCCAAAATCCGTAAGCAGTGTCAGTACCCCCATGCCCGCAGTTGCCAGGTTCTTCGTAGTATTGTTTGGTTGGCCGGCCAGCTAGCCGGCGCGGCTGCAAAAGTAGCCCACTTTTTGGTAGTCGGGCGGGAGTTTTTCCCGCGCGTTGGTGTTCCTAAAAATGATGCCAGCCCGGAAGCCCCGCCGCCGGCCATTACGCTTTTATTTCTTTTTCTCTTCTTTTCCCTCTGCCCACCTAGCTTGGTCGAAAAAGTCATCACCCTCGAAAACGTGTCCCTGGTTGACTTCCTGGGGGCCGATAACCAAAATATCCGTCGTATTTCGGCTGCTTTTCCGGGCAGTAAAATTGTGTCCCGGGGCAACGAAATCAAGATTCAGGGCCCTAGCGAAGTCATTGCGCGGGTCAACGATATCCTCAGCTCGCTCATCGAGCACTACCACCAGTACGGCGCCATCACCGACCGTGATGTAAACCAGTACTTGTCAGCCACTTCCGAAGAGGCCGAAGGCCGCGTATTGGCCGCCTCGCCCGACGTTATTCTGTTCGGCGCCAAGGGCGGGGTCATCAAGGCCAAAACGCCCAACCAGCAGAAGCTGGTGGATGCCGTGATGAAGCACGACCTCACCTTCACGCTCGGCCCCGCCGGCACCGGCAAAACCTATATTTCGGTGGCGCTGGCCGTGCGAGCCCTTAAGAATAAGGAAGTTAAGAAGATAATCATCTCGCGCCCCGTAGTGGAAGCTGGCGAAAGCCTCGGCTTTTTGCCCGGCGACATGAAGGAGAAGGTGGACCCCTACCTGCGCCCGATTTACGATGCCCTGGAAGATATGATTCCGGCCGAAAAGCTGAAATTCTACCAGGAAAATAAGATTATCGAAATCGCCCCGCTAGCCTATATGCGCGGCCGCACGCTCAACAACGCCTTCGTACTGCTCGACGAGGCCCAGAACACCACGCCGAGCCAGATTAAGATGTTCCTGACCCGCATGGGCCCGAGCGCGAAAGTGATGGTAAACGGCGACCGCAGCCAGATTGACTTGCCCACCCGGCAGAAGTCGGGCCTCATGCAGGCGCTTGATATTCTGAAGGATATCCCCGGCATCGGCTACGTCGAGATGACGGCCGAGGACGTGGTGCGCCACCGCCTGGTAAAGGAAATCGTGCAGGCCTACGACAAATACGACGTGGCCGAGCAGCGCCGCGAGGCCGAGTTCAAGCAGCGCCGCCGCGAGGGCAACGAGCGCAGCAACCCGCGCCGCGGAGTTGAAGTAGACGACGTTGAACTGCCCGTAAACCACGAGCAGGCGCTGTAACATAAGCGCAGAAGCAGCTAAAGAAACGTCCTGCCGAACCGTCTGGCTTCGCGCTCTTGCCCCCAAAGTGGTGTGCAAACGCGAAGTTGGAAGGCTCAGCAGGACGTTCTTCGTTTACCTAGATTAATTTGGTAGCGGCGTCTGCCCCTGGTCCTGAAACAGCCGCCGCTCGGCATAAAAGGCCCCGAACGGCACCACCGACAGCAAGAGGCCTAGCCCGGCCTTGGCCAAGGGCCAGCGGCGCTCAATGGCCGTTTGGGCCAGTAGCAGCACGTAGGAAACAAATAGTACCCCGTGCAGCAGGCCCACCACGCGCACGGCCGCCGGCTGGTGAGCCAAATACTTGAGTGGCATGGCAATGCCCAGCAGCACCAGCAGCGATACGCCTTCGAGGATACTCACGACGCGCAGGCGGGCCAGGGAGTCAAACAACAGTTTCATAAGCGGAGGGAAAGCAATAAAGTAGGGCAGCAGTTGGGCGAACTGCCAGAATCTCGATGCCCAGCAGATTGGCGGCGGGGCCAACTTCTGCATAAATATCGGCCAAAATGATGGTTAGCTCATCGGTGGTGAAGCGCCGAGCGCAAGGCGCAAAATAGACGGCTGCCACCCGGCCGTAGCGCAGGCGGGCCAGCTTGAGGCGGTAGCTAACCAAGTAGGCGCGGGGCCGCGCTACAGCCGAAACCATGGCCGCGACGCGAAGGGAATGCCCAGGGCAATAAGTGCGGCGGCCAGTGAGTAGCTCAGGGCGGCCCAGCGGTGCCGGGCCGCGTCGGTAGCCGCGCGCCGGGCAATGCTCTGCCCCAGCTGGGCCACCACAATAGCCGTAAGCATCAGACTAATGTGCGTGACGGACCAGAAGTGCGTAGTAGCATCGGCGGGGCCGGGGCGGCGCGTCCAGGGGCTGAGCCCGAAGTAAAGGACGAGGCCCAGCAGCAACTGCAAGTGCAACAGGCCGGTGAGTACTGCCCCCAGGCGGCGGTCGGCGGGGTAGCAGGGCCGGCGGCCTAGCCAGCCCCACCACCCCCGGCCCAGCGCGGCCAGCAGGGCTAGCACCACGGCCCAGCGGTTCCAGGAATGCAGCAGGAGAACGAAAGAATACATGGCTAACTACCAGATTAGTTGACAGCCACAAAGGTCGGAGTGGCCCCCAGCGCCGGCTAGGATAAAGCCGGCCGCTACCAGGACGTTTCAATCTATGCTCTTCATTCCCGCGGTTTTACTCCTTGCCCGGTACCTGGCGCAGGGCGCTCGGCGACTGGCCTTCCAGCTTCTTGAATAGCCGGCTGAAATACGACGCATCGGCCACGCCCACCAGCGCCGCTACCTCGGCCACGGGCAGCGTGGTTTGAAATAAAAGGCCCTTGGCTTCGAGTACCAGGGCCTCGTCTATCCAGCGGGTAGGAGACTTGTCGGTGGTCGCTTTCACGGCTTTGTTGAGGTGGTTGGGTGTTATGTGCAGCAAATCGGCGTAGGCCGCCACCCGGTGCTCGTGCCTGATGCGTTGGCTCAACAGCGTTTTAAATTGCTGCGTGAGCGCCGCCGCGGCCGAAGGTGGCGGGCCGGGTAGCGGCTGGTAGGCATGGCTAGCCTCGGCTAGCAGCGCCGCCAGGTGGGGTAGCAGCACAGCCAGCCCCGCCAGGGCTTTCTGCTCATAAAGCCCAAGCATACGCTGAAGCAGTGCCCGGACAAATGCGGCGGCCTCAGGGGCGAAGCCCAGCCGTGGGTAGCCCCAGGTAGTTAGGAACTCGGGCTCGGCGGTGCCAGCGCGGCGCAGGAGTTCGGGGTGGAAATGCAGCAGGTAGCCCGTGTTTACGTCGTGCTCGGCAAAGGAGTGCACTTGCCCGGCGGGCACCAGCAGCAGCTCGTCGGGCCCCACGGTGTAGTGGTCATAGCCAACGGCCATGCGCGCCTCGCCGGTAGTGATAAACAAGGCTGTGTGCGCCGCCGCACGCACGGCCGGCACCGGCCCGCGCAGGTGGCGGTACATGTCCTCGACGCGCACGATAAAAAACTGCTCGGGGCGTGCCCCCGCTAGCTGGAGCAGCACCGGGGCCGGGGCAAAATATTTGTGCAGCATCGACTGCGGCTGGTACAGCGGGGGCGATGAATCGGTAGTCATGGCGTTAAAGTAGCCTCGTTCGGTCCACTGTTTGGTAGTGCACGGTGGGTGCCAGGGCCGGATATTTGCGCTATCGTACGCCACCTTGCCCTAGCCCACCATGACCACCGTTGAAAAAGTAACTGACCTGCGCGACCTCGATTCGGCCTTCACCATCCGCGAAAAAGTATTTGTGGGCGAGCAAAACGTGCCCGCCGACGCCGAGTACGACGCCCACGACCGCACCGCCACCACCCGCCACTACCTGGCTAGGGTGGATGGCCAGCCCGCCGGCGCCGCCCGCTGGCGCCCCACCGACCACGGCGTGAAGCTGGAGCGCTTCGCCGTGCTGCCCGAGTTTCGCAACCGGGGCGTGGGCGAGGCCCTGGTGCACCGCGTGCTGGCCGATATTCGCGCCGAAGCGCCCTACGCGGCCCAAGTGTACATGCACGCGCAGCTGCGCGCTATTCCGCTCTACGAGCGCACGGGTTTCCGCAAAGTAGGGGAGATGTTTGAAGAGTGCGACATTCAGCACTACCAGATGTTGCTGGGATAATATATTGTTAATCAATAAAAAGAGGCCCGTTGCTGCATTAGCGACGGGCTTTTTTTGAGTAGTTCAACACGAAGATGAGAGATGACGGCGCACAGGTAGCTATTCTTGTATGCTCTAGCAAATTTCTTCTTCCTTCGCGCAATGCTTTCCTGGTCCTCGGCTCCCTTTTTGCGCGTGGCGCTGGCCTTTATTTTGGGCGTAGCGGGCTACTTGTATCTGGGCCAGGAGTGGGCGGGTAGCGCCGCGCCCTGGGCGGCGGGCCTGGTGCTGGCCTACCTGCTAGGGTGGGTATGGAGCCAGCGGCGGGCTAGCCCGGCCGCCACCGACGTAGTTGGCATACTAGGGCTGCTGGCGGTGGCTGCGCTGGGCTTTGCCCGCAGCCAGGCCGCCACCGAAAGCCGCCGGCCTGACCACCTGGGGCACCTGGCGCCGCGCATCGAGTTTTATAAAGCCACTGTGGATGAGGCGCCCGTGGTGCGGGCCAACACCTTCGCCACCACCGTGCGGGTGCAGGCTGTGCGGGTGGCCGGGCGCTGGCAGCGGGCTAGCGGGGGCATCCGCCTCAGCCTGCCGCGCCACGAAACCACCGACTCGGTGCCCGCCCCGCGCTACGGCGAGGTGTGGCTGGTGCAGGGCCGGCCCGAACTCAGCAAAGGCCCCGCCAACCTGGGCGAATTTGACTACCGCCGCTACCTGCAAACGCACCAGGTGTACCATTCGCAGTTTGTGCACCCCGGCCAGTATAAGGTGCTGGGCTACGCGCCCCTCAACTGGGCCGTGGCCCTGAGCCAGCGCACCGCCGCCGTGCTCGATGGCGTGCTGCGCCGCTACGTGCCCAGCCACCGCGAGTACGCGCTGGGCACGGCGCTGGTGCTGGGCTTCAAGGACGATATCGACCACGATACCAAGCAGGCCTACGCCAACACCGGCACCACGCACATCATGGCCGTGAGCGGCTTGCAAGTGGGGCTGCTGTTTGCGGCCCTGCAATGGCTGCTGGCCAGGGTGCCGCTGGGGGGCGGGGTGCTGCGCCGGCGCCTGCTCACGGCCGGGCTGGGCCTAGCCCTCATCTGGAGCTACGCGCTGCTCACGGGGCTATCGGCATCGGTGCTGCGGGCCACGGTCATGTTTACGCTGGTTATCATCGGGCAGGCCTGGGAGCGGCAAAGCAGCCTGTTTAATACGCTGAGCGCGGCGGCGTTCGGGCTGCTTTTGTGGAATCCTTATTTGCTCTGCGATGTCGGCTTTCAGCTCTCATTTCTGGCCGTACTCAGCATTGTGTACCTGCAACCCACCATCGTGGGCTGGTTTGATGTGCGCAATGCCGTGCTCGACCTCCGCCGCAGTTGGCACGCCCCGGCCGCCCAAAAGGCCTGGCGCGCCGCCGCTGGGCTAGCCGATGCCAGCTGGCAGCTCACGGCGCTGTCGCTGGCCGCGCAGGTGGCTACGTTTCCGATGGGGCTGTATTATTTCCACCAGTTCCCGTTCAACTTCCTGCTGTCGAACCTCATCGCCGTGCCTATTTCGAGCCTGGCCGTGTACGTGGGCGTGGTGCTGCTGCTGGCGAAGGGACTGGTGGCGCTCATCGGGCTAGCCCTGCCGGCCGCCGCCAACGCCGTGCTCGACTACCTGCCACGGGCAATCGGCTACGTCTTCGAAGGCCTAATCTGGCTGTTCAACGAGTACATTTTCCTCATTGGCCGGCTGCTGCCGGGGGCGGTAGTGGGCGGTGTGCACCTCAGCCAGGGCCAAACGCTGCTGGTTTTCCTGCTGATAGGTGCGTGCTGCGTGTTTGTGGCCTCGCGGCGGCTGGCCTGGGCCGGCTGGGCGGTGGCCCTGCTAGCCCTGTACGCCGGCAGCCGGGTGGCCGAGGCGCGGGCCGTGGCGCCGCTGCGCGAGTTTGTAGTATACAGCATTCCGCGCCGCTCGGTGGTGGGTTTCTGGCAGGGCGCAGCGCCCGAGTTCATCACCGCCGACTCGCTGCCCCTCTCCGAAACCGAGCGTACCTACCGCCTCAAGCCCAGCCTGATACTGCGCCGCGCTCGTGCCCCGCGCTACTGCGTGGGCTGGCGCGGAGCCAGCGTGCCCGCCCGCCGCGTGGCCCCGCCCGACAGCCTGGAGCAAACCTTCCGCTACCCGCCCGCGCCGCTGGTGCTGGCCCGCTGGCGCGGCCTGCGCGTGGCCTTCGTAAGCGGCAGCCTGCGTCGGTTGGCTAGCCCCGTGCCCCGGCAAAAGGCCGACATTATCGTGCTGCGCCGCAACGCGTTCCTTTACCCCGATGCCCTGGCGGCGCACTTCGGAACTGGCGCGCAGGTGGTCTTCGACTCGTCGTGCAAGCGCTGGTACGTGGCCCGGCAAGATTCAACCCTACGCGCCGCCGGCTTCCGCACCTAGATGTAAACGAGCAGGGCGCCTTCACGTACCAGCTGCCCGCTAGCCGCTGAACGGCTCGGCGTACCTCCGCGCCTGTCCACTGCGCACCTCTGCGGTAACTTCCCGGCGAGGCTTAAATAGCCCGCTAACTTGGCCCATTCAACCCGCCGAGCCGCTTTCGCCGTATTTTGATTACTATGAACGATTATCTCTCCCCGGAACTGGACACGCTGCGCTTTCTGCAATACGAGGTGCAGGACCGCCTGGCCTACATCACGCTCAATCGCCCGGCCAAGCGCAATGCGCTCAGCGCCAATGTGGTGACGGAGCTAAAGCAGGCTTTTGAGCAGGCCGAGGCCGATGATAACGTGAAGGTCGTTATCCTGCGGGCCGCCGGCGACGTGTTTTGCGCCGGCGCCGACCTCAAGTATCTGCAAGAGCTGCAAGACAATACGTACCAGGAAAACCTGGCCGACAGCACGCACCTCATGCAGCTGTTCCACCAGATTTATACCGGCAAGAAGCTCGTAATCGGGCAGGTGCAGGGCCACGCCCTGGCCGGCGGTTGCGGGCTAGCCGCGCTCTGCGACATCACCTTTGCCGTGCCCGAGGCCAAGTTTGGCTACACCGAAGTCAAAATTGGTTTCCTGCCCGCCGTGGTGAGCGTGTTTTTGCTGCGCCGCATCGGCGAAGCCCGCACCAAGCAGTTATTGCTCAGCGGCGACACCATTACGGCCCAGCAAGCCCTTGATTACGGGCTTATTACGTTCGTCGAGGAAAAAGAAAAGCTCGCCGATACCGTGCGCGCCTACGCCCTGCGGCTAGCCCGCGAAAACTCGGGTCACAGCATCGAAATCACCAAGGAAATTCTGGCCCGCCTGCCCGAGCTGGCTCTCGAAGACGGCCTGCGCTACGCCGCCGAGCGCAACGCCGCCGCCCGCGCCTCCGATGACTGCCGCCGCGGCATCGCCGCTTTTCTGAACAAAGAGAAGATTGATTGGTAAAATGTAGGGTAAGCTTTAGCTTGCCAGTCGCCCGTCTGGCAAGCTAAAGCTTACCCTACACTCACCTACCTATGAGCCTGTTTCCTGCCCTAGCCATTACCCTAGCCACCTTCGCCTTCATGGAATTTTGGGCGTGGTTCATGCACAAATACGTGCAACACGGGCCGCTGTGGGTGCTGCACCGCTCGCACCACGTGCGTCCCAGCCCACGGCCTTTCGAGCGAAATGACTGGTTTTTTGTGATTTACGGGGCTATTTCCACGGTCTTGTTCATCACCGGCGACAATGGGGCGCGCTGGTGGTTTTGGGTGGGCGTAGGCATTGCGGCCTATGGCACCGTTTACTTTTTTGTGCACGATGGCCTGATTCACGGCCGGCTGCCCTTCTGGAAAAAGACGGATAGCGTGTACCTGCGCGCCCTCAACATGGCGCACAAAATGCACCACAAAACTCAGGGCCGCGACCATTCGCAGGAGTTTGGCCTGCTGTGGGTATCGCCCAAATACCTGCGCCTGGCCCGCGAGCAGGCCGCCAAAAAAGCGCGCTAGGGCCTAGCCGGAGGTGGCCTGGCAAACTATTTGAGGGGTTTGTGAATTACTAACCCAGGCAACGTGATGAAGATGTTAAGTAAATTATAAGCTAGTGCATTATGCGTTTCCCGTTGCTGGCCCCTCGGTCAGGGCGGGAGTTCTATCTATCCTTCCCAACAAAACAAACTGTGGCTCATTATTCTATCAGCGATTTGGAGCAGCTTTCCGGTGTGAAGGCGCACACCATTCGCATCTGGGAGCAGCGCTACAACTTGCTGCAACCCAGCCGCACGGCAACTAACATTCGCACCTATGGCGAGGCCGACCTGCGCCGGCTGCTCAACGTGGCCACGCTGTGCGCGCGCGGCCAGCGCATTTCGCAGGTAGTACGCCTGAGCGAGGCCGAGTGCCAGGCCGCGGCGCTAGCCCTCTGCAACGAGGTGCAGCCCGCCGATGGCCCGCGCCTCAACGCATTGCTCACGGCGGCCCTCGACCTCGACGAGCCGCGCCTGCACCGCCAGTTCGACGAGGCCATTGAGGAGCTGGGCACCGAAGAAACCATTCTGCGGCTAGGCTACCCCTTACTTCAGCGCCTGAGCGTGTCGTGGAAAGAAGGCTCGCTGAGCCTGGCCCAGGAGCGCCTCGTCACGCAATTGCTGCGCCAGGAGCTGCTCGCCTCTGCCGATGCGCTGCCCCTCATTCCGCTGGCCCAGGCCGAGGCCGCGCGCTGGCTGCTCTTCCTACCCGAAGGCGAGTGGCAGGAGCTGGCGCTGCTGTTCATGAACTACGCCCTGCGTGCCCGCGGCTGCCAGGTGCTGTATCTGGGCTCCAATCTGCCTCTTACTGACGTGGTGGCCGCCGCCAAGGCGTTTAAGCCGGCCGTTATTGCTACGGTCCTCACCACGGTACCAGTGCGCAGCCAGGTGCGCAGCTACGCCACCGAGCTGCGGGCGCAGTACCCCGACGCCTCGGTTATTCTGTTCGGGTCGCTGGCTGTGCAAACGCCGGCCTTGCCCGAGGGCTGCCTGCCGCTAGCCTGCCTGCACGAGTTCCGCGATTTGATTCCGTTTGTAAATCAGCCGGTTGAGGGAGAATTAACCGAAAAGTAACTTTCGGGTCTGACCGTCAGGGTATTGTTGTACGTACATAGGTGCGCCTCAGCGGTGTGCCCGGTGCGCGGCGCAAAAAAGCCGAGAAAACCGCCGGGAAGTGAGCCGGAGTTCTTGGCTTGTGGTCTATCTTTGTTTAAGATTCTGCTACGAACCCTTCTACAATATGACTTCTCTGGAATTCACCTCCCAAGTGCAGAAAATCTCCTCTTCGCTCCGCCCCGTGGCCATGAACCTCACCCGTGATGCGGATGATGCGAAAGACCTGGTTCAGGAAACGTTGCTGAAGGCACTGCTCAATAAAGATAAATTTAAAGCTGGTACCAATTTGAAGGCGTGGTTGTACACCATCATGCGCAACACCTTCATCAACAATTACAACAAGATTACCAAGCGTAGCTCGAACATCGATTCGACAGAGTACTTCCAGTACTTCAATACCGATGAGAACTACATTACGCACAACGGCGCTACCACCGATTTTGTGGTGCGCGACATCAACGAGGCCATCGCTAGCCTGGGTACCGACTACCGCACGCCCTTCATGATGTACTACATCGGCTACAAGTACCTGGAAATTGCCGAAAAGCTGCAAATTCCGATTGGCACCGTGAAAAACCGCATCCACATTGCCCGCAAAGACCTCAAAGCCGCGCTGCAAGTGTACGCGCCGGCCGGGGCCGACCGCAGCACCGGCGTGCTAGCCGAAGAGGTTGAGGACTAACTTGCCGCCTCGAATACCGAAAGCCGCGCTTTCCGCTTGTTCGGGAAGCGCGGCTTTTTGCATGGCTAAGAGTTCTCAAAAATGGTTGTCAGAGTGTTGATTTACAGCCTGAAACTCCTACCTCATAATTTATAATTCATAACCAAAGAGGATGCCCCACGCAGTAGTAATTGGCGCCGGTTTTGCCGGCTTGTCGGCCGCCAGCAGCCTGGCCCAGGCCGGTTGGCAAGTAACGCTGCTGGAGAAGAATAGCGGCCCCGGCGGCCGGGCGCGGGTGTTTGAGGCCGAGGGCTTTACCTTCGACATGGGCCCTAGCTGGTACTGGATGCCGGGGGTGTTTGACCAGTATTTTGGCAAGTTTGGCAAGAAGGTGAGTGACTACTACGAGCTGGTGCGCCTCGACCCCTCGTACCAGGTTATTTTCGAAGGTGACGACGCCGTGGATATTCCGGCGGGCATGGCCGAACTGCGCCAGCTTTTTGAAAGCCTGGAGCCCGGTAGCGCGGTCCGGCTCGATGAGTTTCTGGCCCAGGCCAAGTATAAATACGAGGTGGGCATCAACAAATTTGTGCACCTGCCTAGCCGCTCGGTTACCGAGTTTATTGATTGGGAAATTGTGAAGGGCGCCGTGCGGCTCGACCTGCTGCAAAGCATGGCTAAGCACGCGCGCAAGTTTTTCAGCCATCCCAAGCTGCTCAAGCTCATTGAGTTTCCGGTGCTGTTTCTGGGCGCAACGCCCGAGAATACGCCCGCCCTCTACTCGCTCATGAACTACGCCGACCTGGCGCTGGGCAC
>Ga0265797_10012229_pt1 | contig 10551 bp, 11 predicted proteins | sample P2T30metagenome_FD_192433 | JGI IMG/M metagenome (GOLD analysis project Ga0265797, IMG submission 192433) | Plant litter microbial communities from East Loma Ridge, Irvine, California - P2 T30 | ecosystem: Environmental > Terrestrial > Plant litter > Unclassified | place: USA: California... | reverse complement strand
CCAACTTCAAAGCAATAGAATGTATAGAATTGCCACTATTCTGTCAATTCAAGACTACGCCGCAACGTATGCCTCGGTAACCAAACAGAGAAGCCCTCAAGGGTATAATGACTGGTACCTTCAGCCACCAATACACGCCTGACAATCTTTGGGCCCAACAGCATCCAAAGCCAAGTACAGAGTTGTATGATACAAGAAGATAAAAAGAATCAGTCCTCGACAACGAAGAACATAACGCCCGCTCTGACGCACGCATGTCGAAGAATAAAAATAGATGAGATTGCAGAATGGGGCAAAATTCTCTCCATAGCTAGATGCTAGCATATATCGAGCGGCTCGAATCTTACTGGGCAATGTACAATTACTCTCTCCCGGAAATAGTACCAGCTCATGTTACAGGCTGCTAGGTGGACAATGAGGGAAGTGTCGTGCTGATTCTATTCGTCACCAAACACAGTCTTGTAGTTCTCAAGAAGCGCTTGTACTGCAACACGCTGCTGCTGAACATCTGTGAGTTCGCGCTGAATGTCCATGGGCCGCATGATGGTCGGGGCAAATACGACAGCGACGTTCAATGGTGTCATCTTGGTTGAATGTCAGTAAAGAGCACGTGCAAGCGTCTAGAGTAGATACGTACCAGGTTGTCACTGGCATGCTGTATGACCCGCGAAAGATGGAACACAAGAAACTGGAGAGTATCTCGATGGGCCTTGGGTATTTCGTTGACAGCTGCAAGCAAAGCCTTGGATTGGGCACTGGGCTCTTCGAGTTCTGCAAATTCGTCAGTACTTGCTTTTCTCTCTGACATTATTCTAGACTTACGGCCTGCTTCCAGGAACTGGTCGTAGACGTCGTACGTGATCAACGGCACCGGAAGCCTACGGAAATAATTCTTCATCGCTGACGTGACGGAATGGATGTCCAAATCAGGGTCCGAAATGTCGTACTCGCTATCTCCCTCGAAACCGCTGCGGACCTGGTTTACTTGAGAAGTACCTCCACTCTTGCGATAAATGCCCTCTACGTCCATGCCACGCAGTTCAACTTCCTCGATACAACGGCTAACAATACGCGGGATCATTTGCTTCTCAAACTCGCATCGTGCCGTCAGGTCTGAGCCAAAGAGGACAGTGCTGGCATCGGCAATAAGATTGGTGCTGCTTTCGTTCGGGTTCATAGGCCTAAACTGCGGATTGCGGCTGTTGGGCGCCACAGGCTTTCCACCAAACCAGCCTCTGGGAGTTCCCTGATCTTGCTCCCTGCTCTTAATTGAGCTCGACATGGTTGACATGGTTGACAGGGATGCGAGGTCAGGCTGGGTGTGGGTGGAGCCGTAAGGGGTTCCGATAACCTTGATGTTGTATTCTTCTTGCTTCTGCTCTGAGCCGAATGCTCCCTTGAAGCCTTTGGTGACGTTCTTGGTAATGGCCTGGCTACCCTTCTTCCAGGTGGAGAACTTTGTGGGTTTGCCGGTTTTCCTGATGTTGACAACCTGAGGCTGGGCAATGGTCGGTTCGGCGTCGGCGTCGTGAAGATTGGCATAAGAATGCTCATGCGGTATTGTTTGCGCGTCCACGGAGATTTCTGACTTGCCACCCTTGTGCTGCGCATTGTATATGCCCAATCCATTTGCAGAAACGTCTGCAGTCTGCCCGGTCTTCTTGTTGTTCTTGAGACCAGTCTGAATGTTTTCTACCAGGTCGCGGTTCATGGCGGACAGTCTTGCGTTTGCTGCTGTGAGCGACTCGTACTCCTGGAAACCCTTGTCTTTCATCTGGATGAGATTGGAAATCTCCTCTGTCAATTCCGACCTCTTCGTGATCAGGTCTTCTATTTGGTTCCCTAGATTGTCTTTGAGTTTCTGCAGTGCGTTTGCAAAGTCTTTTAGAATGTCTGACTTGAGCTGGCCAATATCCATGTTGCCCTGGCTATTCTTGGCGTGCTTGAGGTGTTCAGTCATGATCTCCAACTCGCGAATCACCATCTCGCGTTGCGTGTCCAAGACGGCCATTGTGTTCCTTTTTTCCCTTAGAACCGTGTTTGCTTGTTTGATATCTGCGGCGCTGTGCATCGACTCTTGCAATCCGTTCTTTTCAGCCTCAAGCTCTGCAATCCGCTGTTGGGCGCGGCGCAGCTCGTTTCGCAAATTGGCACCTTCTTCTTTGGTGTCTGGCGAAGCAACAGTAGGGCTGCTAATGTCAACTGAGCCATTTGTTGGCCATTTCTTATGGCCCCTCGAAGTAATTGATCCACGATCACTATAGCTGCGTCCGTGCTTCGAGACAGCGTTTGAAACCCGTCTAAATACACCAGACTCTTTATCCTCTCTGCCCTCTTGGCCGCCGAGCAAGCGCGCAAAATCCTCATCCATGGAGAAGTCGCCTTGGTGGCTGTAGCGGGGAAGACCGCCAGGAGGGTATGCATCTCTGGAAGCTTCGCTCTGCGCGCTGCTGATGGATTCACTCGCCTTGTGGAGTTGTGTTGTGGGTGGCTGAGGCGGTGCGCGCGGGGATGTGAAGGTGTCGGTTGGTGGTGGTGGGGCAGGTCGTCCACCTGAACGAGCAGGAAGGACAGGAACTTCTGATCGGGAAGAAGGCGACTCTATGGGGCTAGTGATGCCGAGCCCGGCATTGAGCTGGGCACTCGCTGCAGCCGTAGAAGAATTCCGCTCAGGGTGGCTTGCAGTGGGCGTGGTAGGTGACGGTACGCGCTTTTCGCTTCGTGAGAGAGAGGCAGAAGGCTTCAAGGTAGAAGGCTTGAGCGAGTCGCCACGAGCAGGGCGCTCGAGAATGGCATTGGAGCCAAAAGACGATTCCGACGTGTCGGGCGAGTCTTGCGATCCGAGCGGTGGAGAAGATGTGAAGGTGGGTTCGAGCATTGGACGACTAAGGCGTGCCGACATATCGTTGTTCGAGGAGCTATGGGGCTGCTGTCTCGGTGGCGGTGAAGTTGCATCGTCAGAATCTTTGCGTTTAGCCTCGGCCTTCTTATTCTTAGGGACGTCTTGGAGCTTGAAGGGTTCTGGGGCTGAGGAGGAAGGTGCAGGTGAAGCATGCTGACTCTTGGACCTTGGCTCAGCTGATGGAGACTCGCTAGATCCATCTTTTTTCTTCTTCAGCGTATCCACAAGCGTGTCAGAAGGCAGCCTGCCCTTCTCCTGGAAGGCAATGTGTGGATTTTGCGTCTGTGTCAGCCGCCGCTCTTTGGAGGCTTCCCGGGAGCTGTTTTCCTTGAGCTTTTCGCGGTGATCGCCCGTCGGCCTGTTGAAGTAGTCACGTCCGCTCTTTCCATCGGCATTTCCTGCGGACTTTGCGCCCAGTGCCCGGTCGTTGTACTTGCTGATTGGACGGCCGAGCGGCGACGGGCCAGGTGCAGGATTGGGGTCGAGCGCAAAGGGGAGCAGGATGCTGTCGTCGCCGTTGTCTGCTGGTTCTGAGCGGATGCTGTCCTTGTTGTAGGTTGTGGCAGGAAGGGTGGTGTTATCTGTGTGGTTCAATTTGTCAGCCAAGGTTGGGAGGAAAGTAGGACGTGCATGTGGTACTCACCCCTCCGAGAGAGATCAGCAGCAGGCGAGGCATCGCGCCTGAAGTTTGACGACGAATCGCCTCTTCTTGAAGTTTGGGGTCTGGGGGAGACATCGGTGGTGGGAGGCTCGGAGAAGACGTCGGATGGGGTATCCAGGTCTGGGGTGAAGTTGGAGGTAGACTGCTCCTGGGGAGGCAGGGCGGGCAAGGACTTATCCACTTTGGGTGCCACTGATGGCGGTTTTTTTGATTTCTTGCGCCGTCGCGCCATGAGCGACTCATGGCAGGACATGCAGAAGATACCCTGCGAAGTTCGGGCATAGCGGAGGTTCTCGATCTTGCGCTTGCAGTTGCGACACCTGAAGCAATTGGCGCAGAAGGCCTGGTCGCCCGTGAGGATGGCGAGGTCTTCGATCTTGTTGCCGCAGTGGTTGCAGCTATATGTGCAGTTGTTGCATATCAGGGAGCCGTCCCCGAGCAGCAGGAGGTTTGCGTCCGAGTCGAGCAGGGTGCCGCACGTATTGCAGCGGAAGCAGTCGATGTGCCATCGGTTCCCAGCTAGCCAATGTTAGCATGCAGGCAAAAGGTGTTGGTGTTGGTGTAGGCGGTGCTAGTAGTAGTAATGGCGGTAACTGTGCAGTATCATGGATGTGCAGTGGGGAGGCGCGAGAACAGCAGGAATGCATACCGAGTTCAAAGGCCTTGCCCTCCTCGAGAATCTGGACTGTTGTCAGCGGCTGCTTTGTGGGAAGCGGAGGGATATTCGCACCTCTCCACATCCCTTGCACGGATACACGATCTCATCGTCGATGGGCGACTCTGGATAGGCTCCTGGGCTCTCCATGGCGTAAATGGCAGAGCAGAAACGTGTGCGTCTGTTCTATCGCAATGTCACTTGGGGCGCAAGAGGGCTTGGCCCGGTGCGAGAATCAAAAGGACCAGGTCCCCAACACGGGGGTGTGTGTGTGTGTGGTCGAGGGCGTCGCGGGCGTAGTGGTGCCGTCGTCTGAGCGGTCCCGAGGGTTGGCTCCGCTGTGCAACACGAGGATCTGGCACGGTCGGTGGTAACAACTGACAAGGAGCGTCGGTGCACTGGCGAACGGCCTCTGTGCGCGACGAGGGTAGTCGGCGAGGATAGTCGACAACGACGGCACGGCAGACGACAAGACGAGCGACAAGCTGCTCCCTCTTGTTTCCCCTCTGGCCTGCTGGCTTGGTGTGTGGAGGTGCAAAGGGCCAATGAGGGCGGTCAACGGCTAGCGCACTTGGGCACAAGGGTGTGGGAAGAGATACGCGGCAGACACCAGCTGCATCTGCATCTGCGTCTGCATAGGATAGGTATAACGAGACCGAGACGCGCGAGACGAGCGAGACGACGCCCTTGTGTGGGTGGTTGTCTGCCTCACCCGCCACAAGCATATAATATATCGCCGCCGCCGCCGCCTCCCCCCACTCCCATGCGCTGTCGGGCCCTGTTGCGACCATGGAGCAGAGAGGCGGCTTGGGTGCTTTCAAAGGGCGCACAACAAGACTTGATGCAAACAGGCCTCGTCTACGAGAGCATGCGGGTATGTGCGTGCGTGCGTGCGTTCGTGCGTGCAGCTGCAGCCTCAGGCTCATGCTCGTCGTCAAGTTTTCGAGACTGGGCTGCGACTCAGCTCCACCGCGCTACCGTACACAACGACGAGGGTGCAGAGGCCCTGCCAAGCAAGACACCATCGCAGATCGCGAGCTGCTGGACCGGCCGAGAGAAGCCACACATATTGCACTGGCATGTATATTCTTCGGGCCAGCTGGCGATATGGCCGTCTCTGCCCAACCTCGTGTCTCACGGCCACAACCAAACAAGACAGCACTCGCTCATTCACGCCTTTGTCAGCGTCGGCACCTGGCCGCCATCTGGCCCCGGAACACTCCCCTCCAGCATGAGATGATGCAGGTACGCGGCCGCTTCAAGGGCCTGCGGGCACACACACACACACACACACACACACACACACACACATACGCCTTCGCTGCCTGCCTGGCTGCACACCGCACTCGTCACACTCGCTCGTTCAATTCATTGTCCGAATCTCCCGTAAGCCCCATCTACCTGACGGAAAGTGCGCGCAGCCTCCAGAGATGAAAGGACCCGCTCTCCCCCGCAAAACATCCGTCTTCATTCCTTCCATGACCACAATCATCGAGTGCGTGGTGCTAAGACAAGGCTTGTTCGATCGCCTGTGCGCGCCGCCATAGACTTGTCCCTGCATGCCGGACGACACCGTCCAATTCTGCCCGTCTCATGTCCGAGTCCAGCCAGCATCACCCATCCTGGCTGCTTGCGCAACTCTGCAAATCCTGCCGACGGCACTTGTCCCAAATCCCTAGCCGCAACCCTGAAACAAACGGGAATAACGACATGGACACAGACGCGTTTCATCCTGCCGAACGGTCCCTGCTGATCTGTCCGCCTCGAGCGCCAGCAGCCAACCGCCGGCCGCGCTCCATCAGCACCGATTCTTCCCATCCTGGCACCAGGCACGCTGTCATACGATGACAAGCACCGCCTACCATGCCCTTGGCCGCAGTGCCGCACATCTGTCTCAGCAGCCCTCCAAGCTACACCAAGCACGTTTGGCTGTCCGTGATTGATAACAACTCCACGCGTCGCTCTCGCTTTCATCCATCCGTGCCGTGCTGCTGGTAGTCTGCTTTCTAACATTGTCGAGGGCACGCTATGACGTTTGATCTGCATCCTGCGTCCCTTTGACACACGTGACATCCCTCTATGGTTTATATCGTGTACTGACTCGAGCTTGGCCATCGGTATCCGATCGCCATCTCAACCGACTTGCAAGATGAGTCAGGTATAGTACCCGATTCTCGGTATCAAGCCTTAGGCCCGCTAGCCTGGGAGCTGACCGTCGCGGAACCTTACACCAAGTGATGATGAGAGTTCCCAGTGCTACGGCTCACTGTTTGCTGCTATTCCTAACGTGTTTTCGTTGCGCACAATCTGGCATACCAATCAACAATCTCAGCAGCCACTCATTGTCAAGAGAAGAAAAAAAATAACCCCCAACGACTCTATTCATGAATCGTCAAGCTTAGTTTTATCCAGCGGTGGCTTTACAATTCTTCCTAGGCTGATAGTCGGCAACTGCGTACATGTAGTGCTGTCGTTCAAGAGCACGTGCATCGTACCTACTACAACGCGCCCAATCAGCTGTTGGATGAAAACGTGATCATGTCCGCATTCGCACAAACCTGCGTAACATGGGATTTTGGCACGCAGCCTGTCGGTCTTTCTCCTTGGCGAGCTGTTGGCCAGAGTTGCGTCCGAAATCGGGTCACTAACGCAGCGCCGTGGTAGAACGCATGGTTCGCACAAATCACAACCTCCGCGGTGCTTTATCGATCAACCAGACACGGTACAGTATAGTGGGTCTTCTGCAAACCACTACCTCATTTGCAGGGTAGCTACAGCTACCCCGCCCCAACCGTTCAATTGTCATGACTGATGATGACCTTGGTGGGGGTTCCATTGAGATATTTAACCATCACCTCAACTCTACCCCTCCCTCGTCCTTGCCCCTTCACAATAACCGCCTGGTCTCTGCAAAGTTCAAGTCAACCCAGAATCCGTACTCTTTCACCTGCTCCCACCTCTGCTCAACAGCAAATGGCTGACCAGTGTCTAGATACACTATCCAAGTATGGCAGCCACGATATGCAGAACATGTTTCGCACGTGGGCATTGTCCTCAAGTCGTCTAGGTACTTTTAACAGCCAAGTATACTGCATGAGCCGGTGTTCGTCTTCAGCAATGTCCGTCTGGCACGTTGTCGTGGTCCTCCACTTTAGCGTGCTAGTCGGGTGTTGCTGGATTCGTTCTGAGATTATACGGTTTTGAACTTGATCAGGATAATACCTGCGAAAAGGATCATGCTCTGCTCTGTTCTCCCAGTGTGTGGAACAGCCTTAACAGTTTACAGGTCTCGACGCTTGAAAGATTCTCAACATGTCTCCTCCTGCCGCCATCTACGAGGTACCTGTTGCCACGGCCAACGACATGGGCATCAAGAAGGACCTAGCTGTCAAGACCGCCGTCAACAGCCAGGCCAAGACTGTCGCTGAGCTCGAGAACAACTGGGAGACCTTCACCTTTGCTCCCATCCGCGAGTCGCAAGTCTCTCGTGCCATGACCCGCCGCTACTTCAGTGACCTTGACACTTACGCTGAGTCGGACGTTGTCATTGTCGGTGCTGGCTCGTGTGGCCTCTCTGCTGCATTCACGCTCGCAACCAAGCGCCCCGACCTCAAGATTGCCATTGTCGAGGCTGGCGTTGCGCCTGGTGGTGGCGCCTGGCTCGGTGGCCAGCTCTTCAGCGCCATGGTCATGCGCAAGCCTGCCGAGCTCTTCTTGAACGAGATTGGCGTCCCGTACGAGGACGAGGGCGATTTCGTTGTTGTCAAGCACGCTGCACTCTTCACGTCAACCCTTCTCTCCAAGGTGTTGCAGTTCCCCAACGTCAAGCTGTTCAACGCCACGGCTGTTGAAGACCTCATTACGCGTCCAGCACCTACCCCGAGCGACCCCAACGCCGTCCGCATCGCTGGTGTCGTCACCAACTGGACGCTTGTCTCTATGCACCACGACGGTGTGTTCAGGCTCTTCGTACTTTCCCGCTCCTGCTGACATGTATACAGACCAGTCCTGCATGGACCCCAACACCATCAATGCGCCCCTCGTCATCTCCACTACCGGTCACGATGGCCCGTTCGGTGCCTTTTGCGTCAAGCGTCTCGTCTCTATGCAGCAGATTGAGAAGCTCGGCGGCATGCGCGGCCTCGACATGCGCACGGCTGAGGATGCCATTGTCAAGCGCACCCGTGAAATTGTACCTGGCCTGATTGTGGGTGGCATGGAACTGAGCGAGGTCGACGGGGCCAACCGCATGGGCCCTACCTTTGGCGCCATGGCTCTCAGTGGTGTCAAGGCTGCTGAAGAGGCTGTCAGTGTCTGGGAGGAGAGGAACGCGCAGAACTTGGAGTCGTAGGCGCCAGAGACACTTTGCGTGCAAGACATTCGTCCGGGCCAACATTGTACATGCTGTAATTACCTAGGCCCAGCAAGCTATTTGTATCAATTTGAAGACAGACGCTTTGCTCATTGCTAGCTTGCATCTATCTGTGTGTGTGTGTGGGTGCACCAACATGTGATGTTTTGATGCAGCCATGAACCTGGCTTGATAGCGTCCCTCCATACACAAAAGTGAGCTCTGGCGTATACGTATTCTAGCCCTGTGCTGTGTGGCCGTGTAAAAAACAAGCAAGTATACCTTTTTTTACAAGGTTGAAGCTGGCGGTTTGTGCGGCATGACGGGACGTGGTGGTCTTCCCTCACATGTCCCAGCCCCGCTTGAGTGATTTTCGTTGTTGTTGCTGTTCTGGTCCATGACGTGGCAAGACAAAAGAAACTCTTAGCCGGCGAGCGTCATTTGGGCCGAAGTGCGGTGGGAGGGGCATGTTTGTTTTGACGTTGGTCTTGGGTCTTTCACCGCTTTCTATCTGGAAGTTTCGAAAGGTGGATCGGTCAATGCCCCTGGGGAAGCGCCACAAGACAGCCAGGGTAGTGTTTTGGGAAGGTGCACGGTTGCTCAGCGACAAACTAGTACGAACGGGTGCGGGTCACATAAACAACCTCATAACATAGACGTACAAACCCCCACCTCTCACATTGCCACAACCTTTTTTTCTCGAAAAGGGCCAATTTCGCGCCCAAGATGGAGAAGGAGACGTCGGACCTGCTCAAGGCCCTCCAGAAACCGTCGACCGATGTCCAGTCACGTCTCGCGCTGTTCAGCACCCTGAAGTCGAGTATCAAGCACAACCGGGTCCCTGAGAGCTGCCAGGCGCCCATTTTCGAATGCATTCGTATCGCCTGCACCGCCGCCACCTCGGCCGCCCTGGTTTCGACGGGCTTTTCGACCCTCAGCCACTTCATCAAGCGCCTGCAGCTGCAGAAGGAAACGTCCATCCTCACCTCGCAATCGCCCATACTATGCGCCATCCTCGCCGACAAGCTGGCCGATGCGCGCGAAAGCCATCGTACCGCCGCTTCACAGATTCTGGCTGATCTGCACTATCTGGTCCCCATGGAAATTGACGCGCTGATACACGACGCCATAAAGAGCACCAACCCGCGCGCCAAAGAATCGGCCATGCTGTGGGTAGTCAAGGTTGGTTTTCTGGGAGCGCGTATGAGCGATCAACGCCCGGCTAATTTTGCGTGTCCATAGATGAACCAGGCTGAAGGCCTGCCTTTCAAGAGCTACTCCAACCAACTGGTGGCAAACCTCGAAGACGCGGATGCCGGTGTGCGCGATGTCGCGAAGAAGGCCGTCGTGGAACTTTTTGGGTACGAGGCGATCTTTTTTTTCTCCCTGGCTGGTCTGGCTGAGCCGTAACAATGACTGACATCTCGCTAGACACGCGCCCGAACACGCCAAAGCGAACTTGAAAAAGCAGCTGATTGCGCTCAACGTCCGAAAGGCCATTGCCACGTACATTACATCCCATCTCGACAACGCCGCCATATCCAAAGATGCAGAAGTGGCTCCACCACCACCACCCGCCCCTGTTTCACGGCCGATCATGTCAAAACGGGCTGAGACGTTGCAGCCAGATATTGGCTTTGCAGAGAGCTTTGCACACGAGCAGGCTCCTCCAGCAGAAGTCGTCGTCATGGACCCCATACACATCTATACACAGCGCGAGCTCGATGACATCTTCCGCGATATGGCGCCTCACTACGAGGGCAAGGAGAGTGAGGGCAACTGGCTGGCACGCGATAAGAACTGCACAAAGTTACGACGGATTTTAAAGGGAAACGCACCACAGGAATTCCACGGGGCGTTTATCACGGGCATCAAATCACTTCTGGACGGCATCCTGAAGGTTTCCAACTCACTCCGTACCACCATGTCGACCAACGGCTGCCTGCTCGTCCAGGAGCTGGCGAAGACGCTCGGTCCCGCCA
>Ga0265797_10012228_pt1 | contig 10554 bp, 12 predicted proteins | sample P2T30metagenome_FD_192433 | JGI IMG/M metagenome (GOLD analysis project Ga0265797, IMG submission 192433) | Plant litter microbial communities from East Loma Ridge, Irvine, California - P2 T30 | ecosystem: Environmental > Terrestrial > Plant litter > Unclassified | place: USA: California... | reverse complement strand
GTGGTCTTGCTTGTAGACAATAACAGGCTTGACTCGAGTCTTGCACCATGGGTTATCCCGGAGACAATCGTGGTAAGGTCTTTATTTGAGTAAAGATGAGGAGCATGATAGGGCCCCGTTATGGGAATGCTTTTCTTAGCTAATTTTCTGAAGGTTTCAGAGTCGACTAGTTTGGAAAGAGACGTAGGCGGCCCGCTGACGGTGACGGCACCCGGAGCATAGGCACTAATGTATGGCTTGCTAATTGATGGCATAGACTTGGTGCATGTCAGTCAGAGTTGAGGGTCTTGCATAAAGCTTCAGACTTACACTCTTCTCATTGAACTCGTGTACGAGCTGGGCAGATGCTGCACTCTCTATGAGCATCGCCCAGCTTTGCTTGAGATTTTGGGAAGACGTCAGCCTTCGAGCAACGTTCTCTACAAGTATGCCAGTCTTGAATGACGCGACCACGGCTTCGACGGCTAGAGGAATCAGTTCCGTAGTATTGGCGCTACAGCTGGCTGCTGCCGCCGCGAATGTGCCAGTGCAGAGTCCGACAAAGACCGAGCTTCCTGGTGTCTTGTAGTTGGATTCACCCTGACTGTGGACATGAGTAACATCCTCGATTAATCCAAAGCATGCGACTCACAGGATATATCTTCCTAACTGCCATAATGTAGTCATGGCCATGTCCAGAGCAATGCATTGTTTGCCGCTCCCGCCATCTTTCCACGACGCCAAGTCCTCAAGACAGGTAAAACGTGGTAAGTCTTTTCGGACCTCCGTAGATAAGGTGAATATCTCCTTTCGAAGAGCATTGTACGCAGCACGGAGAAAGGCGTGTAGGAACAAGTTGTCTCTCGCCTCTAGCAGACCAGAAAAATGAGGTCGAATGTCGAATGTCTGATCCCCGAAGAGGAACAAGTTCAGATGATCTGTCATGTTGAATGTGACGTTCTTAGTGGACTTGTGGAAAGATGCGTGGTTTGCAGTCCGAATGAAACCGAACGAAATGCTATATATCTAAGGAGAGGGTAGTTGTGTGATAGGCCGGAAAATGATCGTAAGGACCCCAAAGCCGTTTGACACTACCGGACAAGCTGATGAGTAGATAGCGGGGAATTCATCGGTTTCAATGACAAGCCCGATGGTACAAGCGAGTGAAACCCGCCGTTCTACCAATCACGCTATCCCATCATTACTGCTAACGAGGACACTAGCACGAGTGCCGTTAGGTAGTAAAGAAGTGTTTCCGAACGGTTGCCTCCTGCTCTATCGCGCAATATGAATCCCGAAAGGTTGGGTTGGGGTGCAAGATTGTGGCGGGGGATGATCGTTAGGTCCACTCTTTCGGGGACGTACGTGACGGGCATAACAACATGTCCGGCGTATCCAGATATCGCCGGAATCTTACTCGTTGCAATGACTAGCAAGAGCTTCTCCATGCTGATTTATATCATTAGGATTTTGGAGCCGGACCCGATAGGTGCACATCTTGTCTTCTGAATCCACTAATCCCACCTGCGTTCTTGTTGCTACGATGAAGAAAGAAGCCAGAGACGAAGTTATCGAACACGCAACCCAGATCAAGAAGGCCATCCATGATCCGAGCAGCTTTCTTACAGAACTACACATACAGCAGCAACAATACTACAGCCTCCAATGGCTCACTCATTTCGGAGTATTGGACCAGATTCCTCTGCCTCCCAATACAGTCTCGTATCACGCGGTTGCAAAGAGCCTCAGGATTCCTGAGTCGGTCTTGCGCTCCAACGCTCGCATGGCAATGACCTCTGGCTTCCTTTGCGAAAGTCCCAATTGCGACCTCTCCCATAACACCCTCTCGGCATCATTCGTCGAGGATATACACATGAGGGTTCAGTTGTTACACATGTTCAACGCCACGATTCCTGTTATGGCTGGGCTGGTAAAGGCGACAGAGAAATGGGGAGATACTCAAGCGTCCAATGAAACCGCCTACAATATTGCGAATAACACAAATCTGCCATTCTTCCAGCATCTCAAGGCGCAACCAGACCTCCAGAAGAAATTCGAGGAGTACATGAAGAGCCGCGCGGTGTCGCACAATGGATCGAATGCAGCGTATCTGTTGGAAGCGTTCGATTGGAATGCGTTGGGAACTGCGAAGGTTGTGGATGTACGTTCAATGACCCGTTTACGAAGAGCTTTCAGATCTGAGCTAACGAATCCGGTCAGGTCGGAGGAAGTAGCGGGTCTACTGCAATCATGCTGGCAACAGCCTACCCGCATCTGAATGTGGTCGTCGAGGACCTTCCAGGACCGATTGCCAACGCCCAGAGTATCATCAGCAAGCTGTCCGAGAATATTCGACCGCGCGTTCAAGCGCTCGAGCACGACTTCTTCCAACCTCAGCCCCAAGTCGGCGCAGATGTTTACCTCTTGCGCACCATCCTGCACGATTGGCCGGACGCCGACGCTATCAAGATACTAAAGTGTACTGTCAGTGCGATGGCATCTTCAAGTCGCCTGTTGATTATGGACATGGTCCTTCCTAAACCTGGTTCTGGGTCAAGTACACACGAGGCTGCATTGCGACAAAAAGACCTGATGATGATTGGGACTTTTAATGCCAAGGAGCGGGAGGAAGAAGAGTGGATCGATCTTTTGAAGAAGACGGATCCAAGGCTGATTGTTAAGGCTATTAGTCGGCCGGCTGGGAGTGAACTTTCTGTGATTGAAGTCGTGCTTGGACATGGCGAAGCAGATAAGAACATTGTAAACGGCAGCAATTAGGCAGATAGAAGGAATGAGAACATATGGCTAAGAGGCCTGCTATGACATGAGAACCATCTTATGAGCTCTCGATCATTGCGATAACAGGGTTCGGTTCGTCACTGATACGCATGTGATACGAACATCAGATGCTGTATAATCGATCTTCTGATGTTGGCGAAGTCTTCATTGGGAATAACGCGAGATTATGGGTACAGAGCTGCATATTCAATGATAACAATCGTAACTAGATACTGATCAAGAAGCAAGATGCAGCACTACTTACGTTTGTACACCTCTACATTTCCAATAAGGCGCTGAAAATGTGCTGCCCACTCAAAACGCCCGTCTCAGCTGATGCTTCACGGTGATATTCTAGTCTCTCGAGAATGCCGCAAGTCCATTGTTGCAGCGCATGAGCACCATCACAATGACTATCACTTGGAAGTTTTTTTTGGCTTGAATCGATTGAAAAAGCTATTGCCATGATCTCGACTGCAAAACCCGATCAAGTGCGTTGTTCTGCTATGTTCACATCTGCACAAAAGCTCAATTAAGTAGTATGTAATCAGACACCTCCTTCAATGATTCGCCCAAAGGCTTCCATCCAGAGCTTCCCATCCACCTCAACAGGCCTTCTGCACGTTCCCGGCCGGTGACGTTTGAGAGATCCTGTCCCTCATGAGAATCTGGCTCTGATGTCCGGATTAGCAGATAATCGCCTGGAAATCCGCTTTGAGAGACATTGGTGTACACACCTGGGAACTGATGATTTGGATACAACTCCTGAAGCCGCCGGATGAATTCGGTCCAAGTCTTGCGATGCGCGTATGCAAAGATACGTTCGTTCTTTGCGTGCGGGCATACAAGGCCCGCAATGTGCAACAAGGCAACATCATACGCATCAACACACCATTGGGGACCAAATGATCGCCAAGCATCACCGGAGTTGTCGAACATCTGTTTGAACAGAGCCATGGAGGACGCGAAACCTTGCTGTTCGGGTTTGACTGCAAGGCCGATGACAAAGTCGGGCAACACGGAGTTCACTACAAATCGGGGGTTTCGTTCTTCCACGTACTTCCACATTCTCTGCTCGCTGAGGGCCTTGGATGCATAATAATTTGCGCGGGCCTTTTGTTCGGTGTGTGGTGTGGACGCCCAAGCTTCCTCGATAGCCCAGTTTGCCCACATGTCCGGAGTCAAATCATAGGCCTCGTTGACCCTGTCCTGACTGGCGGCAGCAGAAGAGGATGTCAGTACGAATCGCGATACCGATGGCTCATTTTCGGCCGCGGCGAGAATGTTCTCGACAAATGTGATGCTCGGATTAATGATCTTGTGTGGATCGGTACTGAATGCTGTAACGCTGGCAACATGGATCACTCCACTGCAGCCTGCCTTTCAATCAGCGTCTCGAAAATTCGGCGATATCAATAAATCGCGCAATGCGACGAGAGTCGGGATACACCTTGCAACACACCTCTTACTGTAGCATCAAAGCACCCTTCGCGTTCCATGTCTTTGACTTGCACCATCTCAAAGGTGCCTTTGCCATACCGCTTCTCAAAGTGGGTTGGCATCTATTGGACATGGTTGTGTCAGTCACAAGCTGTGATGTTCCATCCATGACTCGCCTCACCCAGAAAGCCTTGTTGTTCTCCGGATCCCGTACCGTGCCCCGGACGCCTAGATCCGCCGTTGTCAGCATAGTCCTTGATTATCCATTTCCCCTTTGAGGAGACCACCGAAATACCTACGAAACCCATGTTGAAGCAGTTGATCCGTGATAATGCCCGCCAGAAAGCCGGTGACGCCTGTGACCAGGATCAACGACCCTTGCGGTAAGATCGAATCGTGCGGGAACCCCATTTCTTTTCTTGCGGAAGGAAATCAGGAGATGTTAAGGAGAATGTTAGATAATGAACGGAACTGACTGGTGGCATGAGCGTAGATAAGCGCATGATGGTGACTTGGATTCGCCGTGTGTTTGGAGCTCAGGGCATCTGTACCGGAGATAACAGGCTGATGCTTGCTGTGCGCTCGCTCTGACGGATTCATGTCTCCGGTTACTTGCCGATTCTCGTGCCATCATATTGCCGAAATGCCCGGCCGTCTTCCCCGGAAATATTGCGCGCAATTATCAGATCAGCGCTTTGTGCTTTACGTAAGAGGCGTAGTGGCAGCTCGACCTTCACGAAGAGATAAAGAAACCAACAAGAATCAGCGCATCGATGCAGGTACTATCCATCTTTACTGCCAACTCAACCTAACATACAACTCCGCCATGACATCTGTTCTCATTTTCGGCCCGGCTGGCCAAGTTGGGTCTATTGCCGCACGAACGGCCGGAGAGCTCGGAGCTACGGTTTGGCTGGCAATGCGAGACACCTCCAAAAGCATCCCCAGTCTAACGACAGAGGCCGAAGCCGCTGGTGATTACCACAGAATCTATGCCGACCTGGAGAAACCTGAGACTGTCACCGAAGCAGTCAAAACTTCTGGTGCCAAGCGCGTATTCCTCTACCTTGTCCATCACGCGTCTGATCACCTCCATGGCACCATCACGGCAATGAAAGCAGCAGGCGTTGATTTTGTAGTCTTCCTGAGCAGCTTTACGATTCTCGTCAATCAAGGTCTACGCGAGATACCTCCGTCTGACATACTTCCGTTTATTCACGCCCAGGTGGAAGCAAATCTGGATGACATTTTCGGCCCCGATCATTATGTCGCCGTACGTCCCGGATGCTTCATCACGAACCTGCTATCAGAAAAGGCAGGCATTGTAGCAAACCACGTAGAGTTGTACGGCGGCGAATTCGAGCAAGACAACATTGTACCGAGCGACATCGGCAGAGTCGTCGGCAATATTGTTGTGTCCGGCCCAAAGAATGGACAGAAGAAGGTTTACCTTTACGGTCCCGAAATTCTGTCGCTCCACGATAGTATCGCGAGGATCGGCAAAGCTCTCCAGAAGGACTTGAAGATCACGGACATAGGCCCAAGGGAGATGTACCAAAAGTATTTGAGTTCCGGTATGCCTCCGTCTTTTGCAGACTACATGATCAAGACTTTGAGCACCAAAGGCCCGGACAAGGGCAATGGTGAGCGGTTTCCCAACTACAAGGAAGGTGTGAGCAACGTATCTCTTTACGCTGGTCATCCGGCGACCCGTCTTGAGGCCTGGGTGGAACAGAACAAAGCAATCTTTCATGCATAGGTAATTGCCTATGAGTAGGTAGTGCTCCAGGGGCTATAGATATGAAGGTCACAGGGAAATCGCTATCAAAAAGCTGCATCCAATCAACTTGAGGCTCAATGTTGCGTCAAGGTGCTCCGTGATGAATCCAGATTTCGTGCATGTGCCGAGAAGACGCGATTTTGACGACTGCTTGACTAAGTAACCACCAGAATGTAGTCTCCCTCTGGGCAGAGTCGGAAGCACTCAACTGTTCCCGTGATTAGCAGTAGCTCTTCCGTGGTGATACGTCTGAGTGACATGATGCATTGTTAGTCAGGTGCGGGTGAACTGCACTAAAAACTCTGCGCAACAGATTCGTGGTCTGAAGTTTATTCCATTACAACAACGATGACACCTCTTCCGCTTCTTCAACGCCAGTTGATTGTAGAACCTTGCACACCAATACCGTGATTACTATCGTCACATCTATTGTACTGCGACTGATAGACGAGAGGCTTGAGCCACTCACAATTTCCATGGTCCATACGCTCTGCACACAAAAATAGCTCTCAAATGAGAACCTCCGCCAACTCTAGGAGCTTTTAGAGCGTTCTAAGATTTTCGACTGATCACGCTCGAAATGTCAAAACTCGCACTTTTCGGATGCCACAGGAAATAGGGCATCGCATGGTATGGATCGTTTACGGGGTTCTCTATATTGGCGATATTTCTCATTCAAGGGCTTATCTCTGCCCAAAGAGCATATCGATATCGGAAGTTGCGAGTGGCTCGTTGGTTATAGGTCATCGTAATACTATGGTTGGGATGGATGGTTGTTTATCGACCTATACACTAGCTACCTATTCACCCTGTTACGTAAGGAGTCTCGTTTCACACCCATAACCACCAAAGTTCATGGCGCAAAAACGTATCCTTCAGGCTGGTTGGTGTTCACAAATGACTTGTTGCTCTTCAAGCAATCAAAACATTCATCGAAACGCTGTTCCGCATATGCCAACGGGTCATGCTCAACCTGCCACTGGGCCGGTTCATTTCGAATGGACTCAGGGTTCTTCTTCACTTTCTCGAAATCGATTTGCTGATGATTCTTTGTGCGTTGCAGTCCAGTGGTTTCGATAGCGGCCACTCGATCAATGCGCAACAAGTTATGCACTTTGGCTCCAGAAGGCAGCGCGTTATGGCCATACTTGTCGACTGCTAAACGCAAACAGCGTGCCAGTGAAACCCCGTCTTCGATAGACTGGGTGCCACCGTTTACAGTAGTGGGTAGATATGGATGCGCAGCGTCTCCAATCTGTATCAAGCGACCCTTGGGTGAGCTCCACTCTCGCTTTAGCTCTCTCCGCATGAGCCTCCAATCGACGATATGGTTTGGTGGAGTGGCGGCGATCAGCGCACGAAGATCGGCACCCCACTGCCCCTCCGCGTCTAGCTGTTTCAGGGCATCACTAGGGGATAGAGTCGCAGCCCATGATTCGGAAGAGGTTTCCGGGTTGTCTTTGTGCTGCCAGACCCACGATGCAGTGTCTTTACCGAAAAGAATGATGCCAAAACTGCCTCGTGAAAGAAAGAATCCCATCTTGTCTCTTTCCGCAGTCGGCGTCCATTTCTCACTCAGGGAGGGGTCCGCTAAAGCATATTCGATAGGAAAAGCGGCGCGGAACATTGCAAGACCACTTGGGTAGATTTCGGGTTCCTTTCCGGACACGAGCTTCCAGCTCTTGGAATGAATGCCGTCAGCTGCGATCACCATGTCCGCCCGAAGCATATCCCCGTTCATAAGCTCCACCCCACCCTCGTCTTCTGTTTCCCAGTACCGTGTCACCTTAGTCTGGCAGCGAATGTCGACTCTCTCGATCTCCAGTGCCTGCATAAGAGCCTCGTGCAATGCTGGCCTTGAGATCAAGCGACCGAAGTTAGGATGCGTTGGCATTGGGCCAGCCACAAGTTCTCCATCTTGTTTATGGTAGTAAATGTCCGGGTCGTAAGCAACTCTATCAAGTGCGGTTGCTATAGATGGCCATCTGCAAAGAGCGTTTATGGCAGTGGGTCCAATGGTGATAAAGTCACCTGTTGTTTAGAAGACGGATCAGCAGGGTGTATATAGTACTTGGCTGTGATGCAATCTTACCAGCCGTCTGGATTGCATCCCTGGACTCCAATACCGTTGTGTTAAATCCATTTCTCACACACTCGAGAGCACAGAAAAGACCAGCCAACCCTCCCCCAACAATGAGGATTTTTGGGGTTCCCCTGTCTTCGATCATGCTGAGTGAATCGGCGTGTGATGAATAGTGTTCCAATTCGAAAAACTTGGTGCGGCCAAATTCTTCCGATGTGATGTAGTCTCTATCACATCTTTGGAAACATGACTTGTTATGGACCCTTTGCTTTCTGCCACTGTCTGAAACGTAGCCGGAACGCTATCGGGATGCTTGTCTCGTGAACTTTCATACCCGATGTGATGCCGACGGCCGTTCACCACAGATCAAACCCCACGGGCAAGCTGAAGACGTTGTAACATTTGGTTGTCTGTAGCCTAGGTTCGCTTGTCACGCCGATTGGAGTATGAAGGTTGTCCGTCGCTTAGAATGTCGCGTTCTCTAACGGGTTCGCACGGGGAATGTATTCGTATCCGGGAACTGCCGGCATAGTCGGCAATCGCGGACTAGGGGATTTCGGAAACCAGTAGACCTGCCCATGCCGCCAGCTGGTGGGTTCTTTCCAGCGAGCCAGTCTACACGGGGCGCAGACGCGTTTTCGAGTCATTTGATGGCCGGTACCATGCGATGAGGTGCCTAGAAAGCGCGGAAAGATCCAGCAGGATATCATTTCGCCCACTTCGGCAATCCTTGATCGTTGGCCATTGCAGTCGCTTCTTCTTGACATCTCTCGATCTTTACCTCACAATTTGGACATCAGAAACACAGCACTCAAGAAAAGTTGGAAAAAACCATCACAATGCTCATCCTGATTCCTGGTGCGACAGGCAGACTGGGCGTACATCTTGTCCGTTCAGCGATCCGGCGTGGACACCGCGTACGGGCGTTGGGCCGTAGTGCCACAAAAATGCCCCAGGATCTTCGCAATCAATTGGAGAGTTTCGTCGAGATTACAAACTTTAGCGACAGTGCCGCTTTCGAGAAAGCCTGCGCAGGTGTGGACGCCATCATTGTCGCTTGGAACGAAGAGCCGCGCCTTGTGCTGGACGCTCAACTCGTACTTCTGCGCGCTGCAGAGCGTACAGGAATCAAACGATTTCATGCCGCGAGTTGGAACACGGACTGGGAACACATGCCTCTTGGAGTGATCGAGAGCTACGACGCAATGATCTGCTTTGCTCGCCAAGCTTTGCTCACGAGCCCAATTAAGCCTCTGTATACCTTTTGTGGCGTCTTGGCTCAGACGCTGTTCGGTGTTCCAGGTGCTGGGTCACTGGAAGGCGAAACCAGCTTGTGGATACGGAAGGAAGGCGGAAAGAGAGCGATGAACGTGATCGGCAGAGGTGCGACGCCAATACCTTTTAGCACGGAAAGGGACGTGGCAGACTTCACGGTTGCCCTGATCACCAGCGAAGAAGCTGAAAATGGCGGTTATTTTCGATTTTGTTCCGATATCTTTTCACTTTTGGACTTGAAGGCGACGTATGAAGAGCTCCGAGGAGAAGAATGCCTCATCAACCATGTCATGGATGTCAGCACTTGTCAACAGATGATCAAGCAGGCAAGGGAAGACGCAACTAGGGAAGGAAATTTGCACGAGAAGTTCAAAGGAATTGTGGGTTTGGTGTATGCGGTGTTCATGGATCAAGGGTTGTACAACATCGACCCTGTCGATGCGGAGAGATTTTCGGGCGTTTCTCGGACGACTTTGAAGGATTATATACGGGTTAACAGCTGGATCTGAACATTGAGAACTAGACCCGCATACACGAACCCTGCGGAAGCTAAGAAATCGCCTCACATATAAATATAGCGTAAAGTATGAAACTCATTGCACTTACTGTCAGGCCTACACAATGCGAGGTGTACACTATATAGTATTCTACCACGGTGATCAGGAGTTCACTGATCATACGTACCTTTTTGGTTGCATAGCGTAGTGGGCGTAGACCTACGTTCTGACATTATGATCAGTGAACTGCCGGCGTATGAGGGGTCCAGGGTTCGAGGGTTCGATTTCGTACAGTGCCGGTTCAGCATAAGCCGGCTAGGGTGACAGGAAGCCAGAATAGTCGAGAGTGGGTCCGATCGCGCTAGGATAGTGCTAATCGGGCCAGTATTGGGCGTTCTGAAATTTACATCGTATGATTGAATAGTCAACAGATGAAGGCATCGTATGATTGAATAGTCAACAGATGAAGGCATTCCGAAATCCGTCCGCCTTCTCTGCAATGTTTGGCTATACCTATAAACTCTCGGACTATCACTTGGTTATGTAGGAACGGTCGTTGTCGTGCATAATGCACTAAGGCCTGCGGGACCCTGGGAAGAGCCCGATCCGCTAGACCCTAGAAGTTAGCACGGCTGTCCCGTCCACAGCTAATCGATCTCTGTCGATCTACACTAGCTACACTTAGCTACTACCAACAAGACAACACGTCTAGTTCCAAAATA
>Ga0265797_10012227_pt1 | contig 10555 bp, 7 predicted proteins | sample P2T30metagenome_FD_192433 | JGI IMG/M metagenome (GOLD analysis project Ga0265797, IMG submission 192433) | Plant litter microbial communities from East Loma Ridge, Irvine, California - P2 T30 | ecosystem: Environmental > Terrestrial > Plant litter > Unclassified | place: USA: California... | reverse complement strand
TGGCCGTGAAATTGCCGCTGACCTTGGCGCCGCGCGTGGCATCGAGCGCGCCGAACCAGGTCGTGTAACGCTCGCCATACCCCTTGCCAGAGGTCAGGTAGGCATGGCTGTCGACCGTCATCGCGCGGCCCGCGTCCATCGCCGTCACCAATTGCTCCTGCTGCGCGTTCGAGCAGTTGGCGTAGGAGAGGCCCGGTCCGCCCGGTTCCGGGGCCATGGCGGCCGGCTTGGCGCCGCGCGGCAGGCGGCCGTCGACCCAGATGCTGACCGGCTTCGACACCAGCTCGCCCACCACCGCCTGGACGCCGGCCCCGGGCGCCGGCATGGCCGCGCTGTGGTAGCGGATCGTGTAGCTGCCGGTGATGCTCATCTCGTACAGCCGCGACAGCTCCACCGTCTTGCTGAGCGAGGCGCCGGGATCCAGGCGCACATAGTCCGCCGGGCCGGGCGCCGGACGCTTGATTTGCCGGCCGAGGTAGCGCACCGGCTGGCCATCGCGCCGCACCTCGAACAAGGGCGCATCGACCCCATCGAGCGGCGTGCGCCAGCGCAGCAGGTGCTGGACGGCGCCGGACGAGTTGGTCAGGGTGACGCGCACGATCACGTCGTCGCCACGCTCGACCGTGGGCTTGACCGGGGTGACGGTAACATCGACGGCGGCCGCGGCGCTGCCCGCGAACGACAGCGCCAGGGCGGCGACGGCGGCCTGCGGAAGAAGAGGGTGGAGGGTCATGGCAGACTCCGGAAATGATGGCGATTTCTTACTGTCACCCCATCGGTGTGCTGCATCTTGTGCTGGTGCAATGTCCATCACTTATGTACTTAAACCAGGTTAATGGGCTGGTAGACATTAGGACAAATAAACAACAGATCACTAATAAGTGACAGACCGCCAAAGAGTCATTTGCTATCATGCAACTAAAATATCCAGCAGGTTATTAATTCTTGGTCAAGTAGCTTGGCCAGAGGCGTTTCCCATGATTACCCAGACGAGAAGTGGTATGGCCAGGTCGGTGCGGTTCTTGCAGGCGCGGGGCGCCGCATGAGGGAAACCCGGGAACTGATCGACGCCCTCGCCCGAGAAATCGGCCTGGACGACGAGGAAATCGCGGCGCGCCGGCGCTTCCTGCAATTCGACGAGCGCGACGCCGAGGTCCTGCGCGAGGTCCACGAACTGCTGGACCAGGAGCGCGACACCTTCTCCGACAGCTTCTATGCGCACCTGCTGGCCTTCCCGCGCCTGCGCGAGCTGCTGGCCGACGGCGAGACCACGGCCCGCCTGCGGCGCGCGCAAGCCGGCTATTTCAGCAGCCTGACGGCCGGCGACTACGGCCCGGCCTACATCCACGAGCGCCTGCGCGTGGGCGCGGCCCACCAGCGCATCGGGCTCGATCCGAAATGGTATATCGGCGCCTACCGCAAATACCTGTCTGAACTCTCGGGCATGCTGTGGCAGAAGCTGCACGCCGACCCGGCACGCTTCATCGAGGCCTGGGATGCGGTGCTCAAGGTAGTGTGCTTCGACATGGGGCTGGCGCTCGATACCTACGCCCACGCAGACCAGCGCAATGTGCGCCAGAACCGCAACTACCTGGAGCAGGTTATCGACGGCATGCCGGCCGGCCTGGTGGTGGTGGACGCCGACCGCAAGGTGCGCTCGATGAACCGCACCATGGCCGACCTGATCGGCGCACCCGAGGAAGCCGCCGCGGCCGGCCACCCGCTCGAACAATGGCTGCCCGATCCCGGGCTGGCGGCGCGCGTCGACGAGGCGCTGCGCACCGGCGCGCCGCAGGACAATGTGCTGGTGACGCTGGACGGCCGCGCCGACGGCGTGCGCTACGTCGAGTTCAATATCCGCCGCACCCAGCAGGCGGGCGGCCACATGCTGCTGCTGATCGGGCAGGACATCACCTTCCGCCGCAAGGCGCGCCTGCGCCTGCAGGAGAGCGAGGAATTCTTCCGCCTGACCTTCAGCCAGGCCGCGGTCGGCATCGTGCTGCTGGGCCCGGACGGGCGCCTGCTGCGCGTCAACCGCAAGATGGCGCAGATCCTGGGCTTTACCGAAGTGGAGCTGCTGCAGCGCTTCTTCCAGCAGCTGACCTATGAAGACGACCTGCCCGACGAGCTGGCGCTGGTAAAACGCCTGCGCGCCGGCGAGATCGGCGACTACCAGCGCGAGCGGCGCCTGCTGCGGCGCGACGGCACGCCGATCTGGGTCAACATCAGCGTCTCGATGATGCGCGACGCCAACGGCAACCAGCGCTTCATCTCGGTGGTCGAGGACATCTCGCGCCGCAAGAGCGCCGAGGAAGCGCTGCTGCGCATGGCCAACCACGACGCCCTGACCGGCCTGCCGAACCGGGTGCTGCTGCAGGACCGCCTGGCGCAGGCCATCGTGCACGCGCACCGCGCCGGCACCCAGGTGGCGGTGATGTTCATCGACCTGGACCGTTTTAAGCACGTGAACGACAGCCTGGGCCACGACGCCGGCGACAAGATGATCGTCGAGATCGCGCGCCGCCTGGCCTGCAGCCTGCGCGAGAGCGACACGGTGGCGCGCCAGGGCGGCGACGAATTCGTGGTGGTGCTGCCCGACCTGGCCGGCGAAAACGATGCCGCCAAGGTGGCGCAGAAGCTGCTCGACAACCTGTTCCAGCCGCTGCTGCTGTGCGGCCAGGAAGTCTTCCCGACCGGCTCGGTGGGCATCGCGATGTACCCGCGCGACGGCCTGGACGCCGCGACCCTGCTCAAGTGCGCCGACAGCGCGATGTACCAGTCGAAGGGCAGCGGCGGCAACCACTACAGCTTCTACATGGCCGACATGGGCGCGCAATCGGTGGAGCACCTGCGCATGGAAGGCGCGCTGCAACGCGCGCTGCAGCGCCAGGAATTCTTGCTGCATTACCAGCCGGTGGTTGACATCGCGACCGGCAACGTGAGCGGCGTGGAAGCGCTGCTGCGCTGGAAGCCGCACGGCCGGCCGATGGTGGCGCCGTCCGACTTCATCCCGCTGGCCGAGGAGACCGGCCTGATCGTCCCGATCGGCGAATGGGTGCTGGAAACCGCGATGGCGCAGCAGGTCGCCTGGCTGCGCCGCGGCCTGGCGCCGCTGCGCGTGAGCGTGAACCTGTCGGCGCGCCAGTTCCTGGGCCAGGACGTGGCCCAGCGCGTGGCCGCGCTGCTGGCCAGGACCGGCTGTGACCCGCGCTGGCTGACGCTGGAGATCACCGAGAGCGTGTTGATGCAGAACCCGGCCGCCGCTGCCGAGACCATGGCCCGGCTGGCGAACATGGGCGTGCAGCTGGCGATCGACGATTTCGGCACCGGCTACTCGAGCCTGGCAAGCCTGAAGCGCTTCCCGATCCACAGCCTCAAGATCGACCGCTCCTTCGTGAGCGACCTGACCCAGGATGCGGACGACGCCGCGATCGTGACCGCGGTGATCGCGCTGGCGCATTCGATGAAGCTGAACGTGATCGCGGAAGGGGTGGAGACCTCGGAGCAGCTGGCCTTCCTGCACGAGCACGGCTGCGACCAGATGCAGGGGTATTGCTTCAGCAGGCCGGTGGAGCCGCAGGGGATCGAGGCCTTGTTGAAGGCGGCCGAAGCGGCCTAGGATCGACGGCTCGCCGTCCGCTCCGGAAACGGGCCGTCCTGCACCACGCCGCTCCTGCATTGACAATCCGGACAGATCGCCCCGAAAATGGGGCTGCTTGTTTTCGGGCTCGAGCAGGCGCCCTGGCGCCGTCCGACCGTCTGCACCATTTACACCTTTACCAGGAACGCAGGAATGACCATCCTCGTGACGGGCGGAGCGGGCTTCATCGGCTCGAACTTCGTCATCGACTGGCTGGCCCACCATGATGAGCCAGTCGTCAATCTCGACAAACTGACCTACGCAGGCAATCTCCAGAACCTTGCCAGCCTCGCAGGCGATCCGCGCCACCACTTCGTGCGCGGCGACATCGGCGACGGCGCCCTGGTAGCGCGCCTGCTGGCCGAACATCGGATCAGGGCGATCCTCAACCTTGCGGCCGAGAGCCACGTCGACCGTTCGATCGAGGGGCCGGGCGCCTTCATCCAGACCAATATCGTCGGCACCTTCAATCTGCTGGAAGCGGTGCGCGCCTACTGGAGCGGACAGGAGCCGGATGCACGTTCGGCATTTCGCTTCCTGCATGTGTCCACCGACGAAGTGTATGGCTCGCTGTCGAGCGAGGCGCCCGCATTCAACGAGCAGAACCGCTACGAACCGAACAGCCCTTACTCGGCCAGCAAGGCGGCGTCGGACCACCTGGTGCGCGCCTACCACCACACCTATGGCTTGCCGGTAGTGACGACCAACTGCTCGAACAATTACGGGCCGTACCACTTCCCGGAAAAGCTGATCCCGCTGGTGATCCACAACGCCCTGGCCGGTAAACCGCTGCCGATCTACGGCGATGGCCAGCAGATCCGCGACTGGCTGTATGTGACGGATCACTGCAGTGCCATCCGCCGCGTGCTGGCCGAGGGCCGGCTGGGCGAGACCTATAACGTCGGCGGCTGCAACGAGAAGGCCAATATCGACGTGGTGCGCACCTTGTGCGCGATGCTCGACGAACTGCGTCCGCGCGCCGATGGCCAGCCATACGCTGCGCAGATGACGTTCGTGAAGGATCGCCCCGGCCACGACCGCCGCTACGCGATCGACGCCGGCAAGCTGGAACGCGAACTGGGCTGGCGCCCGCTTGAGACCTTCGAGACCGGCATCCGCAAGACGGTCGCGTGGTACCTGGCCAATGGCGAATGGGTGCGCAACGTGACCAGCGGCGGCTACCGCGAGTGGATCGACCGGCAGTATGCCGAGGGACGGCCGGCCGCATGAGGATTCTCTTGCTCGGCAAGGACGGCCAGGTCGGTTGGGAACTGCAGCGTGCGCTGGCGCCGCTGGGCGAGTTGCGGGCATGTGGGCGTGGCGAGGCCGATTTCGCCGACCCGGACGCGCTGCGCGCGCTGGTGCGCGCCGCCGCGCCCGATGTGATCGTCAACGCCGCGGCCTACACGGCGGTGGACAAGGCCGAAAGCGACCAGCACGCTGCGCACGTGTGCAACGCGGTCGCGCCAAGTGTCCTGGCCGAAGAAGCCGCAGCTTTGGGCGCCTGGCTGGTGCACTATTCGACGGACTATGTGTTCGACGGATCAAAACAAGGCGCGTGGGCCGAGACTGACGCCGTCAATCCGCTGTCGGTGTACGGCCGCACCAAGCATGACGGCGAGGAGCGGATTCGCGCGAGCGGCGCCAGGCACCTGATCCTGCGCACCAGCTGGGTATTCGCGGCGCGTGGCGGCAATTTTGCCAGGACCATGCTGCGTCTGGCAAAGGAACGCGAGACCCTGGGCGTGGTGGCCGACCAGCACGGCGCGCCGACCGGCGCCGAACTGCTGGCCGACGCCACGGCGCTGGCGCTGTATCGCATCGCTGCATTGGCGGGCGAGGCGCAAGGCCTGTCTGGCACCTATCACCTGGCCGCAAGTGGCGACACAAGCTGGCACGCCTACGCGCGGCATGTGCTGGCACAGGCACAGGCACATGGCGCGGTACTGAAGACCGGGCCCGAAGCGGTGCAGCCGATCGCGGCCAGCGCATTTCCGACGCCGGCCGCGCGGCCGGCGAACTCGCGCCTGGATTGCAGCAAATTTTGCGCGAGCTTCAAATTGGTGCTGCCCGATTGGCGTTACCATGTGAACCGCATGATCGCCGAACTGGCGGCGCAAGGAAACCTATGAGGGAACCCGTGAAACGCAAGGGCATCATTCTCGCCGGCGGCAGTGGCAGCCGGCTCCATCCGGCCACACTGGCAATTTCTAAACAGTTATTGCCGGTGTTCGACAAGCCGATGATCTATTACCCGCTGAGCACGTTGATGCTGGGCGGGATTCGCGACATCCTGATCATCTCGACGCCGCAGGATACGCCGCGCTTCCAGCAGTTGCTGGGGGACGGCGCGCGCTGGGGGCTGAATCTTTCCTACGCGGTGCAGGCGTCACCCGATGGCCTGGCGCAGGCTTTCCTCATCGGCGAGCACTTCATTGGCGACACGCCATCGGCGCTGGTACTGGGCGACAACCTGTTCTATGGCCACCATCTTCATCCGATGCTCGAACGGGCCAGTGCGCGCCAGGACGTCGCCAGTATCTTCGCCTATCATGTCCAGGATCCGGAGCGCTATGGTGTCGTCGAGTTCGATGGCGAGGGCAGGGCGATCAGCCTGGAAGAAAAGCCGGCCGTTCCGCGTTCGAACTACGTCGCTACCGGCTTGTACTTCTATGATCGCGACGTGGTGGCGATGGCGCGCACCCTGAAGCCGTCCGCTCGCGGAGAGCTCGAAATCACCGACCTGAATCGCATGTATCTGGAAATGGGCAAGCTGAACGTCGAGCTCATGGGCCGTGGCTATGCCTGGCTCGATACGGGTACGCACGACTCGCTCCTCGAGGCCGGCCAGTTCATTGCGACGATCGAGCGACGCCAGGGGCTGAAGGTGTCGTGTCCCGAAGAAGTCGCCTTTCGCAAGGGCTGGATCGACGCACAACAGCTCGAGGCGCTGGCGGCGCCGATGAAGGGCAACAGCTATGGGCAGTATCTGTTGCGCACTGCAAGAGAAGGACTGTAATGCACATCACGCGGCTGGCGATCCCGGACGTCCTGCGCATCGTTCCGCAGGTGTTCGGCGACGAACGCGGCCTCTTCTACGAGAGCTTCCGTCAAGATATCTTCGACGCGGCGGTCGGCCGCACACTGTCGTTCGTCCAGGACAACCACTCGAGATCGGCAGCCAACGTATTGCGCGGCCTGCATTACCAGATCCACCGGCCGCAGGGCAAGCTGGTGCGGGTGGTGAGCGGCAGCGTGTTCGACGTAGCGGTCGACCTGCGCCGCTCGTCGCCCACCTTCGGCCAATGGGTCGGCGAGATCCTGAGCGCCGACAACAAGGCCCAGATGTGGGTGCCGGAAGGTTTCGCCCACGGCTTCATCGTGCTGTCCGACGGCGCCGAGACCGTCTACAAGGCGACCGATTATTATGCGCCGGAGCACGAGCGCTGCATCGCCTGGAACGATCCGCAGCTGGCGATCGACTGGCCGACCGCGCTCATGCCGTCCGTGTCCGACAAGGATCGTCGAGGCTTACCGTTCGCCTCGGCCGATTTGTTCGACTGAGGCGCCGGCATTGTCATGTACCGGCCGCGGCGGCAACTGTATGGCCGCCAGCGCCCCATATAGTGGCGGACTGAGCACCCGCGAGACGGTACTGGCCACGACCGCGCACGCCATCAGGCTCAGCACCATGCCATGGCCATCGACCATCTCCATGACAATGATGAAAGCGGTCAGCGGCGCCTGCGTCGCCGCCGCAAGAAAGCCGACCATGCCCAGCGCGATCAGCGCCGGCGCGTGCGGATAGCCGGTCAGCACCGCGATGTCATGGCCCAGGGCGGCGCCGATCGACAGAGATGGCGCGAAAATCCCGGCTGGCACTCCCGACCATGCGGTGAGCCAGGTCGCGACGAACTTGAACAGGGCGAATGCCACCGGCACGCTGGCTTCGTTCTCCAGCAGGCCGCGCGTCGCTTCGTTGCCGCTGCCATAAGTGGCGCCGCCGCTGACGACGCCGATGATGGCGACCGCCAGGCCGCAGCCGAGCGCGAAGCGCACCGGATAGCGGGCGCGCCAGCGGCTGGGCAGGTCGGGCGAGACGCCGCGCAGGCTGGCCAGCAGCACGCGCGCGAACAGGCCGCCGGCAAAGCCCGACACCACGGCCGCCAGCAGTCCCGGCCACAACAGCGCCAGGCCGATCGGGCCGGGATGGATCACGCCGAAGTGGGGGCCGTTGCCATGGACCGAGACGGCAATCAGGCCCGCCAGCACGATGCCTGCCACGATCAGGCCGCTATTGCGCTGCTCGGGCGTGCGCGACAGTTCTTCGATCGCGAACATGATGCCCGCCAGCGGGGTGTTGAAGGCGGCGGCGATGCCGGCGGCGCCGCCGACCACTAATAAAGAGTGCGCGCTGATGCCGCTGCGCCGCGGCAGCCAGCGCCGGGCCGACAGCATCACGCCGGCCGCGATCTGCACCGACGGGCCTTCGCGCCCCAGCGACAAGCCGCCCAGCAGGCCGGCCGAGGTCAGGCCGATCTTGGCGAGGCTCAGCTTGAGCGACACGAGGAGGGGACGGCGTCCGCCCGACAGCGCCGGATCGAGCGCCGCCATCACTTGCGGGATGCCCGAGCCGCCGGCGCCGCGCACGTAACGGCGCGTCACCCACACGATGGCGGCGCAGCACAGCGGCGTCCATATCAGGGGCGCCCACCATGCCAGGTCGTTCAGTTGCTGGAACTGTCCGAAGGCGGTTTCAGCGAGCCAGGTGAAGGCGACCACGACCAGGCCGGCAATGGCGGCCATGCTGACCACGACGATCCGGGTGCGCCAGAGATGAGGGGAAACGAATTCACGCCGGAAGGCGGAGCGCACATCGTGCGAAGAGGGTTCGGGCGGCATGATGGCCGGTGAATGAGGGAAGCCACCATTATAAACATTTGTACGAATGTATTGATGGTTGGTGTGCAGACAGCGTGCCAAAAATGAGACGGCATGCGCTCACCCACGTCGTTCCCGCGCAGGCGGGAACCTAAGTTCGTTGCGCAGCCGATCTGCTCAAATATTGCGTCGACGCAAGCAAGCTTGGGTTCCCGCCTGCGCGGGAACGACGTGTACAGGCTGCAGGCAAAAGGGAAATATGTTGGCAGTCCCCCGCTCAAACCTACCTCGGCCCATCCCCCGGCGTCCCCGAACTCTCGGCCCCATCGGCCAGCCGCTCACTGATCTTGTCATCGCTGGCACGCCCTACATAATCCTGCGACGCCCGGTCGAAGTGGGTGCCGGCCGAGCCGCCGGTCGCTGCGCCGCCGATCTCGGTCTGGCCGTCTTGCCCTGCTTCTGACTTGCCCAGCACGCCGCCGGCAATCGGTCCGGATGCATTGCCATGGCTGCTCTGCGCCGCGCCGGCCGGGCCGACGTTGCTTTCAGGCGAAGCTTTTGCAAAATTGCTCTGGATGCCGGACTGTCCATTGCCCGAGCCGATGCTCGACGTGCCATCCGTGTCGTCGGTCACGAAACCGGCATACGAATCGGCGCGGCCCTCGCGCAGGCCCCGGTCCTGGTTGTCCTGCTGATTGTCCTGCTGGATGTCCTTCGGTTTCTTATCTTCCATGATGCTCTCCTTGGCACAGCTGACAAAATGAACATCTGGGTTCACTGGTCTCCGTTCCCAATAGGAGGGGAGAGCGCCTGGACGTAGGATTTTCCGTTCAAGCTGCTTGAACGTGGCGGACGCGTTCAGCCGGCCTGATGTGCACGGATCGGCTGCAGCTGCGGCGCCAGCGCGATCACCTTGTCGCGGCCGGCCGACTTAGCCGCGTAGAGCGCGGCGTCGGCGCGCGCCAGGGTTGCCTTGAACAGCTCGTCGGCCTGGGTCGTCGTCACGCCGATGCTCAGGGTCAGCGGGGATTGCCCGGCATGGCGCTGCAGGGTGGCGGCTAGCTGGCGCAGCTCGGCCTGCAGTTTTTCACCGACCGTGCAGGCCTGGGCCAGGGTGGTTTCCGGCAGCAGCACCGCGAACTCGTCGCCGCCCAGGCGCGCCAGGCAGTCGGGCGCGCGCAGCGAAGCGCGGGCGCGTTCGGCCACCAGCTGCAGGACGACGTCGCCGGCTTCGTGGCCGCCGCTGTCGTTGATCGCCTTGAAATGGTCGAGGTCGATCAGCATCAGGGCCAGCGGCTGGCCATTACGCCGGCTGCGCGCCAGTTCGCGTTCGGCGAGCTCGAAGAAGGCCTTGCGCGACCAGGCGCCGGTCAGGTGGTCGTGGTTGGCGATGTACTCGGCCTGCTGCAGGATGTAGCGGTGCATGGTCAACAGGCCGCCAAGTGTAAGGGCGGGCAGCGCCAACGCGGCGGCGGTCAGGATCGCCAGGCTGGCGACGCTCGGCTGCAGCAGCGAGCCGGGCGGCTCGGCTGCCAGCAGCAGCCAGGCCATGCGCACGGCGTGGCCGCCGGCGACCAGGCCGCACATGAGCAGCACGAAGCGCTGCACATTGTTCAGGGCCGGCCGTTGCTGTTGCTGCGTCGGAAGGTCGGACCACAGCCGTCCCGGGCCGGGGCCGCGGCGCACCAGCACGCTGCGCGCGATGTCGGCGCAGACGGCGGCCTGGAACAGCGACGCCACGGCGCTGCGCGCGGCAAAGGAGTCGAAATGGTAATGGAATAGCGCGATCAGCAGGCCGACGGCGCCGACCAGCCCGGCCAGCGGCTTGATGTGGGGCGGCAGGCCGGCCAGCTGGCGGTAGCCGGCCGCCAGCGCGGCGCCAGCTCCGGCATAGGCCATATTGGCCACTTCATAGGCCAGCGGTGGCGGCAGTTCGCGCCCGAAGGCGTACAGCAGATTGCCGATCAGCCCGAGCACGGTGGACGCCAGCATGGCGCGCATACCCCGCACGTTCTCCGACCCGGCCGCGAGGAG
>Ga0265797_10012226_pt1 | contig 10557 bp, 15 predicted proteins | sample P2T30metagenome_FD_192433 | JGI IMG/M metagenome (GOLD analysis project Ga0265797, IMG submission 192433) | Plant litter microbial communities from East Loma Ridge, Irvine, California - P2 T30 | ecosystem: Environmental > Terrestrial > Plant litter > Unclassified | place: USA: California... | reverse complement strand
TGTTAAAGCGCGGGGAGGTCGTTTTCTTGGTCATGGTGCTAACCTTTGGCAGGGATGGCGGTTTAGGGTCGGGGGAGGGTTGCACCCCTCTCCCCGCCCGTCTGGTCGGTGGTCTTAGAAGGCGGGGATTTCGTCCGTCTCGGCAAGCTGGCCGTTGTCGGTCGCGTTGCCATTGCCGAAACCGTCATCGGCGTTTGCCTTGCGGCGGGTCTGGCGGGTGCCGTCCATGTTCTCGCGGCGGGGCTGCGCGCGGTTCCAGACGACGCGAAAGCCTTCTTCGTTGTTGCCGAAAAGCGTGATCTGCAACGGCTCGGAAAGGCTCGGGTCGTCCAGCTTACCCTGATAGAAAACTTCGCCGGTCGAGTTGCTGGTCAGCTGCCACAGTGCGCCGATCTGAACCCAGCGGCGGGCGACGTTCAGGGTGACGATCTCGAAAACCGGGGCGCGTTCGTTGTTGCTCTCGACGGGACGAAGGCCAAGGCGCGGGAGGTCGATAGTCGCGGTTGCGATCGAACCAACAAGCTGACCGCTGGCGTTCTTGAACTGACCGATGTTCATAGTAATAACTCCACCTAGGCGGGGGCCTATCCCCCTGTTTGCCGGTGCTTGGGGCCTTTCCCCTCCGGCATCTTCTTTTTACCCCCTCCCCTCTATTTAGCCAAACGGATTGATTACTTGACGCTTAGTCATCGTACACGGTGAGTCCGAGCACAAAAGAGCCCCCGACTAGGGGGCGTAAATAACAAATCAAAGACGCATAGACCGCGGTAGCGGGCTATTCTGTTTCTACCGTTCTGATGGGCAAGGCCCGGCCTTTGTTCTCATCGCACCCGGAGCCGTCCTCGCAGGGGCTCAAGAGGCAGGCACGGCCGGCGGGGTCAACATGAATGACGGAGGCTCCGCGACGCGCAGCGGCGTGGAAACCGTAGGGCCTTTAGGCCCGGTATTCTTGTTGAGGCGTCTTCCAATCAACCAAAAACATTGCCCGCTTGCGGGCAATTCAGCTTTGACGCCGACCCCGCCGGACGGGTCTGGCACGCCGAGACACTGAGAGACGGCGAAGGGTGCGATGAGAACCCAGGCCCACAAAGAACACATCATGCGCCTAGCGCATGATTCCACAGCCGTAGGCTGCCTGCGGTGATCGCGGTCCTGGGCACGACGTGAGAGACGAGGCACAACCTTCGCCCCACACTATCCGCGAACATGGCGATCGAGCCGCTCTGGGGGCGTTCCGGGAGCCCGACAAGTGATTGTACCCGAAGGGCCGAGACCCGCTCTTCGCGGGGCTCGGGGAGCCTCTTGGCGACTATTGAACGGTCCCGCCCCCTTGGGCGGGATGTCCCAACCCTTACTGCTCTTCCTTGACCACCTGCGGCGAACAGATAGTTTCCTTGATGTTGAGGTGACGCGTACGTCCAGCGCCTAAGCAAGTTGAAGGATCGACCATGGCAGAATCCAAGATGATTTATGTAACGTCAGCTGCAGCTATGCTGGCCGCGTTGACCTTGGCCGCGTGTGGTCGCGAACCATCGGGATCGACGGGCCAAAGCGGTCAGCCCGATACCGTCGTCACCAGTCGTTCTGAAGGCAAGGCGGTCCTGAACCCGCGCCGCGGCAGCTTCAAGAAGTCAGATCCTAATGCGCCCGCAGGTTATTATTCACCAGCTGACGTTCATAAAACAACGCCCGAGCCGCGTAGCAAGTACACTCAGTAGAGACTGCTGGTCTCATTTGTCCCCAGCCAGGACATGCTGAGCTTTTCCAGTGCGGCGAACGATCGCCCAGGCAACTGACAGCACCGTACCACCACGCTAACCGCGGGCCACCCCGTCGATCGGATCGCGCCGAACTCCGAGCGACCGAACGGCTTCATTCAGTGCGTCATCGACCCTGACCATTTCTTCGTTTCGGAAGCGTTTTTATGAGTCTCCTGCCGATTTCGCGCGTTTGAGGAATGGCGTGTCAAAAGGGGGCAGGGGACACGTCAGGGGGCAGGACCAGACCTTCAGTCTAAGCCGTTATAAGGTACTGATAATACTCCGTGTAATGCGCAACCGCGGCGTCAGATCGTGGGTGTCAATGACAGCAACAGGCAATGCTCGCGACCGGGAAGGACCATCCATATGAACTACGACGAGATGCTACACAGGTTGGAGGAGCATCACCGAAGGATCATCGACGGGATTGCCAAAATCGAACTGCACTGCGCAGCGGCGCACCCCGGCAGCGACGCGCTGGCCAAGGATAGGCAGAGCCTCACCAATGCCAGCCTCGCACGATCACAGTTTGTAAGTGAGACAGTCGTACCCGCATTGCTCGAGGACGCGAATACAGATCTGCGAAGCGCGCTATCCGACCTCCTGGTCGCCTTGACCGCAAAACGGCTGATGTCGAATGCGCACATTGCGAAGTGGACCTATGCGTCAATCGAAGCCGACTGGGCAGGCTATTGCTCCGGAGCCCGCAATATCTGGGCGATGATGAAAACCCAGATTGAGCGCGAACGACGTGTCCTTATCAAGCAGTTGCGGTTGCGTTCGGCAGACAAAAAAAGGGCCAGCGTGAGCCGGCCCGGAGAGTTTCTAGGAGAGGATGCCTGAAAGGCGTCCCTATGCTGCAAGTGCGAGCAAAGTTTTGCAACCGCCAGCGGGGTTGAACGACATATTTTCCGGACGATATCCCGTTTTGGCTGACCGCTGCGTCCCGCGCGATGAATCGGCCATCCGGAGGGACATGAGCGATACGCGTATCGGCACGATCGAGCGAGCATTTCAGTTGGCGAAGGAGGGGGCCTGTCGCTCGGTGAGCGACATTCGCGAACGCCTGACTGCCGAAGGCTATGAAGGCGTATTCAGCCACCTGAACGGCATGAGCATCAGGCGTCAGTTGAACGCCGCGCTCGAAGCCCGCGGCGTAGCCGCTACCATGGATACCGACGACGAGTAGACCCGCACTGGTCATGATCGTCAAACAGCCGTTTTAAGCGGCTCGGGCTTCTTGCCGTCCGGAAGCTTCGCGCGGAGATGTTCGTGGACTATCGACGCGGAGAACGGCTTGCCGATGAAGGTCGCCTTCTCCGGCATTTCACCGGGCTCCGGTTTGATCCGGCCACTGGCAATGACGATCTCGATCCACGGCCAATGCTCGTCGACGTAGCGCGCCAGGGCAAAGCCGTTGGTGCCGCCCGGCATCTCGACGTCCGAGAAAAGGAGGGTGATGTTTTCCGCGTGCTCCGGGAGCATGGCTTTGGCCGCGTCACCGTCGTCGGCCGAATGGCAACGAAAGCCAGCATCTTCGAGAATGTCGCACGTAGACATGAGAAGAAACGGATCATCATCGACGGCCAAAGCATAGGGGGCGGTAGATAGGGTCATAAGGCAATAACCCGCTAATTCCGAAAATGGCCCCGGCAAAAAGAGCATGGCTTCAAGCCAGTTACCGAGTGGAGCGTGCCTCGATCGCCTCCTGCAGGAGGCATGCCGAAACACTTCCGCCTTGCTCTTCCCGATCAAGGAGCGCGAGTGCCATTTTCATTAGGTTCGATAGGACGTCCACTGGCTGCCGATCGGCAGAAGGGGAGTCCGGAAGCATGTCAGTCATCCAATCTCCAATCACTTGATTGAGATTAGGCAACGCTGATGAACGCTTCCGGAATCGCGGGCGCAATCTCTTCGTTTCGCGCGCGAGCGCGATCACAGGACCACGGTCGCCATTGGTAAATCCGTCTGTAGTTGCGGTGGCTACGCACGCCAGTTTATTCAGACGCAATGAATACCGATTTGTCATTGGGCAATCGACCCAATCTCGCCACTGAACGCCTATCCCTTCGGCGTCCTAACGATCGCGACATAGACGCCATTGTCGGCGTTGTCGGAAATTGGGAAGTGGCGCGCCGCTTGGCGCGTGTCCCACATCCGTATGGTCCGGCCGATGCCCGCTTTTTCCTAGATCATGTCGCTCCTGCCGAGTGGGTCTGGGCTGTCTCTCTGCGAGGGTCCGAGAAGCTTCTGGGTGCGATCGGCCTGACGCCGGAGGAGGGCGCTGACGCCGCTGAGTTGGGTTATTGGTTGTCCCCTGCCCATTGGGGGAGTGGCATAACGACCGAAGCCGCGAGGGCCGTCGTTGCCTTTGGTTTCGAACGTATCGGCCTTCCCGTCATCACGTCTGGCTACTTCGTGGACAATCCTTCCTCAGGCCGGGTGCTTCGCAAGCTCGGCTTCGTGGAAACCGGGCACGTCATGCGACCTTGCCTCGCGACAGGTACCGAGGTGCCTTCAATAAGGATGGAGCTGGCCTACCCGACGCGAGGTTAACTACGGGGAAGGCTGCTGATACAGTCTTCCCGGTTGGGATCGGAATATGGGAAATGGTCAGACAGTCGCTGCCGTTCGCACCTTTGCCAACCAGTCGCGTCGAACTGCGATACTGGACGCAAGCCACAGCGCAGCAGCACCCATGAATCCGGCCACCTCGCCGCCTGTAGGGGCTCCGACGATGAACCCTATAATTGCTGCAACAATCAGCGCCGTCCCAAGAATATAGAACGGACGAAAGCCAGCAGCGAAAGCGATTGGTAGGAAGTGCAGCCCGACGACCAGCGCCATCGATGGCAGCAGAAGATCGGGCCGATGCAGGTTCATGACGATGTTGGCGGCAAGAAAAAGGCCGACGCCTTCACCGATGCTGCTCCACATGATGGCTCGTTCTTCCCTTGGCGACGGCTTGATGCCCTCGCCGGGGGTGCGGATCACATAGCTTGCGGCGAAACCGATCACGACGAACACCAGGAAGGGAAGCGCCAGAGCGACCCCGGACAAGTGCCACTGCCAATATAGCGTCACCGAAGCGAAAACTGCTCCGAAGAAGCTCATAATCAGCGCGCCCCATGCCCCCACAGACGGTCCCCTTTTCTCTACGTAGCCGGCTCACAGTACGTTTGCCGTTTGAACTGGTCGAGGGACGTTTCCAGTCCGTCCGCTTAGCCGCCCGGAGGCTGCCTGTCGGGGTTGAGGAACAGCCGGCGCGCCGGCCGTTCCTAAACGTCGCGATCCGGTGCCAAAGGACGTTTGACTATCGAGCTGCTCAGGCGGCCGAGGTCCAGGGGTTGAGAAGCGTCACGCCGGTTCCCGCAAAGTCGGCAATGTTCCGGGTTACGACCGTCAGATCATGGGCCAGCCCAGTCGCCGCGATCCACGCGTCGCGCTCGCTTTTTGTTTCCGGGACGTGCAGCCGCGCGCAGCGCAGGGCGATCGTCGTGTCTATAGGGAGGACGCGACCGGAGAACGCTGGCATAACCTTTTCGTGAAGCCAGAGCCGTAACACACCGGCCTGCCTGGCATCGCGTCTCTCAAGAAGCGCGATGCCGAGCTCGACTTCCATGATCGTAACAACCGAGAGGTACATGTCGGCCTGATCGATGGTGCCGGCCCATGCCTCCACGGCCGGACTAATCTTTCCGCTGCGACGCTTGCGCAGTTCGGAGAGGACGTTGGTGTCTAGCAGGTACATCAGTCGAATACTGCCGGCCGCGGAAGGGACTTTGCCCGTGTGAAGTCGACCTCGATGTCGCCAACCTCGTCCATGTCCAGCGCGTCGAGAATGTTGCCGGGGGGTGCCTTCAGCCGCTCATATTCGGCGAACGGCATCACTGCGATGATCGGCCGGCCGCGCTCGGTGATGATGACGGGGCCGTCCACGGCCGCGCGCTTGATGCGCCCCGGTTCGCGATTGAAATCGCGACTGGAAAAAGTTTGCATTTCGGGTTGACCTTGCTTGTCGTGACGTACAGACATTGCCGCAGGTGGCGGAATTGTCAATGTTCGTCATGCGGCCATGAAACCGGGCGCGTGACGATCGCAGCAAGTCCGAGGCCTCACCCGAAGGAGAATATGATGAAGGTCCAGGACATGATGCGGGGGTACGATTACGACCTGCCGCTGCTCGACGTGCTGAACAACAACGAGAAGGACGACAACGGCGATCCACAGGTATCGGTCGATCGCAGGGTGCTTGCAGGCGCCACGGTCGGCATCGGCCTCGACGTTGCCTATCTCGCGATCACGGAGTTGCAGGAGGCGTTTACTGCGCTTGCGAGCGACGTCCGCAACACGACGGGATACGGCGAGGGCTACAAGGATATCGAGGAGATCCTGCGCGACAAGAATCCGTACCAGATGCGCCTTTGGTATCTGCTGTACGACACGCCGATCGAGCAGGCGATCGCCGAGTTGGCCTGGCTGCAGAGCTTGACGTATCGTCGTGGCCGGATGTGCAACGTGATGCGTGAGCAGAAGCTACCGGTGCTGTACGCGACGAACGCTGAACTGTGTGAAGGCCGCACGGCCGCGCAGATCATAACCAATGTGTCGAGCGCAGGCTGACAACGGAAACCTGGTCAGGCGACTAGGGCGAGAAGACTCTCCGGGTGATGTGGCCGGCACCGGGAGACGCGGAAGGGCTGGATGGGATTGTCGGTGCGGACCACGAACTGGTCGACCCCGGTATTCTCGCGAAGTTGAATGGCGACGGCGTAGGCGTTCTCGAATGACGCGAGCGAACTGCGACGAGCTGAGAGTGCGATGACGGTCATGTTGATGTCCCTTCGGGGTTGATGTCCTTCGGGTGAAGTCCTTCGGGTGGTGTGCCGTATGGCGGGTGGAACGGCCGGAACGGCTCGTCCATGGAAAATTGAAGATGAACCGTATAACGGGGGTGGTGGACCGGAATCGTCGCTAACGCGTTGAGCCTGTCTATCCATCGTTTCGACGGAGGATCCTTCGATCGACGGGGTCGGGACCGCTGCTATCGGTTCGGGCCCCGCTATCGTTTTAGCGCGAGAGGGCGTTAGTGCAATTCGGACAAGAGCCGCTGCGCAGCTGAGTAAATCTTTTCTTCTTCGCGCTTGGTTAGCCGTTCGAGTGCGGCGTGAAAGCCGGCATGCTCTGGCGGTATACTTAGACCAATTGGCTGGAAAGGACCGGGCGTGCCAGTCACCGAAATGGGCGGAATATGCTAAGCGGAGATCAAGCGTCCGCTCGGCGTGCTAAAGCACAGCCACACCTTCACCGTGTTCAAGCCGTTCACGTTGCTCTCAGCGCTCGCCATGGTGACGAGCCGAATCGGCTTGGTTGCAACGACGACGTTCGCAGAAAAAATTGGATGGAGTTCAACTCTACAAGTTGTTCGGCCACTCTGTCCGCGAATATCTCCAGGTCGGTGCCTTCTAGCGGCCCCTGCCTACAAAAGTGTCGAAGCGCTGTTCGAGATCGCGATGGACGAATTGCGCGCGCGGAGAAGGTCCCTGGTCTAAAAGTGTGGGTCGAGCCGGTTTCTCCAGTCCAGTCATACAGATACTGTATGATGTGCGCACTGAGCTGACGATAGCCTTGTGCACCGAGCACGACTCGCAGCGTCGTAGCTTGGGTTATCTTCTCGCTTGTGACCCGATATTGTGCCTTCGTCAGGTTGGCAGCGTCATGGATACCCAGCTTGTTGCAGAGCATCTCGCCGCCGCGGTTAATCCTAAGGATCGACCACTGCGCAAGTGCCTCAGGCGGCTTGATCGGCTCGGCAGAGCTCCGCTGTAAGTCGTCGCGACAATTCAATCCGCAGGTTGGTGGTAGCCCCTCCTCGAACTGCATCTCGGCGATGAGCGTATGACCGGTATGCGACTCGAGCCCTCCGATCGCGGCCACTTGAGCATCATCGACACGTGCACAAGCCTTAGGGCGAGCAGTATGGGATCGATCGATGGCCAGCTCGATCACTCTCTTGTTCTCAAGAATCACTTTATAAAAACGACGCTGCTCGCAGCGGAAGGATTCATGATTCAATAGATTCCAATTCGCGGCCGAGAAACGGAGTATTCCCAGTAGCTTACGAGAAGTGTCCTGACCTTGCGGGGGAGTTTCGCTGACCGATTGGGGGCTACATCCTGTCCTGGCGGGGGAAGCTTCCTGACTGATTGGGGTTATCCTGACCATTTGGGGGCGGCGGGAATATCGCGTTCAGATCGGTTTTCCGATCCCAGTTTCCGCGACAAATTTCGCTAAATCGACAGTTTGGGGAACAAGGACGCACGCTCGTCGCGACTCGAGACTTTAATAGGACTTATCCAGAGCTGACACCGTCATCATCCTGACCACTTGGGGGACGCTGAATTCAAAATCGTCCTGACCTGACTTGACGGTGGAGGTCAGGTCAGGCAGCAATCACGCATCTGACCTCTGATTCTGATCGTGTTATGGCATGGAAGCCGGCGATAGTGAAAGTGTTGTTGTAGTCGAGGGGGCCACCGAGGAGCCGCTTCCGGGCCGTTCGATGCGTGTGGCTGCGGCATTGCGCGCTAAAGGCGGCGACGAGTTCGCAAAGCCGGGCAACATCATCGAGGTGAAGTTCGTCAAAGGCGAATCGCTGAGCCTTACGGCATCGCGCTTACTGGCTTTGATGATTTTAACAGCAGGCGGGGATGCTTGGGAAGACAAGCCACACCGAATGCGAAAGGCCGACATTCGCCGCGGCCATAAAGGCAATGAGCGGATCACGGACATGCTCCAGGAACTCCATCGGACACTGTTTGCTGTCGATGACCGATCATGGCGTGGGAAGAAGGCCACCACCCTGTTCTCTCTCATTTCCCGATCGCGGGAAGAAACGGAGGAGGAGGGCGAGGCCGGATGGATTGAATGGGAATTTACCGCTGATGCTAGAAAACTAATTCAGGCATCCGAGACTTATGCGGTCCTGAACCGTCAGGCAGTCCTCGGTTTTCGCTCGAACTATGCGCTCAAGCTTTATGAACTGGGGGCGCTTCGGCTGCATCGCAGGCAGGCAACATGGCGCGGGGATATGACCGCGCTGCGCGCTGCTCTCGGCATACCCCCCGAAGTTTACACCGATTTTGCGCAGCTTCGGCGGAAGGTACTTGAGAAAGCAAAGGCTGAGATTGATCAGCTTGCGCATTTCCGCGTCGAGTGGCGGGAGATCAGGCAGGGTCGGACCGTCGTGGAGATCGAATTCCGGTTTGAACCGAAGGACACACCAGCGCTCATCGCCACCGTCGATGAGCTCGAACGCCATTCCGGCGGGCGTCGACAGCGGCGGGATGGAACGGTCGAAGTGATGACGATCGTGCCTGCCAACGCAGTGCAGAAGCCGGCCCCCGTTCCAGCGAAGTCGGCTGAGCTCATCTTTCCGTCGGGATCAATCCGATTTGGAGCAGATGAGCTTGCGGCGATTGCCCGGCACGACGGCGGGGGCTGGGACATCGATCTGATCGCAGACGGCTTCAGACAGCAAATGGGCGATCGGATTGAGAAGGTTCGAGGAGCAAAATTGCTGAAAGCTTGGACGGGATTTTGTGAGGGTTGGGTTACTCGACGGGGCAGGGCTTCCTGAAAAATTGCACGCGTGCAATTTCGTTTGCCCCCAAAAGGTCAGGATAGCCTCCGGAGCTGACCAAAATTGCATTTCTCGCCACGCCAGCTTTCGCAATTTTTAAGTTTCTTGACAAAAAAGCGCAAGTAAGCGCACCATGCCCCAGATTTCAAAAAGGGGGGCATGTGACATCGGCATTGGATATTGAGGGCGCCCAAGACTTAGTGTCGGTAGCGACGCTCGCTGCCCGCACATCGTCGGTGCTCGAGAAGCTCCGGGACTCTGCGCGGAGTGCTCGTGCTGGTGATCGGCGCGAACCTACATTTACCATAAGCAAGGCCGCCGAGCTGGTGGGGCGAACGGCCGCTGCAATCCGAGATGCTGAAAAAGATGGTCGGCTTCCAGAGCCGGTGCGCGGCGAGAATAACCGGCGGGAGCGATACACGCTTGCTCAGATTAACGACATGCGGGGGGTGTTCGGGACGCGGCCTTATCGCACCGCTGAAGATCCGTGCTGCGTCGTTGCGGTCCAGAACTTCAAGGGCGGCGTCGGGAAATCGACGCTCGCGGTCCACCTTGCCCAGTACCTAGCAATTCACGGGTATCGCGTTGCATTGATTGATTGCGACAGCCAGGCCTCGGCGACAACACTTTTTGGGTATGTCCCTGATCTGGATCTTACAGAGGATGACACGCTCTATCCGTTCCTGCGGGAAGAGGAGCGGACATCGCTCGATTACGCGTTGCGCAAGACGCACTTCGACGGACTTGAGCTAATTCCGGCTAATTTGCGGTTGTTCAACTCTGAATATGAACTGGCAGCAAGGATGGCACGTGGCAGCGGCGAACTGCTCGATCGCCTGAGGGTAGGCATCGACAGCATTTCGGATAGGTTCGACGTGATCGTGATGGACCCGCCCCCCGCGCTCGGCGCTATCTCGCTTTCAGTCCTTCGCGCCGCCAATGCACTCATTGTGCCGGTGCCGCCGACGGTGATGGACTTTTCCTCAACCGCAGCATTTCTGTCGATGCTCGACGAGACGATCGAACAGCCGACGGAACGCGGCCTCGCTCCCGATCTGCAGTTCCTTCGGTTTGTTGCGTCGAAGGTCGACGAGAACAAGTCGATGCAGAAAGAACTGCTCAACCTCATGCGAACCCTTTTCGGGCATGCCATGA
>Ga0265797_10012224_pt1 | contig 10559 bp, 6 predicted proteins | sample P2T30metagenome_FD_192433 | JGI IMG/M metagenome (GOLD analysis project Ga0265797, IMG submission 192433) | Plant litter microbial communities from East Loma Ridge, Irvine, California - P2 T30 | ecosystem: Environmental > Terrestrial > Plant litter > Unclassified | place: USA: California... | reverse complement strand
TTCTCGCTGCTGCAGAGGAGGGCTTCGGGGACGAAGCGGCAGCCGGCGGAGTCGGAGATGATGCCGTCTTTCAGGCCGTCTTGCCAGTCGCACTGGGCCATGACTTCTTTGGCGATGACTGGGAAGGCCTCAGGGGGGATGCGGCTGGAGGAGTTGGTCGGCAGGTTCAAGAGACCGATCCACAGACTCCAGGTCTGAAGACGATCGGTCCACCACGCGGGAGCACCAGCAAGAACACCATCGAAAGTCTCGGGGTGAAGCTGAACTTCACGCAGAGCCTGGCGACCTCCAGTGCTGCAGCCAGAGAAGTAGGCGTACTTTGCCTCAGCGTCGTAGTAAGCTTCAGCAACTTGACGAGCCATGACTGCAGAACCGTGGATGGCGCGGTGGCCCCAGTCCTGACGGCGTTCCTCATTTTTCAGCGCCCATAACAGATCACCAGAAGTTGAGTTGTGGCCAGTGTCAGTCGACCAGGAGGCAAATCCGTAGTGCAGGCCAGCAGCCATGTCAAGCCAGTTGACGCCACCAGCGAAGCCGCCATTACCCACGCCGAGGATGCGGTCGTTGTAGGTCTTGGGATCCGGCAGGAAGAGACCAAAAGAGAAAGCCGATGTTGCTGAGGAGGTGACATTTATTTGCAAAGCGCACGTAGCGGGCAGGTTGGTGGGAGATTTGGGGTAGGCGATGTTCGCAGGCGAGACATTGAAAGTGCTGTTGTCGTTGACGTGCTCGGCGAAGAGGAGAGTGGCGTTCTCGGGGAGGATGGATTTGAAGAAGTCCTCTGAGCAGTGCTCGGGAGTAGCTGTGGCGATGGGCAGGGCAGCGGCCAGCGAGGAGACGAGATGTGAGGAACGCATGGCTGGAGGTGTGTGAGAGGGTAGTGCAGTGGCCAGCACACGCACGAGGTGTATAGAGTTGACTACTACCGGAAGAGAAGAGTTTGATCAAGCAGTAACAACAAGAAAGGGAAAAAGAATATAGATGGCCTACTCTTTATCACGGGAGAGACACACGCGCGCCGCCGCACAAACGGTCAGTGGTGCAGTGGAGGTTAGTTAGGTATATCGCCGTCCATGCTCATCGCAGGTTCGAGAGCGCTCCTCATTTGCCCTCCGGAGGCTTGTCCACCGACACCGCATTATTCTCCACCTAAACAAGCCGGACACCCATGAGGTGACGTCGCGCAAAAACACGCTCCAGGGCTCCTTTTCGCGGGGAGTGCATCGATTAACAGGGGCAGGAAGAGGAAGGAGAGTTTGAGACCGAGGGGACTAGCATCCAGAACGTGCCGGCCTTCGTCTTTACTGCTACGACCACACTCCCGACTTCACTTGCCGGCCAGCGCACGTGCTGCATGCTGCCTCAAAGCCTTTCGTAACGAGTCAACGACTCGATAAAGGGACTGCCCGTGTTTCACGTCTCTAGATCACATCTCCACCGCGGCGCCAAAATGGTATGGCTATTCACGGAGGCTGTGCTGCTGGGAGCTGATTGTGACCTATAATCAATTTCCCCTAAGGTCGTCCTATTCTTGCTGTGACGTTCCAGATGATAGTAATGCACGTTTCGTCGCGGCATCGAGTCCCGGCTCTCCCCAGTGCCGTCAACTATTGACTGCTAGGTGTCTCAGATCGATACAAGAATACTTCGATACACACTTTCAACGTCGTCCGTTCTTTTGCCTGATGTCATCCAATATCCCGACGGCAAGGATGGTCCGGTGGTATCAATCAGTCTTTCAATTGATTGTTGATGGTTGATCTCGAAGTAACGTGACTCGCTCGGTCTGCAAAACGTTAAATCCGAGCTTCATTGTAGTATTCAACATGTACGCGTATGCGTTCTCCCGAAAAAGGTCGGGCGTCATCCAGAACCCTCGATTGACCGTTGGAGTCGATCTTGATCTCCAACCTCGTTCATTCAGATCGGACGTCTCCTTGTTCATGCAATCGGCTGTCTGGCCGATATCAGGCGACTTATAAATCATTGCGATAAGATATATATGTAAAGGTACATTTTCGACTTGCGTCGCGCTCGAGATCTATTTCCCAACTAGATTGTTACAACCCACAAGTGAACCCTTCAAATATCCTGTCCTGTAATAGTTGACAATGCCAATAAACAAGCCTCACGGAAAAGCTTCTCTTTCCTTTCAGAGTTTCGCCTTGACCGGCTCATCGGCTTTCAATGGCCCGTTCTCCACCGCAATGGCGACAACAACGGCAATATCATCCGGCTTGCCGCCTTCCCATCCTTCATTGGGATAGTATAGCTTGACCTCTCTCGCGAAAGGGCCGTTTCTCTTGCGATCCAGACCAGCAGTCTTCGCCTCGCGCATCACCGCCGAAGCCAGCAGACCAGGCAGATAGCTCTCTTGCACCTTCTCGCCCGTCACATTCCCTGGCAGAGCGCGCACTTTCTTCTCGTCGAGCTTCGTCTCGGGACCTCCAGCCGCATTCTCACTCGTGATCGTGCTCCAGTACCCCTGCTCTTCCATCACTTTCGTCACGACGCCAAGCACGTCCTGCGCGCTCAAGTTGTCCCACACGCCGTCGGTCGCGAATAGCACAATGTCGCCGTGCTGCACCTTGTGCTTGGTGACGTCGGCGTCTTGCGGTGTCTCCGAGAAGTGCGTGCTGCCGCCGAAGATGGCGTGCTGAGCTTGCATTCGCGGCGGGACTTTGGACATTTGGTAGGGGGTGTTGAAGGCGTGGGTTTGCATCTCGCTGCGGTAGGTCACTTTGCCGGGGCCGATGACGACGAAGCCGCTGTCTCCTAGGCTGTATGAGGGTGTTTTGTTAGTGAATGGTTCAGAAAGCCACTTGTTTAGAACGTTTCAATGCTCACTTTGCAGCTTCCAAGCCTCCCTCGCCATCTAACACTCCCAAACTCGCCGTGCAGCCTCCAGCAACAATTCTAGGGTTGCCAATGACCGCATCGTAGGCAGTCTGCATGAGATCCTGCGGCCGAGGGACTTTCCCCGTCTCAATGCCATCGTATATATGTGCCGTGCCCGCCATAAGTCCACACAAGCCATGGCTGAAATCACTCGGGTCCACGCCTGAGTTCTGCCAGCCGCCTACACCATCTGCGACTCCGAAAGCAACATGGTGCGCGCTGGCGCCGATAGTAGCCATGAAGAAGGCATCTTCGCCCGCGTCCGGCTTCGTCGAGCGAATGTAAGGTGGTGAGACGTTGTTCTGTGTAGAGCTGTAGAGCCAGTAATCGCGGCCGGCTTTGGCGGCACGGGGTGGTGAGCGTTTCGCTGAGGCGGCGGCGGCCAGGCGGTATGTGAAGGGCGGTGCTGAGGATGCTGAAGAGGAGTATGTGCGTAGATAAGGGACGACTGAGGGCGATTTGGCGGAGGCGTTGCGCATGTAGAGGCCTGAGAGACCGGCGGCCAGGACGGCGGTGGTGCCGATCAGACCTTTGGAGAGAGCGCGCATTTTCGTGGCTGACATGGCAGCTGGAGCAGTGGGAGGGAAGGGCGGCCTGGAGAGGGCTCCTCAACCATCTTGTGCGAGCATGACCGGGAGAGTTTGTGTGAGTTGTCTTGTGTGGGAGTGTAGTGTAGCAATAAGGTTTTGATGATGCTATACTGTATTGTAAGGTACCGACTCCAACACACGGCTTCCTTCCGCAACTTTGCTGTCTTGCGCCTGTGAGCTTCCCACCTCTAACAAAACTTCGACTGTTTGCGACAACCACCACCACCCTCGACACGATCAAGTTGGAAACCATTACTGCACTGTACGGCTTAGTTTAGGTCTTCTAGCACCATCATACTCATTCACAATGGCGCGCCATCCCGCCAGGCAGGCGTACGTGGAGGAGGAAATGGACATGGTAAGTCTCTCACATCCTCCCGACGAAGCAGATGTTCACGCGCAACCAGAGCGATGTCCTTCGAGCGGATGCAATTGCTGGAACGACTGGCTGATGGACGGATCTGGTAGGACGCACCGGGCGTTGACATCAACAACATACGTGAGTGATCGTTACAACTCTTCGACTAGTTTGAGCTCGCAGCTAATGCCAGCACCAGCAACGGATACAAACTACTCGATCCCCACTGCCGGCGGAGCCTCACAACAAACGTCCTCTTTACTGGACGAGTTCGCGCGAAAGAGAAAAGCGGCTGCCATAGCCGTGCCCACAGACGACAAGCGAGTACGAACAGAGCTTCGCAGTCGCGGCGAGCCCATAACACTCTTTGGAGAACGACCTGAGGACCGACGCGACCGTCTACGAGCCATTTTATACTCCGAACAGGAAGGTGGTAGCGATGATGAGGACATGCGCGATGTCAGTGAAACACCAGGCGAGGAAGGTGACGAGGCGGACGAGGAGTTCTACACAGAAGGCACAGACGCTTTGCTCCAGGCGCGGAGAGACATTGCGAAATACAGCCTGCCACGGACGGCGCGGCGCATCGCATACCAGAAGGAAGAGAGCAAGATACCTGTGGAGACTCATGTCAAGCATCGCAAGGAGATCAAAGAGAGTTTATCTGGCTTCGAGCTGTTTGGCTCACAGATCGCTGGTGAGAGACCTGTCAGCATGGTCCGGTTCTCACCGAATGGTGAACTCATTGCAAGCGGCGACTGGGGTGGAAGTATCAAGTTGCTTGATGTCCCTAATCTGGAGACGAAGATGACACTGCGAGGCCATAAGTCCATGATTGGTGGTATCTCGTGGTATCCCGGAGCCACTTTGCCATCTTCCAATGTCAATCCTGACAGCCTCAACCTTGCTTCAGCTGGTGGTGATGGAGACATCCACCTATGGTCCCTCGGTCAAGACACGCCTATCTCTACTCTCTCTGGCCACACTGCCCGCGCCGTTCGCACAGCATTCCACCCTTCAGGCCGCTACCTTGCGAGTGCTAGTTATGACACAACCTGGCGCCTCTGGGACGTCAACACCACACAAGAGCTCCTTCTCCAGGAAGGTCACAGCAAAGAGGTCTTCACAGTCGCGTTCAACAGTGATGGATCCCTCGCCGCATCCGCGGGTCTCGACTCCATCGGTCGTATCTGGGACATGCGCTCCGGCCGCACCATCATGTTCCTCGACGCACACGTTGGGCCCATCCATGCCCTCGACTGGGGCTCCGACGGCTACAGAGTACTCACAGGTTCTGCAGACGGCTTCGCCAAGTGCTGGGACTTGCGCGCCGTTCGCGAGACGGCCTCCATTGGTGCGCACCGCGGCGGCGTCACCGATCTAAAATGGTTCACAGGCACAGATGGGCCTTGTTTCGGAGCAACGATCAATCGCGACGAGTCAGGCGCCATGCAGCCGAAGAAATCCGGCACTTTTGTCGTAAGCGCTGGCTTCGACAAGGCCGTCAACATCTTCTCTGCAGACGATTGGGCGTTGTGCAAGAGCCTTACGGGCCACGATGGGACCGTGCTGGCTGCAGATGTCACGGACGATGCGAGGTTCATTGCGTCTTGCGGACGTGATCGCACGGTCAAGCTGTGGGCTAGAGACGACATGCAGGGCATATGAGATCTACAAGGTGGAGACTGAGAACTTGTACGCTGCTGTATATGATACCCAACGAATTCAAATCCCGCAAAAGGGTCATCGCAATCATCGTCCATACCGTTCACCTCACCACGCTCTCGAAGTCCACTCGTGACCACCTTCCAATCCAGGTACACACTTCCAACCATCCCGCGCACCACTCCCTTCCCCCCCACCACAGCCCTTCCCATCCCCATTCCCGCCATGAAACCCTCCCAGGAATAGAAACAGCCCAGCATCCCACATCCCACATTTCCACTTCTCCGCGCGGCACACAGCGCGGTGAACGTGCGTACGTACCATGTCCGCCGCGCTCATGCAGAACTGCCACGTGGACCGCGTCTGTGTGATCAATAGCACAGCACACTACTTGCACGGCAGCTCGGCGTCGCCGGGCGTGGCACGCGGGATCTGCATGCATGGCGGCGTTTCTCAGGGCGAGTGTGGCTTCGGCTCGAAGCGAGAACATGGGCTTTGCCCTAGAACGAAGAGGGCGTTTTGTGCGAGTTCTGGGTATGAGGGGGAGCCGGGGAGTTTCGCTGTTGATGATGGGGCTGGGCGAAGGTCTAGGCAATCTGTCTCGTTCCGAGGGTCCTTGAGTGGGGAGTGGATTGGGAGGTTGGTTGTAGGATCGGGGTGTTTGGTATTGGGAGAAGAACTGAGTGCAGCCAGCTATGTAATAAGGCATTATGTGCGAAAGCGGCGGTGAATTCGGGAGGGGGGTATCAATAAAAGAAAAAAGGAAAAGACAGATCGAACGAAAGTATGTGGAAAGCAAACTCCAACGCCAATGTCAAGACCGACAGACACATTTCACTTCGAGACCTCCAACACTCCTTTCTTCCGGACAATCATCCCATGGCGCAGTAGCCATGGCTCCAAGTCCTCATCTTCGTGCCAATCTCCCACAGCCACAGGATCCAAGCCCTCTTTCCTCCGACTCTCCATGTGCTTACCCACGTGCTCAATGCGAGCCTCCATAGCACCCTCTCCCTCGAATGTCTCCTCGCAGAAAACACAGCAGCAGCTCTCCGGCGCCGAGTGCGTAAGTTGGTAGCAGCGCTCCGCGATCCTATTCAGAGCAGCTTCCATCGTCGTCGTTGTCTTGCCCTGTGCGCGACTCTTCTTCTTGCTGCTGTTGAGCGCCGGCACAGCTGTGTTGGCCGGGTGCATGCGTCGGACGTGCTGCACGAAGAGGTCTTTGCGGTTGAAGTCGTTGGGTCGATCGGGCGAGTCTGTGCATTGGTCGCAGCGCCAGAAGCCCATGCGGAAGTGCTGGGTCATGGCGTGGCGTTTCCATTCGTTTTTGGCGTTGAAGGCTGATTTGCAGCCGTAAGGCGCGAGTGGGCAGAGGAAAGCTCGAGGTGTGTCTTGACGACTGCGTGAGGGTGTGGTGGTTTGTTGGGTCAATCGCCGCTTGGTCACGCCGTTGTGGCTTCTTGTCGCACTCGAATGTTTCTTTGGTGCTCCTCGGCGGCGGCTTGCTGTGCGAACTGGGTCGGCTTCATAGTCAGAGTCTGGCTCTGATTTTGGTGCAGGTTCTGGTGACGGCTCTGACGGCGATTCATCGCGTGTCTCTTGGTGTGCGACAGGAATGGGCGGCTGACCATACGCTGGGGGCGTCGACTCGCAGTATTCGGAGGCTACGAACTGGAGCTCTTGAGGCTCAAACCCGTAGCTGTTGTAGTTTTCGACTGGGTCCTCGTTCATCGTGTCGGCGGTTTTCTGGATGTTCTGCATGGCGACGCAAGACGAATCCTCGTAGGCTCCATCACTGTATGAGGTGAAGTCGAGACCAGGGACTTCAACATGGCAAGGGTGAGGGGACGGCAGCAGACTCGAGGCTCGTGATCCAATCGATGGCGACAGTCTATCGCTGCTTGCGCTGCTGTTGTTGTATAAAGTCGGCGGAGAGCTGTAGTATGGGTGTTGTAGCTCTTCGTGCGGAGATTGAACGGCCGGGTATCTCGAGTGGGAGAAGAGTTGATGCGCAGATGAAGTGATGTTCAAGTCTAAGATCCATTCGTAGCTGTCGGCTAGTTGGAATTCACTGGAGAATTGATAGTGTGCTTCGAGGGGTCGCTGAGATATCAGCGGGTGTTCTGGCCAGTGGGTCACATCGACTTCGTTGCTACCGTCGTGCAGTTGCAACTCGCTGGGCACATATTGGCGACTATGGAAATCGAAAAATGCCATGATGGATTCGTCTTTGATTGCAACCACTTCCGACTGGTATGCTTGTGTCGCAACGAACTCTGGGTGATAGCAGTGCATCAGACGGCTACGATAGTCGGACAGTGCGGAGTAAACGCTGTGCAAATGTTGCTGGCTGTGTCGCGGGCGTAGGTTCGCGCTAGTATATAACTGTCTGGGTCAAACGGATGACAGAGTAACCGTGTTCGAACAAGATTTGAACGACACGGGACGGTATAGGACAAGTGAAGAAGCTGGATCAAAGGCGCGTTCCGTGCCTGCTGCTTCGCATATGTATGTGTGGAGGGTGAGGGTGTGGATCCAAGCGATCAACAGAAGGATGGGAGGGCTTCACGCAGCCCCGGTATGAGGGTTAGTCGCTAAATGTAATATGGATAGGTCTCGTCGTCTTGGGCAATATGGATACGCTGGGCCTACCTTGCTAGCATCAAGCCATTATATGTTCTCGTCGCTTGCTATGACAGTGGGAGGGTCTCTCGCAGAGCCTCAAGTCTCAATGTAGTCAGTAGACAGTGTCAAGGATATGGAACGTACTGTTCCGGTGAGTGGGAGAGGCGAATGGACAGGCCCGGAAGGCGCCTCGCGTGTAGGGCCAGGGCGAAGTCCAAATCGAGGGCTGGCTGCCATCGCAGGCTATTGGCTGTTGACAAATCACGAGTGAAGACATCGCGGTAAGCAACAGGGCGAAGGCAGCGTGCAGCGACGTGATGCAGGACCAAGAGTTGCCTGCGACGCCTGATAGCGGGATCTCCCCGGTCCATCCGCATCAAGCGCAAGTGCATGCTTTGACGAGGGGGTAAGAGGGGGGTAGGCGAGCAACGAGCTGAAGATAGATACATGCCGCTCATACACCAGTGTCGTCGGTACGATTTGCAAGACCATACCGTCGAACGTGCCCACTCGACGCTTTTGGCTATGGCATCGGGATGGGTGTGGGGCGGAAACGCGCATGTTCCGTGTGGCTGCAGGGTTTCGGTGTCGGTACATCTGATTAAAGAATGGTTGCACACTCACAATCCCTGCACGGATCACTGCGCAGATGTGCAATCGTTGTTGGTGGCGGCGAAGAGTCGAGGCGTTGCGTGCTCCGCCTTGCACAATTTCGTGCAGGTGTCCAGGCTATTGGGGCCTCAGGTATACGAGAGAACTGTCCAGAGGCCGCCGCAGCGTTACCAAGGGCCGGGCTTGTGAGGCAGCAATAGATTAACACAACGTCGATCAAACCGAAAGGGGGCAGTAGAGACCGCAGACAGTCCAAGGAAAAAGCAGAGATGCTTGCAGCACTAGTCGCTTCGTCATTCAGCTGAAGTCCGTTGTGCATCTTATTGGTCGCGTGCAAAGCTGGACAGCCGAGTAGACAGCCTGCATGTCCAGGAGGCCGGCCCAGGTTGCTTTATGAGCCGAGATGTGAGGCCGTCCTGATTGCAGTCGACTGGCGAGACTTGATCGATGGCCATGCTCTGCAGGCGTCCGTGGGAGCACGCGCGCCTGACAACGGAAGGGCGCTTCCAGTCTATCGGGTGCCCCTTGTAGAGATCACTCCACCAATGCAGTCAACTCGGTACCAATTGAAACTGTGCGATCGTCCGTAAGATAGACAAGGTATCGGCAGTCAGCCGTCGTTTGACGTCTGGCACCACACTCCGAGTCCCTCTCAAGCAGGAGGTATGCGCAGTACGAACAATTTCCGATCAGTCTTCAACCGTGTAGCAACTTAGCTGAGCGCCACAAGACGCTAATGCACTGCCCATCGCCTGTTACAAGCCTCAGGACAAATTTAGGCCGTCTTCCGACAAGGCAAAAAGGCGACGCGCAGTCCTGCAGAAGCGCTCAAAGACTCACATTTGAGTGTCTATTGCCGATCGTTGTCGCAAGTCCTCGATGAGAACCTGAGTGCTAAATCCGAGGAGGTGGGAAGGCGGAGGGCGTCAGCCATGCGTTTACTGCATGTAACCAGGCAGCTGAAACCACTCGTAGGCGCATGGGGTTCTGCATGTCATGACGCTCGCAGGGCCAGAAGGCTCCTGCGGTAGTCTGCGAGGTATAGAGCAATTTTCTAGTCATCCTTTCGAGAGGTCATAGATCAAGGTGATTCGTACATGGAAGATACCTCCTCTTTTGACAGAGTCAGGGCATGTTTGTCTTCGCGTACTTTGCAGCACGTCGTGACATAGAGTGCAACTTTTGTGAGACATCCATGTCTTAGTCTGAGACACAGAAAGTGCATGTATTCGAGGATATAATATCAGTAATAACAGTGTTAGAGATAGGATCAAGTCGCATTCGAAGATTGGTCTGCCTTCATACCGAGCAAAACCGGCCTTTCTAATGATTGCTAGAGGACAAATTCGTTTGCACCACACTGTGGTAGACACAGATATTCTTGAGCTTCAGCGAATCATGCAGAACAGTACTTCGAGGGGCGCCTTAAGACCAACCGCACAGCATACATGCTACTGATAAGCTCTACGAGCTCCTTGCAAACCATCCAGAGGCTCGAGTCTCGAAGTCTCGAAGAAAGACCGACCCTACTCCTATGCTCCAGGCTACTGATGTGAGTTCGGAGTAAGGGACCAAGGGACCGCCAACGATGTTGAGTTCGAATCTAAGCCTCGATGTCAAAATCGTTGGCCACGATTAATCATATTTTTCACCACTTGCGGTGAACGATTCGTTGCCGACAAGGCTTTCGGATCCTCCACAAGCTTGGGCACGCCATCTTTACGCCCAACCACTTGAGTTTCCCATCCCCCAGACGCCGCTGACGACCATGTCGTCAAGCACCGAGAAATAATATAATCCCTTCAGTGACT
>Ga0265797_10012223_pt1 | contig 10559 bp, 8 predicted proteins | sample P2T30metagenome_FD_192433 | JGI IMG/M metagenome (GOLD analysis project Ga0265797, IMG submission 192433) | Plant litter microbial communities from East Loma Ridge, Irvine, California - P2 T30 | ecosystem: Environmental > Terrestrial > Plant litter > Unclassified | place: USA: California... | reverse complement strand
AGCCCAGAATCGATGACCGTGCCATGGCGCAGGTTGAAGGTCTCGATCGAGGCGGCCAGCTCGCGCGCGATCACGCCCTTGCCGGTCCAGCCGTCGAGGAACACGATTGATTCCGGCGCGTGGCCACGCGCCAGGATGTGGCGCAGCGCGGCGGCGTCGATGCCGCGATCGCGCACGATCGAGACCGAATAGTGCACGGCGTCGCGCCCGAACACCTGGCGCAGCAAGCGCGTGACGACTACCCCCACCGGCGTGCCGGCGCGCGCCAGCGAAACAATTGTCAACGGCGTTGTCAACGGCGTTGTCAGCGGCGTCGTCAACCGCGCCTGGCCGCGCGCCGCGATGAGGGCGGCCAGGCGCAGGCAGTCGCGCGCCATGCGCGGGTTGTTGGCGCGGCAGGCCTGGTCGAACAGGCGCATATAGCGTTCGGACGGCGCCGACTCGGGCGAGAGCATCTGGCTGTAGTGGCGCAGTCCGCTCTGGATCAGCGCTTCCTTGGCGGCGACGTCGACGAAGCCCTGCTGCGCCAGGGGTCGCAGCAGGAAGGTGACGTCATCGGCGCGGTAGCTGCCCGAAAAAGGCGCTGTCACAGCGCCCCCACGGTCAGGCCGGCGAGCTGGGTGCCGCGCGGGATGATGGCGTAGTCGCAGGCGGCCATGAAGCGCGCATCCGAGCCGCTGTCGCCCATGCCGAAGGTGACGATCTCGCCGTGCTCGCGGCGCAGGCGCGCCGTGACGTGGGCCACCGCGTTGGCCTTGTTGAGCGCCTTGGGCAAAATCGCCAGGTTGTTGCCGTTGCGGTGGATGAAGTAGTCACGCGCGCCGTCGGCGATCCATGGCCGCACCACCTCGTCCTCGATCGTGGCGAGGCGTTGGTGATCCTTGTCCGGGTCTTTCACGACCAGGAAGAACGGGGTGTCGAAATCGTCGATCATGCGCGCGCGGCCGCCGTAGCCGGTGCGCGCGCAGTACTGGTCGATGTGCGCTGCCAGCGCGTGCAAGCCTGGCAGCGCGGCGTGCATCGCGCTGCGCATGCCGTCCAGCCAGCCCTGGTCGACGCCGCCGCCCGGTTCGAGCACCACGCCGCCATAGTTGATGATGGCGTAGCTGTCGAACGGCAGGTGCACGCGGCGCAGACCATCGAGGTCGCGCGCGGTGGTCGGAATCACCGTCATTCCGTCCTGCAGCAGCGCCAGCAGCGAGCGCTGGGCGCGCGTGGTGTACGAGCACACGCTGCCGTCCTTGTAATAGGCGGCCGGCTCGAGCGCGTCGGCGTCGTCGGCGAAGGCGCCGAAGGTGCCGCACTTGCCGAGGGTCTGGAACAGGGTGTCGTCCAGGTCAGCGAACAGGAACTTCTTCAACGTGGTCCTCATGCTGGAAGTGGAACAGGCGTGCGCCCAGGGTCCTGGCCAGGGTCTGCAAGGCGGCGTCGGGCGCGGTCTCGTGGCAGATCAGCACATGGTCGTACTGGCCAGGCGCCACGTTGTACAGGTAGTTGGCGATGCCTTCGCCGTAGTTGTCGGCGAAGTCGAGTGCGTGCGATACCGCGCCCCAGGTCAGGATCGGCGAGCGGGTCGTCGACTGCACCGACACCGCCACGCCGAGCGACTGTAGCGCCGCGCCCAGCAGCAGCGCGGCATGCATGAATTCACCGGTGCCCAGCACCAGCACCCGCTCGCTGCGCCCGAATTCATGCGCCAGGCGCGTGGCCAGCACCTTCGGCGCGTGCAATGCGCGCGCCAGGCCCAGGCGACCGAAGCCGGTGCTGGCGCCGCTTTGCGCCGCATGGTCGAAGCGCTGCGCCGCGCCCTGGTCCGGTGGCACGGCGCCGGGCGTGAACGAAAATTCGCCTTCGACCAGCGCGCCGCTGCTTACCGCGAGGCCAAAGCGCGCGTCCAGTTCGGCCGTGGCGGCGGCGCCCATGAAGTTGACGATCGTGGCCAGGTGCACGCGTTCGATGCCCGGGTTCAGGCGGCGGCAGGCGCGCGCCAGATTGACGAAGGTGGCGCCGGTACTGGCTTCGTCGTCCACCAGCACCAGCGTGCGCGCCGCTTGCAGCAGGGCGTTCAGTTCCGGGTCGACGGGGGCATGCAGGAACTGGCGCGGCGCGTGGCTGTGCGCTTCTTCGAATTCGATCAGCTCACCGCTGCCGACCCGGTAGCGGGTGGTGTGCAGGAACAGCGCCGGCTGGCCCGGATGCGCGCGCAGCCAGGCTTCGAACACACCCTGGCCCAGGCCGATCGCGGTTTCGGCCATGGCGATGAAGACCACCGGGCCGTCGCCCGGCGGCACGCCGGCAGCGAGGCGCTCGTGCACCGCCAGCATGCTCGATGGCGTGCACGGCCAGTGCTTGCCGAGCACCTTGCTCAGGAACAGGAAGCCGCGCTTGGCGTTGGCGCGCGCGGCGAAGCCGAGCAGCGCATCGAGTTCGTCGGCGCCGCGCTCGATTGTCAGCTCGAGCGCGCCGGTGGGCAGCGCGATCTGGCGCTGGAAGGAAGAGGGCAGGGGTGCGTTCATGGGAGTTCGGTCGGGGTGCTCAGTTCGGCCACGCGCATGCCGTTGGTGACCGGCGCAATGGAGACGTTGTCAAAGCCGTCGGCAAAGCCGCGCAGCGCGATATAGGGCAAATTGGGGCCGGCCAGGCAGGCCATGCCGATCCCGCCCGACATGCGCGGATTGATTTCCAGCAGACGCGGACGGCCGCCGCCTTCGCGGAACTGGGCGTTGAAGACGCCGTTCAGCTGGTAGTCGGCGCACAGGCGCGCGGTGGCGTCCAGGATGTCCTGGCGCATGTCGATCAATTGGCCGCCGCCGGCATGCGCCAGCTTGCGCCGCACCACGGCCGCGGCCAGGCGGCCATGGTCGCCGACGCAGTCGACGCTGTATTCGGGACCGTCGAGAAATTCCATCAGCAGCATGGTCTTGAAATTGCCAAGTTCGGACAAGCCGCGCCGCAGGTCTTGATACCCGACGTGGTATTCGACCCCGGCCAAAAGCAGCGCTGCGCTGCTGCGCACTTCGTCGACGACGGCAAACCCCAGGCCATAGATGCCGTGCGCCGGTTTTACGCACAGCTTCTTGTGATGCGGACGCAGCTCGTCCCAGGCGGCGTCGAACTGTTCGATGTTCTCGAACCGGCGGAATGCGGCCACCGGCGCATCCGGCAGCACGGTATCGGCGTAGAAGCGCGCCTTGTCGTGGACGATTTTGAGCATCGGCGCCGGCGCGGCGCTCAGGACGCGGGTGCCGATGTCGGCAAAGCGCGCGTGTTCGGCCGCCAGCGTGGTCGCTTCGCGGCCCGGCACGAAGATGTCGACCCGCTGCTCGCGGCAAAACGCCATGCACCAGTCGACATAAGCGTCGCTGTCGAGGCCAGTGGGTTCGGTATGGAATTCGTGGGCCAGGCGCGCCGCCGGCGTATGGCGGTTGGCATTGCTGTGGATGAGGGTGAAACGGCCTTCGGTATCGGCTTGCCGAATCAGCCTGAGGGCGGCATAGACGGACGAGAAAGTCCTGTTGTACCAAACGCGCATGCGCTCTTTCTGGATGGTGGTTCAGGCGAAGTCGCGGCAAGGGCCGCACCAGTGATGGCGCGGCCCCGGGGGGAGCGAGCTGCGTTACAGCTTAGACGTTGACGCCGAACGAGCGCGCCAGCGGGCCCAGGCCGCCCTTGAAGCCCTGGCCGACGGCGCGGAACTTCCACTCGCTGCCGTGGCGATACAGTTCGCCGAAGATCATCGCGGTTTCGGTCGAGCTGTCTTCGGACAGGTCGTAGCGCGCGATCTCGGCTTCACCGGCCGCGTTCAGACAGCGGATATAGGCCTTGCCGACCTGGCCAAAACTCTGGCGCCGCGCTTCGGCGTCGTGGATGGTGACGCAGAACGAGATCTTGTCGATGTCGGCCGGCACGCGCGCCAGGTCGACCGAAATCTTCTCGTCGTCGCCCTCGCCCTGGCCGGTGGTGTTGTCGCCGCCGTGGAGCACCGAGCCGTCGCTCGATTTCAGGTTGTTGTAGAAGATGAAGTCGGTATCGCCACGCACCTTGGCATCGGCTTTGAGCATGAACGCGCTGCCGTCCAGGTCGAAGGCCGAACCGTCGGTCGAGCGCGGATCCCAGCCCAGACCGATGATGACCTTGGTCAGGCCCGGCGCTTCCTTGCTCAGGTTGACGTTACCGCCTTTTTGCAGACTGATTGCCATGCGAACTCCTTTTTCCGTTGAGGGATGGATTGGCCGCGCGCCCTGCGCGACCATCGGGATGCACCCGCCAATATAGGCGGTTAATGATCTATTGTACATGCCCACGATTACGCGAATCTTAGGGTGTAAATGTATGTACCTGGCATCGTCGGGGCGCGATTTGGCGGACGTTGTGGTGTTGTTGGAGGATCGGGCAAAGGCTGGGCAGTTTCGGGCAACGGGGCCTCGTCCGAGCGCCTGATACTGAATGCTTTCCAATCCCTTTACAGGAGCATCCATGACCTCAATCGCACTCGTTACAGGCGCCAGCCGCGGCCTTGGCCGGAATACCGCCCTGGCCATCGCGCGCCGTGGCGGCGACGTGATCATCACCTATCAGCAGCGCGAACAAAGCGCGCATGAGGTGCTGGCCGAGATCCGCGCCATGGGCCGCACGGCCCTGGCGCTGCAGCTCGACGTGGGCGACGTCGGCAGCTTCGGCGCATTCAGCGCCACCCTGCGCGCCGGCCTGCGCCAGCATTGGGACCGCGACAGCTTCGACCACCTGGTCAACAACGCCGGCCACGGCGACATGGCGCCCATCGTCGACACCACCGAGGCCCAGTTCGACCGCCTGGTCGACGTCCACTTCAAGGGCGTGTTCTTCCTGACCCAGGCGCTACTGCCACTGCTGGCCGACGGCGGACGCATCGTCAATCTGTCGAGCGGCCTGACCCGGACCGCCTATCCCGGCTTCGGCGCCTATGCCGCAGTCAAGGGCGCGGTCGAGGTATTGAGCGTGTATCTGGCCAAGGAACTGGGCGCGCGCGGGATCGCCGTCAACACGGTGGCGCCGGGCGCGATCGAGACCGATTTCCTGGGCGGCGCGGTGCGCGACATGCCGGATCTGAACGCGGTCTTTGCCGGCATGACGGCACTCGGCCGGGTGGGGGTGGCAGACGATATCGGCCCGATGATCGCCGCGCTGCTGGGCCCGGACAACCGCTGGGTCAATGGCCAGCGCATCGAGGTGTCGGGCGGCCAGTTGCTCTGAGCGTCAGGCGCTCTGCAGCCGCTGCTGGGTGGCGTGCATGTCGCGCATTGGCGGCATGCCGAACAGGCGAGCGTACTCGCGCGTAAATTGCTGCACGCTTTCGTAACCGACGGCGTGCGCGGCGCGTGCGGCGCCGGCGCCTTCGGCCAGCATCAGGCGGCGCGCTTCGATCAGGCGCAACTGCTTCTGGAACTGCAGCGGCGTCAATGACGTCACGGCGCGGAAATGGGCATGGAAGGATGACGCGCTCATGCCGGCCGCCGCGGCCAGCTGCTGCACCGGCAGGCGTTGTGCGTAGCCGCTTTTCAGCAGCGCCACCGCGCGCCCGATGCGGCGCACATGGCTGTCGGGCAGGCCCAGGCGGCGGATCGCCGCGCCATGGCGCCCGGCCAGCAGCCAGTAATGACATTCGCGCAGCAGGGCGCCGTGCAGCAGCGGGATCGAGGCTGGCCGCTCGAGCAGGCGCATCAGGCGCAAGGCGGCGTCGGCAACGTGGCTATCGGTTGGCGCGCTGCGCACCGGGGCGCAGCGCGGGTCGGGGTGCTCGTCGAGCGCCGCCATCTCGGCGCTCAGGCCCGCGATGATGGCCGGGTCGAGGTCCAGCACCAGCGAGCAATACGGCTTGGCGCTGCTGGCCTCGGTGACCTGGCTGGCGGTCGGCACATCGGCCATGATCAGCAGCGAGTCGCCGGCACGAAACGTCAACGATTCGCCGCCCATCATCACGTGCTTGCTGCCTTGCAGCACCAGGCAGGCCAGCGGACGCTGGACCTGGTGGGCAATGGCGCTGCGCGCGGTCGAGCGGATCGCGGTCAGGCCGGCGATGGCGGTCGGCGCAATGCCGTCGCCGTCGGCATGCTCGTTGGCATGGCGCAGCACGGCGTCGAGGAGCGTGGTTTGCATGACTGCCAGTGTAATCGAGCTGGATGCAAACCGGACGGGCTCATGCGGCCTTGGCGTTGGTTTCGCTCCACGCCGCCTGATTCTCCCGCTGCTGCTGCTGCGGCTCACGTGCCAGACGCACCGTCTGCATCGGCAACGCCAGCGCCACATCGCGCTCCTGCAGTGCTGCGATCAGGCGCAGGTAGATCTCCTGCTGGATGTTCATGTAGACCGTGTAGTCGGTATTGTCGACGTAATACACCACCTCGTAATGGAAGACGGGCGCCGCAATGCTGCTCAGGTGGGCGCGGTCGAAGCGCACCTGCGGCTGGGCCAGCACGATCTCTTCGATCATCTGCGGCAGTTCACGCAGTACCGGTTCTGGCGTCTGGTACGAGATCCCGAAGCCGAACACCACCCGGCGCGACTCCATGCGGCGCAGGTTCTGAATCCGGCTCTTGAGCAGGTCGTTATTCGAAAACACGATCTGCTCGCCGCCCAGGCTGCGCACGCGGGTGGTCTTCAGGCCGATCTTTTCCACCGTGCCGAGCATCTTGTCGACGATGATGAAGTCGCCCACCACGAACGGTTTATCCAGCACGATCGAGAGCGAGGCGAACAGGTCGCCCAGGATGCTCTGCACCGCCAGCGCGATGGCGATACCGCCGATACCGAGGCTGGCCACCAGGGTGGTGATGTTCACGCCCAGGTTGTCGAGCACCATCAGCGCCACGATCGCCCACAAGGCCACCCGCACCAGGAAGGTGATCGCGGCCGACGACGTGACGCGGTCGGGGTCGTCGTTGCGCTCGGCGCGGGTGGCGGCCAGCCAGGTGCGCAGGGCATGATCGCCCCAGAATGCCACCTGCACCAGCACCGCCACGATGGTGACGCGGCTGATGAACAGCTGCGCCTTGTCGGGCAACACCAGCAGGCTGGCGCCGGCGGACAGGCCGACCATGATCAGTACCGGCAGTTTGGTGGCGCGCAGCGTGGCCACGGCGATGTCGTTGAGTTTGGTCCCGGTGCGCGCCGCCAGCACGACCAGGCGCCGCGCCAGGATCGATTTGACTGCGTCCAGGCCGGCCGTGATGGCCAGCGCCGCCACCAGCGCGACCAGCCAGTCGGCGACTGGGTTGGCCATGATGATGTAATTCATGTCGTTCAGTTCCTTGATTGATTGCTCATGCCGCCAGTGGCTCGGGCTGCTGTTCGAGCGCCGCCAGGAAGTCGTCGCCCCAGCGCGCCACGTCGTGCTCCTTGACGATCATCGCCATGCGGCCGGCGCGGTAGGCCACTTCGTCGGCGCCCATCGTCAGCGCCTGGTACAGCGTGGCGCTCATGGCGTTGGCGTCGTACGGGTTCACCAGCAGCGCGCCGTGCAGCTCGACCGCGGCGCCGGCGAATTCGGACAGCACCAGCACCCCCGGGCGCCCGGCGGCGCTGCGCGTGGCGACGTATTCCTTGGCCACCAGGTTCAAGCCGTCGCGCAGCGGCGTGATCCAGGCGATGGCGCAGGCGGCGTAGTGGGCCACCACCTCCTCGAACGGGATCGAGCGGTAGAAGTAACGCACCGGCACCCAGTCGAGGGTCGAGAAGCGGCCATTGATGCGGCCAACGATGCGGTCGAGTTCCTCGCGCAGGCTGTCGTAGATTTCCATGCCCGACGCCGCCGGCGTGATGATGTTGAGCAGGGTGACCTTGCCCAGCAGTTCCGGGTGCTGCTCGAGCATGCGCTCGTAGGCCTGCAGTTTTTCGAACGAGCCTTTCACGTAATCGAGGCGTTCGATCGAGACGATGCCGGTGCGGCCATCGAGGTAGGCGTCGATCTCGGCGATCTGGCGCTTGACGGGTTCGCTACGCACCAGATCCCCGATCAGCTCGACATTGGTGCCGACCGGATGCGCGCCCAGCGCCACGCGCCGTCCGCCGACTTCGAGCGCGGTGGCGGCGCGATCGACGCCGAGCGCGCAACCGAAGGTCATGAAGCGTGGCGCACACGCCGCGCTGTCGATGACTTCCAGCGGCGCGCATGAGCGCGCGGCGTCGACGAAGTTCTCGACGTAGCGCGGGATGTGGAAGCCCACATAGTCGCACTGCAGCAGGCTGCCGATGATGTCGCGCCGCCATGGCAGGATGTTGAACACGTCCGACGACGGGAACGCCGTGTGGTGGAAGAAGGCGATCTTGAGGTCGGGGCGCAGCGGGCGCAAGAAGGCCGGCACCATCCACAGGTTGTAGTCGTGGATCCAGGCGGTGGCGCCGGGCGCCGCTTCGCGCGCGGTCTGCTCGGCGAACAGGCGGTTTACTTCAAGGAAGCGTTCCCAGTGGTCCTGGCGAAATTCGGCGCGCTCGGGGAACGAGAAGATGATCGGCCAGAACGCCTCTTTCGAGAACTTCTTGTAGAACTGGTCGACGTCGTCAGCGGTGAGCGCAACGCGCGCCGCCTTCAGGCGCGGATAGTTCTCCGGGTCGACCGGCACGTGCGGCTGGAAGCCGGTTGGCGTGCGGCTGTCCTGCTGCGACCAGGCCACCCACGAGCCCTTGCGCCCGTCCGCGAAAAAGCTCAGCAGGGTCGGCATGATGCCGTTCGGGCTTTTCGGGCGGCGCTGCAGCGTGATGCCGTCCTCGACCACTTCGTCATAGGGCAGGCGGTGATAGACCATCACCAGCTCGGCATCGCCATAGGCGATCGCCTGGGCCGGTACGGCGGCGCCGTCGCAGCGCAGGCCTTGCCGCTCGAACGCTTCCAGGATGCCGCCGCAGCCGGCGGCGTCTGCCACGACAGTACGCGGCAGTTTGCGCACCGCCTGCGCCAGCGCCGGTTCGGCCGCGCCCACCACCACGCCCCTGAAACCGGCTTCGAACATCGACAGGTCGTTCAGGGTGTCGCCCGCGACCACGATGTGCTCCAGGTCGAAGCCGGCCACTTCGGCCAGGCGCCGTACGGCAACGCCCTTGCCGACCCCGCGCGGCAGCACGTCGAGGTACTGGCCGGCCGAGAACAGCAGGTCGCAGCCGAGCGCCTCCACCGCGGCCTTGAGCGCCGGCGTGATTGCTTCTTCGCTGGCCAGGAACGAGCAGCGCCGTTCCTGCGGCACGCTCTGGCGCACCAGGCCGGGGAAGCCCTCGAGCGCGCGCAGCACCGCCTGGCTGCCGGGCCAGGTTGCGGCGATCTCATGCGCCAGAGGCTCGACCGGACGCAGGTCGGCGTCGACGATCGTGGCGCCGACGTCGGCGATGATGTAGTGCGGACGTGGCACGGTCGGATCGCTGAGCAGGGGGATCACGGTTTCCAGGCCGCGCCCGGTGACGAACACCAGCTTGGCGTGCGGCAGGGCGCCGGAGAACAGTTCGCGCACACGGCGCCGCGCTTCGTGGGTGCCGGCCAGCAGGGTGCCATCGAGGTCGGTGGCCAGTACCAGGCGGGCGGGGTCGAGCTGGCGCGGCCAGCGGTCGGAAGTAATCACAGTCATGCTCATCCTTGCAGCAATGCGTCCGTCATCGCCGGAAGGGCCGGGCGGCGGACTGGGTCTGGGCCTGCGTTGTCAAGCCGGGGAGGCGGTGCAGGCCGGAGAAAGCGGACGGGGCGCATGCTGGACACGCGCATCGACGAACGCCGGCGGAAAGAGGGCGGCGGCGGCGGCATGCTTGCCGGAAGATGAAGCGCGCCAGGTGCGCGCAACGCCAATCGCCCTCGAAATAGATTTGTACAATAGCATTTTAGGCCGACCGCCACAACCGCCGATTCGCCACAGTCGCCGCCACGTGCCCAAACAGGCCTTGCCATGAATTGTCGCGTTCTCGAAAAAAAGCTATTGCAAAAGTTTCACAAGGCCTCGTATAATTCGGCTCCCCGGGCGGTTAGTTCAGTTGGTTAGAATACTTGGTCGACATCCAAGGGGTCGCAGGTTCGAATCCTGCACCGCCCACCAACATTCCAGATCGCAGGTTCCCAGCAATGGTCGAGCCTGCAGAGAAAAAGCGCAGCCATGCGCTTTTTCTGTGCCGTTCAGCTAGAACGGATTCTTCATTCTCCAGATCCTGCGAAAAGCGCAACAGGCCGGTTTTATCACCGATTTTTCCTGTTGCGCCGTTGCTGTTTGCGCGTTATACTAGCCGGCTTCGATATGGACACGTCTTTTTCGTCCGTATTTTTTAGTAGTTCAACTACCCCCGCCCAATCGTAGGTGGGAATGGAGAAAAAATGAGCCTGGGCCTCCTCGGTCGCAAGGTTGGCATGATGCGTATCTTCACGGATGACGGCGATTCAATCCCTGTCACTGTGCTGGACGTGTCGAACAACCGTGTCGCACAAGTCAAAACCCCTGAAACTGATGGCTACACCGCAGTTCAGGTCGTCTACGGTCAGCGTCGCGCCTCGCGCGTGAACATGGCTGCTGCCGGTCACTTCGCCAAAGCTGGCGTCGAAGCCGGTACGATGC
>Ga0265797_10012222_pt1 | contig 10560 bp, 13 predicted proteins | sample P2T30metagenome_FD_192433 | JGI IMG/M metagenome (GOLD analysis project Ga0265797, IMG submission 192433) | Plant litter microbial communities from East Loma Ridge, Irvine, California - P2 T30 | ecosystem: Environmental > Terrestrial > Plant litter > Unclassified | place: USA: California... | reverse complement strand
GGCGGTCAGGGCTAGGGAAGGCGGAGAAAGCACCATGCTCAGCATTGTTATCATGCGAAGCGACGCGCACTTGCGCGAGGTGTTAAGGACCTATGAGAAGAAATACCAAGGCAACTTTGCGAGAGATGCTCTGAAGAAGAGCAACAATCTGGTTGGTGAAGTCATTGCACATATCCTCAATGGCGTCAGTAAGTTTTACCCGCATAAGTTCGCGTCTCACACGTGTGCTAATTGCCCACTCAAGTTAATCGTCCTGCAAGGGATGCAATGCTCCTACACCACGCTCTCATGGATCTCATGGAACCTGTAAATGATTCCCGATCTTCCAACAGCCGGCTGTCATCGCGGGATGCCACTTCTAGCAAGCATGAACGTCAACAAAGGGTCGAATTACTCATCTCTCGCCTTGTGAGATTACACTGGGATCGTCAGCATCTTTTCAGGGTCAAGGCAGAGTACGAAGAGAAGTATGGCCGCGTAGTCGAAGAGGATATTGAAGAGGCTACGAGAGGTGACCTGAGAGCATTTTCTATTGCCATCTGCCAAACGGCAAGATAGTTAGTTTCGTTGATGATCATCTGGTGCAGCGATACCCGATTCTCTAGAGCCGAGAGTGTGAACCATGTAAGCAATACGTGTATACGTGTGTCCGTGTGTAGAGCTACATTTTGACAAATGGTATACATTTGCTAGTGTGAGAGCTTGAGATTTCCAATGGATAATAATATGACTACCTTGCCCGTCCGTTCTATCTTGCTCACGGCCATGTAGTTGCCCTGTGTCCTATATCCTATATACTATGCCAAAGTCATATAGACCGATATGATAGAATGTGGGATAGGAAGGTGTGTTTCATAAGAAGAGAAAGCCTCGAGTAAGCTGCGGTAGGATGCATTCCATGTCTATAATATATGAACTTACATAATCGTACCTAATCAAGTCCCTTAGTTCCTTCTTCCGCGCCTAGGGTGTCCTAACATTGATAGGCTAGATAGACCTACTTCAAACATCCTACATGTAGCACTACCACTGAATAGGCCACTAGTATGGACGAACAGAACCATCATAAATCTTCTCCCCGTTGATCTCCTTGCCAGGAAGATCGACGACAAAGAACTTGCCGCTATCTGCGATAGTATGGCCAAAGAGAACGTTAAGACCCCCAGTTGCGCTCTCCTCAGGAGTTAAATGGCCCGCCTCAGTCCCCATGTCTGTCTTAACCCACTGTTCGTGTACTGTTAGCATACAATTCGCATATTGAGGGCAGACAGGAACACCTACGCCAGGGCATACAGCAAGCACCGTAAAACCGTCATTTTCGAGCGATTCCGCCCATTGTACGGTAAGCATGTTAAGTGCGGCTTTCGACACCTTGTACGCAGGAGTAGGCTGGAACTTGCCCATCGCTGATAAGGCCATAGAGCCGAGACTTGAAGAACTAATATCGCGTTAGGGATACACAACTGTACAAGGAGAGAGAAAACGATTACATGTTTACAATCTTCTTGAGCTGACTCTTTTTAAGAATCGGCAGGAAGGCTCTGGTGACATTGTGCACTCCAAAGACATTGACGTTTAGCACTTCGGTAAGATCTGTCCTAGTAGGTCGTCAGTACACAAAGTATAGATAATGCCCCAGCTTCCAACAACGCACATGTTCTCAATACCACCTTCAGTGTGACTTGGAACGCCAGCGTTGTTAATGAGAACATCCAAGCCCTTGTCACCCAGAGAGCACTCAACATGCTGCGCTGCCTTCTTAGCACTTTCCTCGGACGTCACCTCTAGAGGGACAAACTCGATGCGACCAGCCGATTCAGAAATCAATTTCTTAAGCGCAGAGTTCTCAGAGCGAGCGGCAGCGAAAATCTTGCCAACTTCAGACGCATCTTTGCGAGCTAGGATCGTAACGTAGCCAAGGCCAATTCCTCGGGATGAGCCAGTAATGAGGTAAGAAGCCATTTCGATCAGGGTACGTATTGAATGTAAGGTTGAAAGATGTTCGGAACGTTTATTCTGGTGTTGATATCGTTGTAGTGTCAGCTATGTCCTTATATCTCTCGAAGCTGTCGCCAACATCAAGAGTATTCGGTGCCTTTTCGGGGTAGGCTTTAGGGTTGTTTGATGATGCATCGCGGATTTTAGATCTCAACAACGCAATAGTCAAGATAACCCCGTTAACTCCTTGAGCTTCGTTGAACATCTTTCTGATACTCTCACACGTTTGAGGTTTGAGTGTGTTGCTGAAATGCTTAACAATACATTGTTTGTCAGCGCTGATCGTCGGGGAAACCGGAGGGTGTAGCATCCGGTCTTGGTATAAGCCAAGCTTACCATCGTGACTAGCTTGAGAAACTACTCGCGAGACGCCTTGTCACGGTAATTATCGTGGTTTCCTTAACACTGAACGCGCCACAGAATCCAGGTGCTCCACCAAGCACCCGGATGCTGCTAATTGGCCGGCTGGGCCTACAGTAGCGCTACGCGCACGGCCTCCATCGACAGTTTCTCACCGCCTGTACATGCTGATTCTGTTTCCTTACGCAACGTTTTGTATTACACTAGATATTGTACGTAGCTACAATTAACGCTTCCAGTAAGCTCTTAGAAATGTGCTGGTAGTATCTCGTGACACGCATATGCTCATTTTCCTGAGGAAAAACTTGCACAACAGGCTATTCTGTCTCAATTAGTGCACATACCCTAGCAAACTGACTTAATGTAGTGTTGTAGTCAATAGATCTCATTCTAAGAGCAACAGGACAACTAGTCTACAAGAACACATATGCGGCAAACTGTGACATATCTCCTCCGCGCTTCGATGAGCGATCTAGACGTACTAGCTAAACAATGATCCCTGTATCACTGAACGTCGTACCACTGGTTGTGCCGCTAATTCTGTATTGCTATGGCGGCAATTACTGCTTCCAGATCCGATACGCACCTGGATAGATGGACAGGAGATAAAGGTCCAATCGAGATTGTTCTCGATAGCCCCAGTTATCGTTAGCCTAGGTTCACCTACACGGAGGAATCGGTTTTTTGCTCTCCAATCCAGGCGCGATTTACACTTCGCTCGAAAGCTTGACCATACACTGCGAAAAAAAAGGGGGGTGGGTGAAAGTTTCGGTCCTTGGCATGCTTAAAAATCACTAAATTAAATCGTTTCGATGCACATTACACGATTCCGTAGTAAATATCCAAAGAATTGTCGTAACTGAAACCCAAATCGACTGGACTAAGCTACAAGTACCTCATGCGTCTTATCTTCAGTGCTTTTTTCCATCTTCGTGATGAGCCTGTGCAGAAGAACCGCATCCTTGAAACCGACAGCATCTCGACCTGCGGCAAACGCCTCATATAATGCACCAATATTGATCGCTGTCGGCGGCAGAGAATCCAGAAACTCTGGAATCTGCAAATCGATTGTTTTGACAACATCCTCCTGATAGCGGTAAAGCTCAAGTTTGTTGCCAAGCTCAAAGGAGATGAGGGCCATGGAGGTTATGTGGATCTCTCCCTCTGTACCAAGAATGCGCCAGGTCAAAGCAGGAGCATCCTTGAATGGTTTTCCACCGCGAACGGAGATCGACACTGGAGCGCCTCCATCCTTAAGGGTACTCTGAAGCATGACATGATCTGGAGTTTCGCGCTCTATCATGCGGTCGAATGAGCCGTCTGAAGTTAGAAACCTTACAACCGGCCATTGTATCGAAAGCGTTGCGGATATGTCGTGTGGTGCTCCTAGTACGGAGAAAACTGCATCTGCGCAGTGACCAAACATGATTGTAAACATGTTTGCACCAGCAGCCTTTTTGCTCATGTAGTCTACGCCTGGTAGATCGGTATCCCCAAAGGTTTCAACTTCGTATGACAGGGATGAGCTTAATAGCTTCCCGATGGCATTCTCCGCCATGAGTTGCTTGACTTTTTGTGCCACAGAACTGTATCGACTTTGCAGGCCGATAATCGTCCTACTACCACTCTCCACAGCTGTGGCTAACATCTCCTGAGCTTCTTCGAGGTTTGATGCCAAGGGCCATTCGACGAAGGCATCTTTGCCAGCTTTGAGCGCTGGCATCATAAGCTTGTAGTGCTTGTCTACTCGGACGCAGCATACCACAAGTTGAACATCGGGATCGTTTGCGAGGTCTTGAGGGTCGCCGTAAGTCTTGGTATTGGAAGGAAGATTATATCGCTCAACAGCCTTCAAAGCAGATGCCACACTGGAGTTGCAGAGTGCAACAATTTGATAGAGGGGTGACGCTAGCAAGTATGGTAGATGAGCGCTTGCATTTGCTGTCAGTATACTTATTAGTCTAGCGAAGATGCAAGACAAACCTTGCTGCCCATCCATCGCCTGCAGTAGCTGGAACATGGGTAGTGAGTGAGCTGAGTCCAATGATGCCCACCTTGATCGGAGCCATGATTCGTAGAGCGGAGATGTCGTTTCGAAAGTTTTGTTGTGTAGGTAAAATCATCGACGAACCTTAATCAATGCTGATGTATATCTATAGTCGTAATCGTATGAAACATGCGCATGGCTAGCGTGCCCAACGCAACTGTTGATGCAACTTGAAAAAATAGGCTAAAGTCATTGTTCATGCCAATGATTTGAAATCAATTGTGTGTGCATATGCCATCTCATACTCTGCGCTGGGATGAGCGGATGCTGTAGCTTCCGATCTCCCATCCCGAAGCTAGATACCTGCAAGTGATTTGTAATAAAACATCACTTTCACCAGAATATCGGAAGTTTACGTTTGGAGCAACACGTGGCAGACTCTTAAACGCATCACCTGATTGTGTAATTACCAATCGAAGGCTGTATTCCTGGCCGTGTGGTATGATTTCGGATGAGGCGCATACATAAGATGCAGGAACGATAAAGCTAACATTTGAATATATAATCTTCCTCTCCTCCTAATCTGATATATTCAACCCTCCGTTAGCATCAAAGGTCAAGCTATCTTTGGATCTACTTCAGAATGGCAAAGACCATTGTCATAACTGGTGCTACTGGAGCTCAAGGGGGTGGGGTAGCAAACATCCTCCTCAATACGCCGGGTTGGCAAGTCCGAGCTGTCACCAGGAACATCGCGAGCGAGAAAGCTAAAGACCTAGCCGCACGCGGCGCTGAGGTTGTGCAAGCGGACAGCAATGATGTCGCATCGTTGAAGAGCGCTTTCAAGGTAATGCCACCGACTATACGTCGTATATCCACCCTCCAAATCACCAAGTTGACATTTTGTTGTGAAACAGGGCGCACACGCCATTTTTGCGCTCACCAACTTCTGGGAACATCTTTTCACTGGGAAGTCAAAAGAAGAAGCCGGTGCACTCGAAGAAGAACAAGGGGTGAATTTAGCTCGAGCAGCAGCGGAGATTCCAACCTTGGAGCATTATATTTGGTCCACACTTCCGAACGCCAAGAAGATGACAGATGGCAAAGCTGCTTGTGCCCATCTGGACTTCAAAGCGAATGTTGACGAGCGTATCAGGAAGGATTTCCCTGACCTCGCAGCCAAGACAACATATCTTTTCTTCGGCTTCTATCCAAGCAACGTGGCTTTCATGCCAATGCTAAAGCCTATACTGATAGTGAGTAGGCGAAGCTAGATTTGTTTTGTCTGTCTAATCTCCATGATAGCCCGGCTCTGGCGAAAAATACGTACAGTTGCTGCCGACCCCGGAAGATGCACCGGTCCCAATAGCAGGGGATATGACCAAGACACCTGGCATTTGGGTCCGCCAGATATTAGCAAATCCTGAAGAATGCAAGGGGAAGTATGCTATGGTGGCCACAGAGACGCTCGCTATAGGGGAGATCCTTAAGGTCTGGTCCGAAGTAACTGATCGCAAAGGGTACTACATGGAGGTTAGCAAGAAGGCTTATATAGATATGTGGGGGATTGGAGGAGCTGAACTGGCCGATCAGTTCAAATTTGGAGAGTTGGTTCCGGATTGGCTCGCTTCTTACGACAATGTAAGTAAGGAGGCTTTAGGCATTACGTCTGAAGCCGTGGGATGTAAGGATGCGTTTGAGAGCTTGAAGGCGTTCTTGTAAGCACTTGTCTATATAGGGAAGTCTAGATGTACTCTAGTGTCCCGACGGTTATCATTGCTCCATGGAACTGATATGCGAAGATCTCCAATTATGACTCCTTGCTACTGGTGAAGTAATGCCAGACACATGTTGAGGTAATAAATCCGCGTATGCATGAAATATATGCGCGAGATTGTTCTGCTGCATCAAGATTCGTGCCCTTTCCAGTCCCCGTCGAATGAGGGGAAGGTAGGCCCATGGTCGCAGTACATCGTATCCGTTCCGGATATGCTGCTCCTGCTTAGTCTCTTCGATGAAGGCGAGAGCCGGGCGGTCGAATGCAATAAGGAGAGTTGCAAAGCACGCAAATGTTCTGGACAGACTTAGTAAGCATTCGGCTTCATCAAGAACAGTCACCGTACGGATATAATGTGAAATGCGTTCCCATCTTCCTTCCCATGAGCTGCTCGTCTGCTATACTTAGAAGCAAGGCTGAACTCTTTATGCAGTGTCGCGCGTGATCCCTTGTGACCACTATCGTTTCGTGGTCTTGAGCGCCAGCCTCCTCTTCACTAACTTCCAGTATCTTGAGCACTGATGGCCAGCCAAGCACTACGTGTAAAGCGATATACTGAACCCGCAGGAAAGATTTCCTAGAGTCAAACAGCGGCGTCGAATCGATGGGAAATTGGACGACTGAAGGTAGATGATCGTGCCATTCGCGTACTTGTTTGCGCAACTCGCCAATGACAACAGGTGCAAATATGACCTGTCCTGTAACTGAAAGGGAGGCCGCAAAGTCAGTACACGCTGCAGTCATCGATTTCGCAAGCACTTACAGTACCCAACCACTTCAAGGGTCTGTGTCAAGAACTTTCTGAGGCTGATTTGCGCTAGAAAGAAATAGAAGCCCGAATCTTCCTCTTCGAACTGGGGAAGCGGAACTAATTCGTGGAAATGGCGCAGTCCGATGGGATGCATCTTACATGTCGCCTCGAGCCTATACAAAGGAATATGTTAATTGGGACTCTCACACTCAAACCCAACAGTGTAGGCTGCGCGCAGCGAACTCACTCATGGAGTATTGTGGAACAAGCCCAAAACGCTCGATTGAATGCTTCTTGATCGGACGGATTGTATCGCTGCATTATTCTGGATGACAGGATATGCATGCAATCACGCGCTGCTTGTGTGATAGAATTCCATGTCTGTAAAGGTCTAATAGCAAACTTGAAGTACGAAGCTTGTAGGATCCGACACTGAAGGGTGGCCAGATTGCCGATACGAAGCGACAAATGCTCGAGAATTCTTGAGCCACGTGCAAAGTACTCCAGTCCAGGTGTGAGGTTGTCTGAATTATTGTTCCTGTCTTCAGAGATAGCACCAAGGGCCAAGATCAGAAAGGCTAGGCATGTCGGTGCATCGGATGATGCAAAACTATCCGAGTCTCCTTGTTCAAGCGCGCTGATACACGTTTGTTGGTCGAAGATTGGTGTCCAACGAAGGAAGTTCTCCACAAACGACTGTTGGAGTCGCCGGCAAGTTCGTCGCGATAAGTCCGCTGGACGCAATATGACTGCATCACATTGATCGGCTAGTCGTTCACCAGCCAGGATCTCGTCATCGTAAAAGTCAGCTGTGTAGTCCCAACTCTCTACGTGGATGTATGGAGGCGCGCGGAAAGTTGTAAGACTAGGTCTTGGGGTCTTGCCTTCGGTGCTTGTCTGTCGGTAAGCGAAATCATATGACACTGGTGTGCCGACCGATGGAATGGACACGGTGGTATTGTTGACCATCTCGATGGCCATTCTATTGGCGCTTGAGTGTCGAGATCTAGGCTCCGGTGGAGGGTATATGTCGCTATGAGTAGACGTATTAGGAGAAAGCGCGGCGGATCCATGTACACATTGCTGTGTAGAATCCAGTCTGGCTTCAACTTGTGCCAGTCGTCTTTCAATGCTTGACCAAGCTTCTGGTGAGGGACCAACTGGTTTCGTCCGGTCGCCGACTGTTGGTTTTCGATAAGTACATTCAATTCCAAGCTCAGTACAAAAGCCACATGACTGTAACTGTTAATGAGCGGTACGTGCAAAGCAAATGTCGTCTCACTAACCGGTTTCTGAGCGTCACAGCGAGTCTTCCGGAATCTACAGACGTTGCACTAAAAAGTATGAGTAATCCAGGTAACGAAGTAAGAAGCAATGTCGACCCACGGCTATCGCTATACGTTTTCTGGGGTAGTTCTCGACGACAGCCAGACTATCATTCACTGGGCTTGTGGACGGGCGGCCATCATTTGGTGGTAGTCGTGACTGGTCTGATCCAACCGATTCATCATGCTTCCGTTTCTCAGCCATGACAGCACCCGTTAATCGGATATTGTTGTAGGAAGCAGGCCAGAAGCATGGTTGCAAGTGGGCCGCATTCATAGGAAAGGGCCGTCCGGAGTGGATGATCCGGCTTGCGGGTTCCGTCCCGTGTGGAGACCCCGCATCCTTGTGTTGCCTCCTACTTCGAGCGGGTGACCTGAATGAGACTTATCCTGCACAATTGACAGGCTAAATTTACAACGTGTCAGTTCGTTATTACACGATAATGTACATTTATGTTGCTTCACACGGCAGCCCGTGCCATGTTCTCTTTGGCCTCTTTCTCTTTCTTGCGCGCTTCACGTTCAGCCTTGCGCATAGCTCGTAGATCCGGTGGCTTCTCAATGCCCAACCTAGCTCTTAAGTCGTCAATGTCTGTTTCTAGTTCTTCCTCCCAGTAGATGTTGATCACGTCGGCACTTTGTGCGCCGTTCCTTGTAGCCCACGGTCCATACACGTCCCAGAAACGTCTCCATTCAGCCTTCTTCAAGGTGAAGGCGCTGAATACAGCCAAGCCAGTCATGGGCAGGCCAGTGTTTGCGAATTCGAATGCTTTCAAGGCAACTTCGCCCTCACGGAAGACGGGTAGTCCTACCAGAGCGTGGTAGAAGTCATGACACTCGCGATATCGTTGCATGACATATGCGCACTCCTCGTCATCTATGTATTGTACTGCCGCCCGCGTATCTGGAGAGACGCCTTCGCGGTCAAGCCATGCAGCATACGCATAGCCCAGTGTGTTCGGCGGTAGGTTGCGAAGGCGGGGAATGTCAAGCGAGGTGGACGTTAATCGCGGTCGGTCGCGTAATATTCGTCGGCCAGTTGGGTTCAGGAGCATGCGATCGCGAAGCTTGTATACGAAGTAGGGCTGTGCGGTTGCTTCACCAAAGGATGCGATGAGGTCTGACTTGTGTAAGCAGCGCACGCTGATGTGAAATCTCTGGATCTCATCTCACCTCCTCTCCGGGGGTCCAAGAAGCTTCCAAGACCTGAACCTATTGCCAGCCCTAACCTTTCCACGCGTGTTAGTGGTATGTGGCCCTCATACTTGGGCGGAGGGCGATTGAGGACTGAAAAGCAGCGGGATGGCTGTACAAACGAAGACGCCTGGAACGATGGGCGCCACGTCAGCTTCTGGAGCTGATGTATTCGCACATTTCTCGCCATTTATGCGTGTCAATGAAGAATTGGGTGAGGCGTAGGAAAGCTGGCTGGCATCGTTCTGAGCTGATGACATGATGCAATCTTATCGATACGCCACATGCCACCAGCCACACCAAAAGTATGTCAATCATGACTCTTTCTTTGACTTCCGAAAAAAGACAATTGCGCCATCTATTGCTACGCCATCGATGAGCTAACATACATTTGCAATTGCCACTGTCATCTACCGCCGTGTTACTGAGGCTGCTTGTTCAACAGCTTGGACCTTGATCTGGCATAAAGCAATTTGTACCTAGGCAGACTGAACACTGGTTGTACAGCAAACTTTATTGGGAATCTTCAGTATGGCATTGCGTACTTCCAGTCAAAATATTCCCTCTAGATCTGACCACTGACAATTTTCAAGATTGTACTCGTACATCAAGCTGGGAAGTTTCGGAATTCTTCACTGCAGCCATGACTGCAGCATTAGACCCTGGTGAACAACACACCCAGTTTGTCGACTGGGCCAAGTCGAATGGGGTTGAAATAAATGGAATCGCTCCAGCACGCTTCAGCGGACGAGGAATGGGTATCGTAGCAGCAAAAGACATCAAAGTCAGTCCCCCTTCTCGAATTACCCACCACTCAACTCTCAACTAAATCATCAAGAAAGGAGACAAGTTAGTGCACGTCTCCAACAAATCACTCGTTCATGTCGCCCTAGCTTCAATTCACGCCTTCAAGCTTCCGGAAAATACCACTGTTCACGGAAAACTCGCGGCATCCCTATCCCTATGGTACAGTGGCCAGGAACCGCACTCCTACCACCTCTGGCAAGACGTCTGGCCCACGCAACAAGATTTCAAATCCACCATGCCAATCCACTACCCGTCTTCGCTCCAGTCTCTCCTGCCACCCGCCTGCAAAACGCTCCTCGCCAAACAGCGTGCAAACCTAGAAAAAGACTGGGCCACCCATTCCACCCATCTACCTTCTTCG
>Ga0265797_10012221_pt1 | contig 10560 bp, 6 predicted proteins | sample P2T30metagenome_FD_192433 | JGI IMG/M metagenome (GOLD analysis project Ga0265797, IMG submission 192433) | Plant litter microbial communities from East Loma Ridge, Irvine, California - P2 T30 | ecosystem: Environmental > Terrestrial > Plant litter > Unclassified | place: USA: California... | reverse complement strand
GCTGATGAGCGGCGGCGACAAGAGCACGGCGGATCTGGTGCGGGGTACCCAGAAGGGCATCCTGGTCACCCGTACCTGGTACATCCGCATGGTCGATCCACAGACCGTGCTGCTGACCGGCCTGACCCGCGACGGCACGTTCTACATCGAGAACGGGCAGATCAAGCACCCGGTGAAGAACTTCCGCTTCAACGAATCGCCGGTGATCATGCTCAACAACATCGACGAGCTGGGCAAGCCGGTGCGCGTGGCCGGTGACGAGTCCAGCTTCGTGATGATGATCCCGCCGATGCGCCTGCGCGATTTCACCTTCACCTCGTTGTCCGACGCGGTCTGATGCCGGGTTGGACGGATAGCGACGGCCGCTGGCCGTCTGCAGGGACGGCGTGAACCGCGCGCAGTTCCTGCGTGCAATGCTCGGTGGCGCCGCCCTGGCGGCGCTGCCGCGCTTCGCCCGTGCCCAGGCGGGGCGCTACGATTTCTGGTTCACGCGGCTGAAATACGATTCCGGTGACTGGGACGTGGATGCGCGCATGCCGTCCAACCTGATCACCTCGCTGATCGATTACACCAGCCTGCGCGTGGACCCGAAGGAACACGTGCTGGACCTGTCCGATCCCCGCATGCTGCAGGCACCGTTCTGCTACCTCGCCGGCCACAAGCTGGTGGAGTTCAATACCGCCGAACGCGAGAACTTCGTACGGTACGTGCGCAACGGGGGCTTCGTGTTCGTGGACGACTGCAACCACGATATCGATGGCCTGTTCGCCAAGTCCTTCGAAGCGCAGATGGCGAAGCTGTTCGGCGCTTCGGCATTGAAGAAGCTGCCCGACAACCACGCGCTGTACCGCAGCTTCTTCAACTTCCCGGACGGCCCGCCGGCCACCGGGTTCGAGTTGAATGGCTGGGGCGACGACCTGGTCCACGATTACCTCAAGGGCATCGAAGTGGACGGCCGACTCGGGGTGCTCTACAGCAACAAGGATTACGGTTGCGAGTGGGACTACGACTGGCGCAACAAGCGTTTCCTGGCCGAAGACAACACCCGCTTCGGCGTCAACATCGTGATGTACGCGTTGAACAACTGAGCATGGCCGGCGTTTCCCGGCCTCCCCCCCACCTGACAGGCTTGACCATGACCGCCCCTGACCTTGATTCCCTGCTGCCGCGCCTGCAACAGCTGCGCGATGCGCTCGCCCAGGCCGTGGTCGGCCAGCATGAGGTGGTGGAGCAGCTGCTGATCGGCCTGCTGGCCGGCGGTCACTGCCTGCTGGAAGGCGCGCCCGGGCTGGGCAAGACCCTGCTGGTGCGTTCGCTGGGACAAGCGCTGGAGCTGCAGTTCCGCCGCGTGCAGTTCACCCCGGACCTGATGCCCAGCGACATCCTGGGCACCGAGCTGCTGGAAGAAGACCATGGCACCGGCCATCGCCATTTCCGCTTCCAGAAAGGTCCCATCTTCACCAACCTGCTGCTGGCCGACGAACTGAACCGCACGCCGCCCAAGACCCAGGCGGCGTTGCTGGAGGCCATGCAGGAACGCACCGTCAGCTACGCCGGGACAACCTACACGCTGCCACAGCCGTTCTTCGTACTGGCCACCCAGAACCCGATCGAACAGGCCGGTACCTACCCGCTGCCGGAAGCACAGCTGGATCGCTTCCTGCTGCATGTGCGGGTGGATTACCCCAGCGAGCAGGAAGAGCAGGACATCCTGCGCCAGACCACCGGCAGCACCAGCGGCAGCGTCCCGAAGGTGATGGATGCCGAGGCGGTGATCGCGCTGCAGGACGCGGTGCGCCAGGTGCACGTCAGCGACGATGTGCTGGCCTGGATCACCCGGCTTGTCCGCGCCAGCCGCCCGGGCGTGGCGGCACCGGCGGCGGTGAACCAGTGGATCAAATGGGGTGCCGGCCCGCGTGCCGGCCAGTCGCTGGTGCTGGCCGCCAAGGCCCGTGCGCTGCTGCAGGGGCGCTTTGCCGCCACGCGCGACGACGTGCAGGCGCTGGCCGCGCCGGTGATGCGCCACCGCCTGCTGTTGTCCTTCGCCGCCGAGGCCGAAGGCAAGGGCGCCGACGACGTGGTCGCTGCGCTGCTGCAGGCCGTGCCGTTCCCCGGCTGACCGCGACGACGCACGCGTGGACCACAACGCCCCCATTGCCCTGCCCGCCGACGTCCGCGGCCGCCTGAAGGCCCTGCGCCTGCAGCCACGCCGTGCGCACGGCGCGCACGGCATCGGCCAGCACGCCAGCCGCAGCCGGGGCGCGGGGCTGGAGTTCGCGCAGTACCGCGCCTACGAACCCGGCGACGAACTCCGCCAGGTGGACTGGAAACTCTACGCACGCTCGGACCGCTTCTTCGTTCGGGAATCCGAGCGCGAGAGTCCGGTAACGGCCTGGATCCTTATCGACGCCAGTGCCTCGGCCAGCCAGCGTGATCGCGCGCGGCCGGCGTGGTCGCGGCTGGACCACGCCAGTGCGGTGGCCGCCTGCCTGGTGGAACTGGCACTGCAGCAGGGGGATCGATTCGGGCTGCTGGCCCTCGGTGGCAGTGGCGTGCAGCTGGTGCCGGCCGGGAGCGGCCCGCGCCACCGTGACCGGATGCATCTGCAGCTGCGCCAGCTCAGCGCCACGGGCATGTGGCCGCCGGCGGACATGCTGCGCCCGGTGTGGGAGCGCGTGCATGCGGGGGACATGCTGGTCGCGCTCGGCGATGGCTTCGACGAGGCCGGCACCCAGCTGCTGGAACGCCTGGCCGCCGCGCGCCGGGATGTCTTCAACGTGCAGCTGCTGACCGCCGAAGAGCGCGATTTTCCGTTTACCGAAGGCCATCGGTTCCGCGATCCGGAAACCGGGGCGGAGCTGCTGGGTGACGGCCGCGCGCTACGCGCGGGCTACCTGGAACAGTTCGCGCAGGCCCGCCGTGCGTTGCAGGCGCGCCTGCAGTCTGCCGGCATCGCCCACGCCACCGGCTGGCTCGACGAGCCACTGGATGCCCCCCTGCAGCAGCTGTTCGGCACGCGGGGCGCCCCATGAGCCTGTCCTTGTTGTTCCCACTGGGCCTGCTGGCGCTGGCAACGCTGCTGGTTCCGCTGCTGATCCATCTCGCCCGGCGGCAGCACGAGGTGCCGCTGGACTTCGCCGCGTTGCGCTGGTTGCAGGCACGCGTCCGACCGCGCAGCCGCGTGCGGATCGACGAATGGCTGCTGCTGGCATTGCGCCTGATGCTGCTGGCCACGCTGGCGCTGCTGCTGGCGCAACCGGTGCTGCAGGGCGGAACCGCGCAGGTGCGGCCGGTCACCGTGGTGGCCCCGGGGCTGGACGCCACCGTGCTGCGCGGTGCGGACAACGAAGGGGACTGGCGTTGGCTGGCCCCCGGTTTCCCGCCGTTGCAGCAGCCGCCGGCAGCGTCCACGGTGGCCTTCGCCAGCCTGCTGCGCGAGCTCGACCAGAACCTGCCCGCCGGCACGCCGCTGGTGGTTCATCTTCCCGATCCGCTGCCCGGGTTGGACGGCGAGCGCATCCGGTTGTCGCGCACCGTGCAATGGCGACCGCAGCCACTGCCGGTGGCCGCCGCAGGCACCGTGCCGGAAGCGCCGCGCCTGCATGTCGGCGGCGATGGCGATCCTGCGGCGCTGCGGGTGCTCGATGCGTTGCAACGCGCGTGGACCGGTTCGCCGCTGTCCGCTGCCACCGATGCCGTGCCGGCCGACGGCCGGATAGGCGTCTGGCTGGCCGCCGCGCCCTTGCCGCCGGCCTGGCAGGCGTGGCTTGCCGAAGGCGGCAGCGTGCTGCGCGTCGCCGCCCCTCAGCCCGGTAGTGCCGGCGCCGGAACCGCGACCTCGCCGTGGTTGCCGGTGCTGCGCGATGCCCAGGGCGCGACGCTGCTCGAGCAACGCCGCGTGGGCCGCGGGCGCCTGCTCCGCTTCCCGGCCGCACTCTCCACCGCCGCGCTGCCCGCTGTCGCGGACGACGACTTTCCCCGACGCCTGCGCGATGTGCTGACCCCGCCACCGGTCCCCACCCTGGGCGTGGCGGCGGATCAATCACCGCTGACCGGCGCGGCGGCCCCACTGGCACGACCGCGTGACCTTGCTCCGTGGATGCTGCTGGCGATCGTGCTGCTGTTCGCGCTGGAGCGTTGGCTGGCAACGTCGGCCAGGCGCAGGAGCACGCCATGAACACCGCCGTGAGCCGCGCCTGGCAGGCAGCACGCCGACGCCAGGCAGCGCAGGTGATGGCCATCGCGGTGCCGCTGGTGGTCGCGCTGGCCGCACTCGCATGGCGGCTTGCCACGTATGACGTGGCGAGCGGGGTGCTGGCGATCGGCCTGCTCGCTGCCGCCGCACTGGCGACCTGGCGCGCGCGCGCGCTGGATCGCCGCTGGCTGGTTCGCCAGCTGGACCAGCGGCCCACGGCGCGCGACAGTGCCGACCTGCTGTTCACCGACGCCGCAACGCTCAATCCATTGCAGTTGCGCCAGCGCGAACGCATCGATGCGGCCCTGCGCCAGGATCCACCGGAGCTGCGTGCACGTTGGCCGCGGCGCGCGCTGGCAGCAGCAGGGTGCGCCAGCGTGCTGGTGGTCGCCCTCGCCTTCGGTTGGCCCCGCGCTGGCAGCGTGCCGGCCGCTCCTGCGCCGGTTGGCACGGCAAGCGGCACCGCGGCTTCCACGCCGCCTGCGCTGCAGTCCGCGCGCCTGCGGATCACCGCGCCGTCCTATACCGGCCAGCCGGTACGTACGCAGAGTGAGCTCGACGGCAAGGTCGCGCAGGACAGCCAACTGCGCTGGTCGCTGCGTTTTTCCGGCACGCCCACACGTGCCGCGCTGCAGTTCCACGACGGGCAGCGCGTCGAACTGACGCAGCAGGATGGGCAGTGGAGCGGCAGCTGGAAGGCTGCAAGGCCGGTCCTGTACCGCGTGGTGACCGAGCCTGCACTGCGCGACACGCGCCTGTACCGCCTGGACGTGGTGCCCGACCAGCCGCCCAGCGTGCGGGTGGTCGAGCCGGAGGCCACGCTGGTGCTCGGCACGCCCGGCCAGCGCCGCTGGCAGCTGCGCTTCGAAGCCCGCGATGATCACGGCGTGGCCGCCACGGCACAGCTGAAGGTAACCTTGGCCCAGGGCAGCGGCGAGAACATCACCTTCCGCGAGCAGGTCATCACCCTCCGTGACAGCGGCCCGGCGATGCAGCGCCGCTTCGCCCACGCGCTGGACCTGGCCGCGTTGGGTGCCAGCGCCGGCAACGATGTGATCGCGCAGCTGCAGGTGCGCGACAACCACGCGCCCACGCCACAGTCCGCGCAGAGCAGCAGCCTGATCCTGCGCCTGCCGACCGAAGCCGACGTGCAGGAGGCCGAGCTGGAAGGCATGGTCAAGCGCACCCTGCCGGCGTATTTCCGCAGCCAACGGCAGATCATCATCGATGCCGAAGCCCTGCTCGCCCAGCGCAGCAAGCTGTCAGGGGACGAGTTCACCCGTCGCTCCGATGCGATCGGCGTGGACCAGCGCATCCTGCGCCTGCGCTACGGCCAGTTCCTCGGTGAGGAAAGCGAGGGCGCACCCAGGCCTCCGCCCACCAGCGACCTGCCGACCAGCGACGTGCCCAGCAACGACGTTCCTGCTCCTGCTGCCGAAGATCACGAGCACGACGGCCATGCCGCGGACCACGATGATGACCATGGCCACGATCACGCTGGCAGCGACACGCCGCAGGTGTTCGGCAGCGCCACCGATGTACTTTCCGAGTACGGTCATACCCATGACCACGCCGAGGCCGCCACCCTGCTCGATCCGCAGACGCGCGCCACGTTGAAGGCTGCACTGGACCAGATGTGGTCCTCCGAAGGCGAGCTGCGCCAGGGCCGGCCGAAAGAAGCCTTGCCGCATGCCTACAAGGCGCTGGCCTTCATCAAGGAAGTGCAGCAGGCCGAGCGGATCTACCTGGCCCGGGTGGGTCCGGAACTGCCTCCCATCGACGAAAGCCGGCGGCTGGGCGGCAAGCGCGAGGGCATCGACAGTCGACGCCTGCCGCTGGCGGCGCTGACGGCGCCGGACCAGGCCATCGTCGCGGTCTGGCAGCAGCTGGACGGCGCTGGCCAGCCCCCGGACCTGGACGCGTTGAACGGCTGGCTGCGTGCCAATGAAACCCGCCTCGCCGACCCGCTCAGCCTTGCCGCATCGATTGAAGAACTGCGCATGGCACCGGACTGCATGCGCTGCCGCGACGCGCTGCGCGCGCAGTTGTGGCGTGCCCTGCTGCGCCCGGTTCCGGCACCGGCACGGCGCAGCACACCCGACGCGATGGGACAGCGTTACCGCGATGCACTGGGAGCCGGATCATGACGGACAGTCGCTGGATCGGCGCGGCGATCATCGCCATCGTGCTGCTGGCCACGCTGCGCATGCTGCTGCAGCAACGGCGCGGCGCGCGCCTGCCGCCCCTGCGGCTGGCCGCGCTGCTGGTGCTGCAGGCGCTGGCGGGTGGGCTGTTGCTGCTGGCGCTGGTGCCGCCGCAGCACAGCGCGCCCCGCCGTGCGCTCACGCTGCTGACCGCCGGCGCAGCGCAGGCGCCTGCTGCAGCCGATGACGCCTCGACGGTACTCGCCCTGCCGGAGTCCAACGCGCGCGCCGGCATCGCGCGCGTGCCGGACCTGGCCACCGCCCTGCGCCAGCACCCGGGAACCGAACGGCTCACGCTGGTCGGTGATGGGTTGTCCGCGCGCGATCGTGATACAGCGTTGCCCGCCGAGGTGCAGTTGAGGTTGTCGCCCGCACCGCTCGGCTGGATGGACCTGCAAGCGCCGGCCGTCACCGCCCCCGGGGCGGTCTTCGCCGTGCGCGCACGTGCCCAGGGCGTGTCCGACGGCCGTGCCGAGCTGCGCGATCCTGCAGGCCAGGTGGTCGCGCGTGCCGCGCTGGACAAGCGCGGCGGCGCCCGCCTGGAAGGCGTTGCGCGGGTCGTCGGGCGCACCCTGTTCCAGCTGCGGCTGCTGGACGGCAGCGATCATCAGGTGGACAGCATCCCGCTCCCGCTGCAGGTCGCAGCGCCTGCACCGGTGCGGATGCTGATGCTGGCCGGTGCGCCCGGACCCGAGGTCAAATACCTGCGACGCTGGGCCGCCGATGCGGGGGTGGAGCTGCAGTTCCAGTCCAGCGTGGGGGCCGGCGTGACCTTGGGCGACGAACCGGTGGCCGTGACCCCGGCGCGGCTTGCCGAATCAGACGTGCTGCTGCTGGACGAACGCAGCTTGGCCGCACTGGGCGCCGCGCAGCGCAACGCCGTGCAGCAGGCCCTGCGCGATGGATTGGGCGTGTTGGTGCGCAGCGCGGGGCCGCTGCCGGACAACGCGCGCCAGACCCTGCGTGGCTGGGGCCTACCGGTCACCGGCAATGGCCAGGCCGCGGCGTTGAAACTGGCGGGCGAATCGCAGGCGGAGCTGTTGCCGGCGCGGCGCGGACCGCGGGCTCCGGCGGCGGAGGCAACGCAGTGGATGGCCGAGGCCGATGCACGTTCCCACCTGGCCGAGGTGCCGGCGCTGGAACAGCTGACCCTGCGAGTCGCTGGCGCCCAGCCGCTGCTGCAGGATGCGGACGGCGCGGCCATCGGCGGCTGGCGCGCGAGCGGTCGCGGACGGATCGGCCTGCTGCCGGTGACCGACAGTTACCGCGCGGTGCTGGCCGGGCGCGATGATCGCCATGCGGAGCTGTGGAGCAGTGTGATCGGCCTCATCGCGCGCCCGGTCGCGGCGGCGCCCGAAGTGCAGGTGGATTCCGATACGCCCTGGGCGGGCGAGCGCGTGGTGGTGTGCGGTGTCGCGGCCGGCACGCAGGTACGTCGCAGTGCCGAAGCCGCACCGGAAACGCTGATCGTCGACCCCGCCACCGGCACGCAGCGCTGCGCGGCGTGGTGGCCGCGCCAGGCCGGCTGGCACGAATTGATGCAGGGCGATGTGCGGCAGGCGGTGTATGTGTTCAACCCCGCCGACGCCACCGCGCTGCATCGCCAGCAGCTGCGCGACAGCACGGCGCTGCGCGTCGCCGGCGGGCAAGGACGGATGTCGGCCGCCACGCAGCAGGTGCCGGGGGCGCGCTGGCCATGGCTGCTCGCCTTCGTGCTGGTCGCCGGCCTGCTGTGGTGGCTGGAGCGGCGCACCACCGCAACGGACCGGTAACGCCGCGCCATGCTTGGCGAGCGCAGCGGAAAGGCAAAGGCGTGCCGACCAACGGTCGTCACCCACCAAGCGCAGAAGCTGACGGCCAGCGGCCGTCACTGCCGTAGAACGGGCGACACCGAGCCCGCAGTGAATGATTCACGTGTCTGGGCAGCGCGTCTCAGGCATTGAGACGAAGCTGTGTTCCCATACCGTTCTTTGCGGCATGTTTTCCTGATGGCTTACGAACTCGCCAAGCGCACCGCCGATGCCGAACACCAGCTCGCTACCCGCGATGGCCTGCCGGCACGTGATGGCGCCCTGCTCGGCGCCCGCCTGCAGCGCCGTTACCACGATCGCATCACCGGCAGCTTCGCCATCCCCGGCCGCGAAGGCAGTTACGCGCCGATCCCGGACAGCGTGCCGCCGGCGCTTGCCGCCGCCCTGAAAGCGCGCGGCATCGACCAGCTCTACAGCCACCAGGCGCAGGCATGGGACGCAGCACAGCGCGGCGAACACGTCGCCATCGTCACCCCCACCGCCAGCGGCAAATCGCTCTGCTACACCCTGCCGGTGGTCAGCGCGGCCATGCAGCACAAGGCCAAGGCGCTGTACCTGTTCCCAACCAAGGCGCTGGCCCAGGACCAGGTGGCCGAGCTGCTGGAGCTCAACCGCGCCGGCGACCTGGGGGTCAAGGCCTTCACCTTCGATGGCGATACCCCTGGCGATGCACGGCAGGCAATCCGCCTGCATGGCGACATCGTGGTGTCCAACCCGGACATGCTGCACCAGGCCATCCTGCCGCACCACACCAAGTGGGCGCAGTTCTTCGAGAACCTGCGCTACGTGGTGATCGACGAAGTGCACACCTACCGCGGCGTGTTCGGCAGCCACGTCACCAATGTGCTGCGCCGCCTCAAGCGCATCTGCGCCTTCTACGGGGTGCAACCGCAGTTCATCCTGTGCTCGGCCACCATCGGCAATCCGCAGCAGCATGCCGAGGCCCTGATCGAAGCGCCGGTCACCGCCATCACCGAATCCGGCGCCCCAAGCGGGCCCAAGCAGGTACTGCTGTGGAATCCGCCGGTGGTCAATCCGGACCTGGGCCTGCGCGCCTCGGCGCGCTCGCAGAGCAACCGCATCGCACGCATCGCGATCAAATCCGGGCTGAAGACGCTGGTGTTCGCGCAGAGCCGGCTGATGGTGGAAGTGCTCACCAAGTACCTCAAGGACATCTTCGACCACGACCCGCGCAAGCCCGCCCGCATCCGCGCCTACCGCGGCGGCTACCTGCCGACCGAGCGCCGCGAGACCGAACGCGCGATGCGCGCCGGGCAGATCGACGGCATCGTCAGCACCTCCGCGCTGGAGCTGGGCGTGGACATCGGCAGCCTGGACGTGGTGATCCTCAACGGTTATCCCGGCAGCGTGGCCGCCACCTGGCAGCGCTTCGGCCGCGCCGGTCGCCGCCAGCAGCCCGCGCTGGGCGTCATGGTCGCCAGTTCGCAGCCGCTGGACCAGTACGTGGTGCGGCACCCGGACTTCTTCGGCGATGCCTCGCCGGAGCATGCGCGCATCGCCCCGGACCAGCCGCTGATCCTGTTCGACCACATCCGCTGCGCCGCCTTCGAACTGCCGTTCCTGGTCGGCGATGGCTTCGGCCCGATCGACCCGGAAGTATTCCTGGAAGCATTGGCGGAAACCGAGGTGGTGCACCGCGAAGGCGAGCGCTGGGAGTGGATCGCCGACAGCTACCCCGCCAACGCGGTCAGCCTGCGTTCGGTGGCCGATGGCAACTTCGTGGTGGTCGACCGCAGCGGCGGCAAGCAGCAGATCATCGCCGAAGTGGATTATTCCGCCGCCGCACTGACCCTGTATGAGGGCGCCATCCACATGGTGCAGTCCACCCCTTACCAGGTGGAGACCCTGGACTGGGAAGGCCGCAAGGCCTACGTCACGCGCACGCACGTGGACTACTACACCGACAGCATCGACTTCACCAAGCTCAAGGTGCTGGACCGCTTCGACGGCAACCTCGCCGGGCGCGGCGACTCCCATCATGGCGAGGTGCACGTGGTGCGCCGCGTGGCCGGCTACAAGAAGATCCGTTACTACACCCACGAAAACATCGGCTACGGCCCGGTCAACCTGCCCGACCAGGAACTGCACACCACGGCGGTGTGGTGGCAGCTGCCGCAGGCGCTGCTGCTGCGCGCGTTCGCCAGCAAACAGGACGCACTTGATGGCTTCCTGGGTGCGGCCTACGCGCTGCACATCGTTGCCACGGTGGCGGTGATGGCCGACGCGCGCGACCTGCAGAAGGCGGTCGGCAACGGTGACGGCGCGTGGTTCGCCATCGCCGACCAGAGCGGCCGTGGCCAGCTGCGCGGCGAAGAGGGCGATCCCGGCG
>Ga0265797_10012220_pt1 | contig 10565 bp, 7 predicted proteins | sample P2T30metagenome_FD_192433 | JGI IMG/M metagenome (GOLD analysis project Ga0265797, IMG submission 192433) | Plant litter microbial communities from East Loma Ridge, Irvine, California - P2 T30 | ecosystem: Environmental > Terrestrial > Plant litter > Unclassified | place: USA: California... | reverse complement strand
TTCGCGTGGGCGATGCCGAACGTCGCCTCCTCGCTGGTCTGGAACTGGCTGTTCCAGCCCGGCTACGGCGTCGTCAACTGGATGCTCACCCAGCTGCGCGTGTTCGGCGACATGACCGACACGCAGTGGTCGAACGACCCGCTGCTGTCGTACACGTCGATCTGGATGCTGATCGTCTGGCAGGCCGTGCCGTTCATCGCCCTGACCCTCTACGCCGCCGAGACGCAGGTGTCGCCCGAGTACAAAGAGGCGGCGCGGCTCGACGGCGCCGGCGAGTGGCGCGTGTACCGCGACGTGACCCTGCAGTTCCTCAAGCCGACGCTGCTGCTCGTGACGATCCTCTCGATCATCTGGGACTACAACGTCTTCAACCAGATCTGGCTGGTCTCGCAGGGCGGCCCCGACGACGCGACGTCGACCCTGGGCGTGTTCATGTACAAGACGGCCTTCGTCGGCTTCGAGATCGGCCAGGGCGCCGCCATCTCGGTCGTCACGACCCTGCTGCTGCTCGGCCTCACCGCGTTCTACATCCGCAACCTGATCCGCTCGGGAGAAGACCTGTGACCACGACAGTCCCCACCGGCGTCGGCGCGTCCGCGACCGACGGCCCCTCCGAGACCGCGGCCGCCGCCGACTCGGCGACCCCCGCCTCCGCCGACGGCACCGCAGGAGGCGCGGCGTCCGTCCGCCGGCAGCGTCGCCGCAAGAAGCCCCGCTGGGTCAGCAACACCATCGCCGTCGTCTTCAGCGCGGTGTGGATCTTCCCCGTCTACTGGATGGTCAACACGGCGTTCAAGCCCCGCTCGGAGTCGATGACCTCGCCCCCGCTGTTCCTGCCGCGGAACCCGACGCTGGACAACTTCGTCGTGGCCGTCACGCAGAGCGGGTTCCTGGTGAACCTGCGCAACAGCGCGGTGGTCGTCGTCGCGACCGTGCTGCTCGCGATCATCCTCGGCTTCTTCGCGGCGGCCGCGCTCTCGCGGTTCCGGTTCCGCGGGCGCCGCACGATCATGATCGTGATCCTCGCGGTGCAGATGCTGCCCACGACGGCGCTGCTCATCCCGTTGTTCCTGATCTTCAACAGCCTCGGGCTGCTGGGCACCTACGCGGGTCTCGTGCTCGCCTACATCGCGACGGTGCTGCCGTTCTCGATCTGGGTGATGCGCGGGTTCTTCGTCGCGATCCCGATGGAGGTCGAGGAGGCCGCCCAGCTCGACGGGGCGAACACCTGGCAGGTGCTGACGCGCATCCTCTTCCCGCTGGTGGCGCCGGGCGTCATCGCGACGAGCATCTTCGCCTTCATCGCGGCCTGGAACGACTACATCATCGCCTACACGTTCATGAAGGACCAGTCGATGTACACGCTGCCCGTGTGGCTCGCGTCGTTCGTCTCGCAGAACACCGGCACCGACTCCGGCGGGCAGATGGCCGCCAGCGTCCTCTTCTCGCTGCCGGTCGTCGTCTTCTTCGTCATCATCCAACGCAACTTGGTGTCGGGCATGTCCGCCGGCGCCGTGAAGGGCTAGAACCGTGACCGACCCCCTGCTGCTGCCCCGCGTCGACCAGCTGACCCGCGCCTCCGGCGCCTACCTGCTCGACGCCGCCACCCGGATCTCGGGCCCCGACGAGCTGCTCGGCACCGTGGCCTGGCTGCAGGCCGCCCTGCGCCCCGTGACCGGCCTGCCGCTGCGCGACGGCGACGGCGACGGCACCGGCATCACGCTCGACCTCGACCCGGCGCTCGACGACGAGGGCTACCGGGTCGAGGTGCGACCCGCGGGCGTGCGCATCACCGGTGGCGCGGCGGCCGGCGTGTTCTACGGCGCCCAGGTGCTGCTGCAGCTGCTGCCGCCCGAGGTGCACCGCCGGTCGCTCGTCGAGGGGGTCGAGTGGTCGGTGCCCGCCGTCGACGTGGCCGACTCGCCCCGGTTCGGCTGGCGCGGCATGCACCTCGACGTGGCGCGGCACTTCATGCCGACGCACGACGTCATGCGCCTGATCGACCTGATGGCGATGCACCGCCTCAACACGCTGCACTGGCACCTGACCGAAGACCAGGGCTGGCGCATCGAGATCCTCAAGTACCCCCGCCTCACGACGGTCGGCGCGTGGCGTGCCTCGTCGCAGGTCGGCGCGGGGCCCGAGGCGACCCAGGACGGCCGGCCGCACGGCGGCTTCTACACGCAGGCCGACATCCGCGAGGTCGTCGCCTACGCCGCCGCCCGGCACGTGACGATCGTGCCCGAGGTCGACGTGCCCGGGCACTCGATGGCCGCGATCACCGCCTACCCGCACCTCGGCGTCGGGGCGGTCGAGCTCGGCGGCGCACCGGTGCCCGAGCCGCGGCAGATCGCGGTCGGCACCGAGTGGGGCATCTTCGACGACGTGCTCAACACCGAGCAGTCGACCGTCGACTTCTACCGGGACGTGCTCACCGAGGTGATGGCGCTGTTCCCGGGCACCTGGATCGGCGTCGGCGGCGACGAGTGCCCCAAGGCCCAGTGGCAGTCGGACCCCCGCACGCAGCAGCTGATGCGCGAGCGGGGCCTCGCCGACGAGGAGCAGCTGCAGGCCTGGTTCATCGGGCAGCTCGACGAGCACGTGACGGCCGCGGGGCGCCGCACCTTCGGCTGGGACGAGATCCTCGAGGGGCACGGAGCTGCCGGTGCCCGCCCGATGTCGCCCGGCGCGACCGTCGCCTCCTGGCGCGGCATGACGGGCGCGGTGACCGCGGCCCGGCTCGGCTACGACGTCGTCGCGTGCCCCGACGACCAGGTGTACCTCGACTACCGGCAGTCCGACTCGCCCGACGAGCCGATCCCCGTCTCGATCGTGCTCGGCCTCGAGGACGTCTACGCGTTCGAGCCCGTCCCGGCCGAGCTGACGCCCGAGGAGGCACGGCACGTGCTGGGCGGCCAGGCCAACGTCTGGACCGAGCACATGGACTCGCCCCGCACCGTCGACTTCCTCGTGTTCCCCCGCCTCTGCGCGGTGGCCGACGTGCTCTGGTCGGACGCGCCGCGCGACTTCGCGGGGTTCTCCGCCCGGCTGGACCACCACCTCCTGCGCCTCGACGCCGCGGGGGTCGAGTACCACCGGGCGTCCGGGCCGCTGCCGTGGCAGACGCGCCCCGGCGTGCCCGGCCGGCCCGCCTCGCGCGAGGAGCGCGCGGCGTACATCGCCGAGGTCACGGCCAACATCGCCTGAGCCCCCGGCCCCGTGCCTGCCCCAGCCCCTGCCTGGTCTCTCACCGTTCAGGAACATGTGTCCTGATCCGTGCGGCTCAGGACGCACCGGTCCTTGATCGTGCATCGTCCAGGACGGGGCGGGGCCCGGTTCCTGAACGAGGAGGGACACATGTCGACGCTGGTCATCACGCGAGCGACGGTCCACGACGGCCGAGGAGGCGCGGGTCGGGTCGCCGACGTCGTCGTGCGCGACGGGGTGGTCACGGCCGTGGGCCCCGGGGCAGGGACCTCCGTGGTCGAGGCGGGCCGCGCCTCCGCGGCTCGGGGCGCCGTTGCCGGGTCGGCGGACCGGGCCGGCGGGGGAGCGGCCGAGCACGCGCCCGGCGACGCCCCGCAGGTGATCGACGGCCACGGGCTCGAGGTGCTGCCCGGGTTCGTCGACGTGCACGCGCACGACGACGCGGCGCTGTTCCGGCCGGGCGGCACGGCCCCCAAGACGGCGCAGGGCGTGACGACGACCATCGTCGGCAACTGCGGCCAGGGCGCGGCCCCGTCGCCCGTCGACCCGGCCGACCGGTCGCTCGAGCAGTACTCGCTGCCGGTGCTCGGGGAGTTCCCCGACCGGCGCTGGGCGACCTTCGGCGACTACGTCGAGACGCTCGCCCGCGAGCCGCTCGGCCTGCACGCCCGGGCGCTCGTGCCGCACGCGCCGGTGCGCGCCGCCGTGCTCGGCATGGTGCGCCGCCCCGCCGACGCGGCCGAGACGGCGCGCATCGCGGGCGCCGTCGGAGACGCGCTCGACGCCGGCGCCCTCGGCGTCTCGCTCGGCCTCATGTACGCACCCGGCGACGCGGCCGACCGGCCCGAGCTGCTCGCCACCGCCCGCGAGGTCGCGGCGCGCGACGGACTGCTCGTCGCGCACGTGCGGAACGAGGCCGACGGCCTGCGCGCCTCCGTCGACGAGCTGGCCTCGCTCGGCCTCGAGACGGGCGCCCGCGTGCACGTCAGCCACCTCAAGGTCACCGGCCCGCGCAACGTCGGGGGCATGGGCCGGATCATCGACCGGCTCGACGCCCTGCGCGACCAGGGACTCGACGTCTCGGCCGACGTCTACCCCTACGACGCGGGCAGCACGACGGTGGCGTCGCTGTTCCCGCCGTCGACGGCCGACCGGGGCGTCGCCAGCCTGCTCGAGGCGCTGTCCGACCCGGTCAGCCGCAGGGCGGTGCTCGCCGGGCTCGACCGGCCCTGGCAGGGCACGGGGCTCGAGAACCAGTGGGCGGCCGTCGGGCCGTCTCGCATCCTGCTCGCCGGGTTCGCCCGCCCCGAGAACGCGGGGCTGGAGGGGCGCAGCGTGGCGGACATCGCCGTCGAGCTCGGCGGCGACCCGCGCGAGGTGCTCGCCGACCTCGTCCTCGCCGAGCGCGGCGCCCTCACCGTCATCGTGTTCCACACCGACGTCGAGGGCATGCGCACCGCCCTCGCCTGGCCGCACACGCTCGTCGGGTCGGACGGGCTGCCGCGCGAGACCGGCACCGTGCACCCGCGGCTCTACGGCACCTTCGCCCGCGTGCTCGACGTGTACTCCGGCACCGGGCCGTCGGCGGTGCTGAGCCGCGAGGAGGCGGTGCACCGGATGAGCGTGGCCGCCCACGAGCGGTTCCGGCTCGGCGCCGACAGGGCCAGGGGCGGCGGCGGCGGGTCCGGAGCCTCAGGGGGGACAGCCGCCGGGCCCGGAGCCGCCGGGCCCGGGGCCGTCGTACAGGGCGCGGTCATGCCGGGCGGGGTCGTGCCGGGCGCCGTCGCCGACCTGCAGCTCGTCGACCCGGCGGCCTACGCCGACCGGGCCACCTACGCCGAGCCGCGGCGCTCGCCGTCGGGGGTGCTCGGCGTGTGGGTCGCAGGCGAGCTCGTGGCGGGAGAGCTCGCCGCTTGGCCCGTCGGGGGCGAGCCCGCCGGTGGCTGACGCCGCTCCGCCCCGGGCCGCTCCGCTCCGCCCCGCGCCGCATCGCCCCGCGGCCTAGCCGAGCACGGCGAGCGCGTCGATCTCGACGAGCATCGCCTCGTTCGGCAGCTCGACGAAGATCGTCGTGCGCGTCGGGAACACGCCCGACGTGACGTTCGCGCGCACCCACTGCTCGTAGGCGGCGTTCATCTCGGCGAAGTCGCTGCGCTGCGTGAGGAACACGCGCAGCGACACGACGTCGTCGACGGTGCCGCCCGCCGCCTCCACGATCGCCGCGACGTTGTCGAGGGTGCGCAGGGTCTGCGCGGTGAGGTCGCCGCGGAACAGGTACTCGCCCGTCGCCGGGTCCTGCGGGCCCTGGCCCGACACCGAGAGGAACCCGTTCTTCAGCACCCCCTGCGAGAAGATCGGCATGGGGGTCGGGGCTCCGGTGGTGGTCACCTGGGTCTTGTCGCTCACAGGGGTGGTCCTTCCGAGTCGAGGAGGCGGTGGCTGTGGACGACGCGCTCGTCGCGTCGTCGCCCTGCAAAGCTATCGGCAGACCACCCGCGCCACGACGAGAGGACCCCCGTGCAGACGTCCAAGGCCACCTTCGCGAGCGGGCACCGACCGGTGCCGCTGCTCGACCTGCCCACGCCCCTCCTCACCCTCGACCTCGACGCCCTCGGCCACAACGTCGACACGATGGCCGCGTGGTGCCGCGCCGCGGGCGTCGACCTCGCCCCGCACGGCAAGACGACGATGTCGCCCGACGTCTGGCGGCTGCAGCTCGACGCCGGGGCCTGGGGCATCACGGTCGCGACCGCCTTCCAGGCGTCCGTCGCGCGCGAGGCCGGCGTGCCGGTCGTCGTGCTCGCCGGCACGACGTTCCACGAGGAGGCGCTGGTCGCCCTCGCGGCCGACCCCGGGTCGTCGCGCGTCCTGATGTGGGTCGACTCGGTCGACGCGGTCCGTCTCGCCGACGAGGCGCTCGCCCGGGCGGCCTCCCGCGCGGCCGACGCGTCCGCGCCCGTCCCGCCGCTCGCGGTCCTGGTCGAGATCGGCTCGCCCGTGGGCCGCACCGGAGCCCGCACCGTGGCCGAGGCGCTCGCCGTGGTCGACGCCGTCGTCGCCGCGCCGCACCTCGTGCTCGCGGGCGTGACCGGCTACGAGGGCGCCCTGACGCACGACGTCGACGGCGCCGGCATCCACCTGGTCGACGACTACCTCCGCACCGTCCTCGAGCTGCTCGACGCCATCGACCCCGCGGCCTTCGCGCCGTGGCTCGCCGACGGCGGCGACGTCGTCGTCAGCGCAGGCGGCAGCGTCTACTTCGAGCGGGTGGTCGCGGTGCTCGCCGAGCGGCACGACCCCGAGGGCGCCCGGGGCCCCCGCACCCGCGTCGTGCTGCGCTCCGGCTCGTACGTCGCCCACGACCACGACCTCTACCGCCGGCTCACGCCCTTCGCCCGCGACACGACGCCCCCGATCGACGGCGCCACCGGCGACGAGGCCTTCGAGCCGGCGATCGAGCTGTGGGCGACGGTCATCTCGCGTCCCGAGGCCGAGCTCGCGCTCCTGAACGTCGGGCGTCGCGACACCGCCGACGACGAGGGCCTGCCGCTGCCCCTCGACGCGTGGCGGCCGGGCCGAGGAGGCGCGGCTCACGACGCCTCCGCGACGCGCCTCGACGGAGTGCTCGACGGCGCCGTGGTGACCGCCCTGAACGACCAGCACGCGTTCCTGCGGCTGGGCGCCTCCTCGGGGCTGGCCGTGGGCGACCTGGTGCGGCTCGGCGTCTCGCACCCCTGCACGACGCTGTCGCAGTGGCGCGAGCTGTCGCTCGTGCGCGGCGGCACGGCCGACCGGGAGCAGCCTCCCGTCGTCGAGGGCACCTGGCCGACGCGGTTCTGAGCCCGGGCCTGTCGGGCGTGCCCGGCATCCTCGGCGGGCAGAGGCAGGCCCGACCCCGACCCCGACCGACCCCGGCCCGGCCAGGCCAAGCCCGACCCCGACCGCGGCCGACCCCGACCCGGGCAGCGGCGGCGGCTAGGGTCGGGGCATGGGCGTGGGGACTCCGAGCAGGCGACGGTGGCAGCTGGCCGCAGGGGCGGCGACGGTCGCGCTGCTGCTCGGCGGCTGCGTGTACTTCCCCGACTCGGCCGGGCCGCTGCGCGACCTCGAGGCCTGGGCTCTCGACCAGGACGGGGTCGTCGACGTCGCCGACAGCGGCTCCGAGCTGACGAACCCGGCCAACCCGTTCTCCGGCGACTCCGTCGGCGTCGCCACCATCGTGCTCGACGACGACTCCGACGTGGACGACGTCGTGCGGCTCGCCCGCGCCGTGCGCGCCTGGGCCGACGAGCGCCCGGACGACGCCTTCGAGCTCAGCGTCGACGGCCCGACGGGCGGCGTCGCCGTGTCGGACGACGACGACGTGCTCGACGCGTCGCTCGCCCTCGTCGAGCAGGCCGCCGACGACCCGGACGTGGTGGGCCTCGACGTCGAGCTCGTCGCGGACTCGCTCTCGTCCACCGTGGTCGTGCGACGGGCCGACGACGCACCGGCCTCCCGGGTCTGGACGACCTGGGCCGACGCCGTCGCCGCGCGGGGGCTGGCGGCCGACGTGCAGGTGGTCCTGCCCGAGGGCGGCACCGACCCCGGCAGGGACGGCCTCACGGCAGCCCGCGAGGCCTCCGACGAGCTCTCCGTGAGCGGGGTCCGCCGGTTCGCGGCCCCCTCCGGCGCCGCCGGGACGATCGGCCCCGAGCTGACCTGGCTCGACGCGCTCGACGTCGCGACCGGGGCCCCGGGCGTCCCCGGCGTGGTCGGCTGGCGCGTCGACACGACCGACGGCGGCACCGCCGACCTCGCCGTCGGGTCGCGGGGCGACGTCGACGCCGTCGCCGCCGCCGCCCGGGCCCTGCTGGCCGCGGAGTCCCTGACGGCGCTCACCGTGACCTGGGGCGACGTGGTCCTCGACGCCGGAGCCCGCCCCGACGCGCCCGCGCGGCAGCTCTGGGAGGCGCTCTCGACCCGGACCGACCTCACGAGCGTGGCCGTCGGGGCCGACACGCTGACCGCCGCCACGGCCGACCCCGGCGTCGGAGTAGCGCTGGCGGAGTCGCTCGCCGAGGTGCCGGGCGCCGGCGACGTCGTGCTGACCCTCGACCTGCGGGCCCGCGACGGCAGCGGCGACGGCGAGGGCGAGGTCGACGTGCAGGGGGCGTCCGCCGCGACGGCCGCGACCGTGCTCGACGGGCTCGCCGCGCTGACCGACGACCCGGCACGGGTGATCTCGTACGTGCGCGACGACGGAGCGGTCGACCTCTACGTCGACGACCGCTGGACGACGCAGGGCACCACGGCCGTGACCACGGCGCTCGCCGGCGTGACGGACGGGACCCCGGTCAGCGTCGCCTTCGACCCGGTGCGCGAGGACGCCGAGGGGGAGCCGTGGGCCGCCTCCTTCGTCGCCTCGGCGGGGCTGGCCGCCGCCGACCTCGACGTGCGGGCGGAGGGGGTCGACCCCGCCGCGACACGGTCGCGCACCGACGAGTTCGTCGCCGCCTGGAACCGCCTGCGCTGAGGCCCGACCGGCCCCGCCGGCCCGCCGGCCTGACCGGCCCGACCGGCCCCGCGGCCCCGCCGGGCGAGTCCGTCGCGGGCGGGCGGTGACGACGGCCCGTCCCCGACGGACTCGCCCGCACCCCGTGCCGGCCCCGCGCGGGCTGCGTCAGACCGCGGCGTCGACCGCCGCCCGCGCCGCCCGCACCACGGAGGCGTCGGTCACCGCGTACGCGTCGCTCGCGCCCGCCGCCCCCAGCGACACGAGCCCCGCGCCGTCTCCGCCGTCGAGCAGGGAGGACGTGCCCGCAGTCGTCGACGCCGACAGGTGCACGCCCGACACGCCCGCCGCCACCAGGGCGGCCACGTCGTCGACGCGCACGCCGCCCCCGGCCATCACCTCGACCGGGCCGGCTGCGGCGACCATCTCGGCGAGGACCCCCGCGGCGAGCCCGTCGCCCGCCCGCGACGCGCCGCCCGAGGTGAGCACGCGGTCCACGCCCAGGCCGGCCAGCGCGGCCACCGCGTCGACGGGGGAGGCGGCACGGTCGACGGCCCGGTGCACGGTGACGTCGAGGTGACCGCCGCCGAGGTCGGCCGACCGCCCGGCCGCGGCCTCGCGGGCGGCGCCGACCAGCCGGGCCACGGCGTCGAGGTCGAGCGAGCCGTCCGCGCGCAGCGCGCCCACGACGACGCCGGCCACGCCGCCGGCGACGAGCGTGCGCACCTCGCGGTCCATCACGTCGAGGTCGGCGTCGTCGTAGACGAAGTCGCCGCCGCGCGCCCGGACGAGAGCGTGCACCGGGACGCCCGTCGCGACCACCGCCTCCACCAGGCCCTGGGACGGGGTGACGCCGCCGATCTCGAGCGCGGTGCAGAGCTCGACCCGGTCGGCGCCGCCGGCCAGGGCGGTGCGGGCTCCGCCCAGCGAGGTCACCGCGATCTCGAGCGCGACCCGCCGCCCGGCCCGCCCCGCCCGCCCGGCCTGCCCGGACGTGGCCGACGAGGACGAGGAGGCGCGCGTGCGGTCGTTCATCCCCCGATCCTCCCAGAGGCGCGGGCCTCGCCGTCGGGGGCGGGTCCTTCGGGCCGAGGGCGGGTCGGCGCCCACCCGCCCTCGGCCCGGAACATCCGCCCTCGAGCACCGGGCGCATCACGAGCGTGGGGCGGGCGCGTCGGGAGCCGGGCGCGGCGCAGCCCGCATGCCGCGCCCGGCATGGGCGGGCGAGCATCATGGGCACATGGTCCCCGTCGCCGAGAAGTCGTCCACCGCCGCGTTCCGTGCCGCCCGAGACTCGCTGGCGGCACACGCCGGCGACCACGCCGCCGCCCGGGCGGCGTTCCGCTGGCCCGACGTCGGCGACTCGTTTAACTGGGCCGTCGACTGGTTCGACGTGATCGCCCGCGACAACGACCGCGTCGCGCTCTGGATCGTCGACCAGCACGGCGTCGACCACCGGGTCACCTTCGACGAGATGCGCCGACGCTCCGACCAGGTCGCCTCGTGGCTCGTCGAGCGCGGGGTCGCGAAGGGCGACCACGTCATGCTGATGCTCGGCAACCGGGTCGAGCTGTGGGAGGCGATGCTCGCGATCATGAAGATCGGTGCGGTGATCCTGCCCACGTCGGTCGTGCTCGCGCCGCACGACCTCGCCGACCGTGTCGAGCGCGGCCTCGTCCGGCACGTCGTCGCCGACGCGGCCGACGCCCCGAAGTTCGATCGGATCGCGCCGGGCGTCGGCCGGATCGTGGTGGGCGGGGAGCACCCGGGGTGGGCGTCGTTCGACGACTCGCGCCGCGCCTCCGAGACGGCTCCCGTCGTCGCGACCGCGACGAGCGACCCCTGCCTCGTCTACTTCACGTCG